>Ga0210385_10000293_pt1 | contig 42104 bp, 33 predicted proteins | sample IncBWH26OmetaG_FD_160107 | JGI IMG/M metagenome (GOLD analysis project Ga0210385, IMG submission 160107) | Forest soil microbial communities from Barre Woods Harvard Forest LTER site, Petersham, Massachusetts, United States - Inc-BW-H-26-O ...
TCTGCCGCCTGCGGCGTCAGACTCCTTTTTTTCCTCTTCGTGAACGGTTAAGAATGGATACTGTCAAGCTTAAGCACGACATTTCCACTTTGGAGAACACACGACTTGTGTGTGTTGGGCAGACACATTCATGGGCGCATCTAGGCCCAACCCTGCAGAGGCTCAGTTCTTATTCGGCTGCTCGTGCTCGAGTGTCGCGTCATACCAATGCACGACGGTGAACAGGAACAACATCCCGGCACCGATCAGTATCGCGGTCACTGCCGCGGCATAAGCTCCTGCCAACAGCTCGGCGGGAACGAGGATTGCGTTGGCCGCCAAAACCAGCGCGGCGATATCCATCGCCACTGAGAACATCACCACCTGGATTGGCAAAGGCGTTGGGTTTACCGTCCGCCGGCGGCGCGGAAATGTCAGGGCCCAGCTGCCGAGCATGACCGCCATCACGCCACTTGAAATACGCCAGGCGATCGGCGCTGGGGCCGCAAACAACATCAGTAGCGGCGGCAGGATCGAGCCGAACGTCGTCATGAAACCCAGTTGAACCCAGGTACGGGTCACAAAGCTGTCGAATTTGGTCATTCGACCCCCGAGCATTTGCCGCAGGATCATGGTCAGGACGGACAGGCCGGCGAACGTCATGCCGACGGTCGCGATTGTGTACAGATAGGCGGATGCGTCCACGTCAGCTTCCCCTAAACCGCGTTCGCCAGATGGTCCAATATATTTCCCCAGCCCCTGGTATGACCATCACAAATTGCGGGCGTCGGCAGACGCTCGTGGGTCAGCACCAGGTTGGTTTCCTCGCCGTGCGCAGTGAGTTCGACGGTTACCAACGTATTCACATCATTCGTCAGCGGGCCAATCCAGGTGAACACCAGCTTGCGCGGCCGATCGATGTGGACATAGGTTCCGGATACCCGGCGGATAGATTCGCCTGATGACATTACAAGGCTGAAGGCACCACCGGGACGCAGATCACAGCTCGCCTTGCAATCCACTGCGCCTGGAAACGGGCTCATCCACCGAACCATCAAATCGGGTTTGGTCCACAGGTCGAATATCACCTCCGCACGGGCACTCAGGCGGCGGCGTATCTGCACGATCGGGCCGGTGTCACCGTGAACCACGCTTGCGATCCTTTGGCCTCAATTTGCGCTCCGATTTGAGCTCGCGCAGCAGGCCCTCCATCGCGTCCAACCGTAGCTCCCAGTAGCGGCGGATGCGCTCGATCCAGCCATCGACCTCGTCCAGCGAACGGGTGTTGATGGAAAGAATGTGGTCGCGGCCTCTCCTGTGGCGCTCGACCACACCGTTCGCTTCCAGCACACGGATGTGTTTCGAAACCGCGTTCAAGGACATGGGAAAAGGCTCGGCCACGTCGGTCACGCGCGCCTCGCTGCGTGAGAGTCGTTCGATGATCGCCCGCCGCGTCGGGTCCGCCAATGCGGCGAACAGCGAGTCGAGGTGCGCGGCGCGCGAAGCGGCTGCCTTGCGGGCTTCGATCTCAATCATGGCGACCTGCCCGTTCGATTCTTGATGTAAAAATATTCTACCTAGCGGTTGACAATCTGTCGAGCCGGTGCTGTTATTCAACTTACTGGTTGAATGAAGTTGGTGGCAACGGAGAGCCCGATGCTGAACAAACACCTGGTTGCTGCAACCGCCGCGGTCGCCCTGCTGTCAGCAGCCATCGCACCGCTGCGCGCCGCGCCGCTCAAGAACGTGGTACTTGTCCACGGCGCCTTCGCCGATGGTTCCGGATGGCGCCGAGTCGCAGATATCTTGGCAAAGGACGGCTATTCGGTCAGCGTGGTACAGGAGCCGCTGACATCACTCGCCGAGGACGTGGCGGCGACCCTAAGGGTGCTGAATCTGCAGCCGGGCCCAACCCTTCTGGTCGGCCACAGCTATGGCGGGGTGGTAATCACCCAGGCGGGCAACGCGCCGAATGTCGCCGGTCTGGTCTATATCGCCGCGTTCATTCCCGACAAAGGCGAGAGTGCGCTTGGGCTGCTCTCGCAGATGCCCGCCGCGAACAACGATACCCGGGCCACCAAGGATGATTTTCTGTACCTCGACCCGGCCGCCTTCCCGGCAGATTTTGCTGCCGACGTGCCGGCACCCCTTGCGAACTTCATGGCTCATTCGCAGGCCATGCTGGCCAAGGACGCCGGCGCCGCGCCGGTGACGGTCGCCGCCTGGCACCAGAAAAGAAGCTGGGCGCTGATTGCGGCTCGCGACCACAACATCAATCCCGATCTTGAGCGTCGCATGGCCAAACGGGCCGGCAGCGAAACGATTGAGGTGCCTGCCAGCCACGCAGTCTACGTTTCAAAGCCAGATGAGGTGGCGCATTTGATCGAACGCGCCGCAAAGGCGGTAAGTCAATAACCCTTCCAGGTGTCGGGGTTATCTCGAGGACACCCAGCGGATCGACACTATTTTCACCGGCGGAGTGAGAGTCTGCCCGCGCGCGGTTGATTGCTGAATGCGCCGCACCACCTCCAGCCCGCTCACCACCTGCCCGAAGGCGGCAAATCCCTGACCATCAGGATTGCGGCCGCCGCCGAAGTCCAGACTTGGCTGATCGGTGACGCAGATGAAAAAATCACTGGTCGCGGTATCAGGCCCGTCGCGCGCCATCGAGATTACCCCGGCGAGATGTTTGATTCCGGTGACGCTCGTACGCTCCAAGGGAATGGGTGGGAATTCATCCTGACTGTGGGTCGGGTCGATTCCGCCCTGGATGACTTCGATCTTGACGGCATTGTTCGGCTGATTAGCCAGCGTCACAGTGCGATGAAACATGCCGCCGTCATACGCTCTTCGAGTCACATAGCGCAGAAAATTGGCGGCCGAAAGCGGCGCATGGGTGATATCCACGGCAACCAGGATATTTCCCAAGGGCGTGATGATCTGTACTGTGGGTTCCTGTGCCGCCGCGGGCAAACAGCGGCCGCACAATAGCCCAACCGCCAGGATGGCGATGGCCGATTTACAGTACTTCACGCCGGGCCTTGTGTTACCGCTTCAGCGTCGCGGCGAACAGGTCGCCCAGAGACTGCCAGTGACGCTCGGCGGCGGCGGCGTCATAGACCGGGGTATCGCGGAATACCCAGCCGTGCTTTGCCTGGTAGGTCTCGATTCTGTGAATGACGCCGGCCTTGGTCAAGGCCTGTTCCAGCCGCTCCTTCATCTCATCCGGGAACGACTGGTCTTCGATTGCGCCGGCGACGTAGATGCGCGCCCGCATCTTCGCAGCCAGCAAGTGCGGACTGTCCGGCGCATCGGTCGCGAGCCGGCCGCCGTGATACGAGGCGGCGGCCACGATCTGATCCGGATAGGTGCCGGCGGCCGTCAGCGACATGAGGCCGCCCATGCAGTAGCCGGTAGTACCGATTCCACCGGGCTTCACCTGCGGTTGCGTCGCGAGAAACTCCAAAAATGCGCGCGTATCGGACATGATGTTCGCCGGTGTCGCCGGCGCAAAGAACTTCTCCATCAGCACTTTGCGTTTTTCAGGATCGCTGAACACGGTGTGTGGATCCATCGGCTCATACGGTCCGGAGCGATAGAAAAGATCGGGCAGCAGCACGTAGTAGCCCAAGGTCGCCAGTCGCTCGCCGAGCTCAAGCATCGCAGGGCGTATGGCCAGGCCGTCCATGAACACCAGTACCGCAGGCCACGGGCCCTTGCCTGCCGGCTGGTAGACATAGCTCGGGCAGATGCCATCACGGGTCTTGATATCGATCTTGCTCATGGGCTGATTCTAGCGCATTGAGCGCCCTAACCGAGTGCCCCGGGGATCCCTTCGGTCATCTTTCTTGCCCCGGCAAACAGCATCATGGGGACCTGGAAATAAATGAACGCCTACTGGCGAGGAAATCCGTGACGATCCATGCGGCCGCGGCGATCGCGAAATTCTGCGCGTTGCCGCCCCAATTGATGTGCTGATCGGGATCGGCGAGCAGGCGCGGCACCCATATCAGGAGCCCGAACAATACGAACATCAGCGTCAGCAGCCGCGCTGCCAGCAGCGCCAGGTATCCGCTGAGGATCGCGGCGGCACCCAGTGCCAGGGCAATCGTCGTGGCGATGGCCCAGAACATCTGGCCCGGTGGAATCCACTTCGGGACGAAACCCGCCGTTCCTTGCAGAAATACCCATTGTTCGAGCGTGAAGGAGACGACACAGAGGCCGAACAGGTAGTAGCCGGTTTTCGAGATCCTCGGTGACCCCCCTGCTCCACCGGCGGCGGAGGCGTAAATGATCAGCGCGCCCGAGACCAGAGACAGCTGCTCGAACATGTTGCCCCAGCCGTCGTAGCGCAACGGCGCGGCGATAATCAGCGGTAACCAGCGTGCCGCGAAGCAGGCGTAGACAATGCCCAGCAGCATGGCCCCCAGCCATGCGGTTCTGCGCCCCTGTAGTGCGATTCCGCCGATGATTTGCCCCGTCGCTGCGATATGCACCAACGTGGGGCCTGCGGGTACGTTCCACAGCGAGCGCAGCTGCTGCCATTCATCGAAGTCGTGCCAGGTCCATGCGATGACACCAAACCCAAGGGCTGCCAGCCCGAACACGTGACGTCCGAGGTTGTTGACCCTCTGCGCCGTGTCGGCATGTGCTTCGTTCGTCATCGGCTGTCCCGCAAGCTGCAACCGCTCCAATTTACGATAAGCTGCCTTGGGTTGGAAAGAGCGCTCGAGCGCAAGTCAATTGGCTCCCGTCCTAATGCAGGAATGGCAGCAGATCGCTGAAGTCATCGGTCCACAACCGCGTGGCATTGGCGGGTACGGCCTGCGACACACCGGCGATCTCGTGCACCGCCAGAGTCTTCGGGTCCGGACTCACCAGCACCCAGGAGCTGGCGGTATTGAAATCATCCTCCTGGTCCGTCTCGACCAGGCGGGTGGCGAGCTGGCGGGCCTGGGCCAGGCGCTGCACCACCGGTACCAGATCCAGGTACAGGTTGCTGACATGGAAGGCGATGATGCCGTGCGGCTGCAGGTGACGCAGGTACAGCTCCAGTGCCTCCACCGTCAGCAGATGCACGGGAATCGCATCGCCGGTGAAGGCGTCGATCACCAGCACATCAAAGCGCTCCGGGGCCTCAGCCGCCAGGCTCAGCCGGGCATCTCCCAGGGCTATCTCCACACGGGCGGCACTGTCGCGCAGAAAGCTGAACTGATGCTGCGCGATGTCGATGACCTGGGGATTGATTTCGTAGAAGCGCATGACATCCCCCGTGCGGCCATAGGCCGCCATGGTTCCTGTGCCCAGGCCGATGACACCGATGCGGCGCGGTGCCGGATCCTGGCGTAGCGCCGCCATGGCATGGCCGATGCCTGATGCGTCTCCGTAATACTCGGTTGGCCGGTGTGCCAGGGCCGGGGCCAGGTACTGGGTGCCGTGAACGATGACGCCGTTGGCGAGGGAGCGGGCACGGCCCGCCCCGTCCTCATCCCAGTCGAAGACGCGCAGCGTGCCGTAGAAGTTGCGCCGGGCGAGTACGGTGCCATCGTAGAACTGCTGCACGACCAGGCCGGCCGCTGCCAGCACCACTGCCGCCGTGGCGGCCGTCAGGAGCTTGAGGGCGAAGTGCTGGCGCCTGATTCGCCACAGCGCCAGCAGCGCGCAGGCGATCATGCCGATCTCCAGGTCAAAGTCGACATTCAGCACCGCCGGTGCGATCAGGCCGACGAGCACGGCGCCGGCGGCGCCACCCAGGGACACCGTCAGGTAGAAGCGCGTCAGCTGCGCGGCGGGCGGCCGGGCCAGCGCAAGTCCCCCATTGCACAGCAGACAGGTCCCGGCCAGTACCCCGCAGAACACGCCGATCTGTGCAGCGATGGGCAGGCCATCGTTCGCCGCACCGGGCCAGGAATTCCAGGCGGTGAACGCGGCATAGAGCAACAACGCTGCGACGCCGCAAAGCGTGAGCAGGCGCGCGGATAGCCAGCGCATATTGCTGAATGCAATGATGAAGGTGATCAGGTATACCGCCAGCGGCAGGATCCACAGCAATGGAATGGCCGCCACGTCACGGGTGAGGTGCCGAGTCAGCGCCAGCAGCAGCCAGGACCCCAGACCCGACAGCAGCAGCCATTCCCCATAGCGGCAGGCCATGGGGACAGCCCTGTCGGCGATGGGCGCCTCGGTCGCGGTGACGCCGGCGCGTGCCGCGAAGGCACAGGCCACCATCAGCGCCGCCCAGCCAAGATAGGCGGCCGACCAGCCATAGGCCTGCCAGCGCGTGCCCACCCAGGGTTCCAGAATGAGCGGATAGCCGAACAACGCCAGCAGGGAGGCCAGATTGGACAGCGCAAACAGTCCATACGGGTTGCGGCCGGGCAAGGCACGCGAATACCAGCTCTGCGCCACCGGCGTGGTGGCGGAAACCAGCACATAGGGCAGACCCACGCTGATGGTCAAAGTCGCCAGCACGCCCAGGGCGGGATTAGAGGCAAGTCCGCCCTGCACGGCCGGCACGATGGGCAGCGTGGCCAGCGCCGCAAGCACCAGGACCGCCACGAAGGCGAGTTGCCGGCGCGCGGGCACCGCCGTGATGAAGCGATCGGCCCCGGCGTACCCCAGCAGCAGCGCCGACTGAAAGAATACCAGGCAGGTGAGCCATACGCTGGCCGAGCCGCCGAACTGCGGCAGCAGCTCCTTGGCGATGATGGGCTGGACCAGAAACAGTAGAAACGAGCCGCAGAAGATGGTGAGCGCGAACAGCCGTGACATGGCGCCAGAGTCTGCGTCAGAGGCGCAGCCATGGCAAACCATCACGGTCGGGAGGTAGCATCGGCGGCACTCAAGACGGGGAAGAACACCGGCCGATCATGGGTGAGGACCAGGCGCCAAACAGTCACATCGTGATCCAATGGGTCAAGGAGGCGTTGACACTGCATATGGCGGGGCGGCCTGCGCAAGCCGAACCGCTTTATCTGAAGTCGCTGGCAGCGGATGCGAATCTGCTTCCCGCCCTGCAGGCCATGGGTCTGATCCGTCTCAATCAGGGGCGCCCCGCGGAGGCGCTGGCCTACATCGAGCGCGCGCTCACCCTTGATCCAGGCAGTGATGACATGTGGAGCAACCGCGGCCTGAGTCTGGTGGCGCTCGGCCGCCCCGAGGAGGCGCTGGCCAGCTACGATCGGGTACTGCAACGTCGAGCCGATGCGTTGGAGGTGCGGTACTACCGCGCGTACGCGTTGAACGCCATGGGTCGCGCGGGCGAAGCGCTTGCCGAACTGGGTCGGGTATTGCGCCTCAAGCCCGATCACACCGGGGCGTGGGTCGTGCGGGCGAGCGTACTGTGGATGCTGGGTGAGGTGGATCAGGCGCTGGAGAGTTACAGCCATGCCCTCTCGATCGATCCCGATATGCCCGAAGCACTGTGGAGCCGCGCCAATTGCCGATGGACCCGCCGGCAGGAGGTGCCAGGGGCCATCGCCGATCTGGAACGTCTGTGTGCCATCAGCCCCGATTTCCCCTATGCGCGCGGCGCCCTGCTGCACATGCGAATGCATGCCGGGGAATGGCACGACCTGCCGCGACAGCGCGCCGCCCTCGACGAAGGCGTGCGCTCGGGTCGGCGCGTGGTCGAGCCTTTTGCCTACCAGGCCCTCGCCTCCTCGCCTGCCGATCTTCTGGCCTGCGCCAGGATCTATGCGGCGGACAAATATCCACCGCTGCCCTCCCCGCCGCGCTCGGCTCATCGGCAGGGAAGGATCCGCCTCGGCTATGTATGCGGCGAATTTCGCGCCCAGGCCACCATGTATCTGGCGGCCGGGCTGTTCGAGCACCATGACCGAAAGCGCTTCGAAGTGATCGCCTTCGACAATACGCGCGAAGACGGCAGTGCCATGCGCCGGCGCGTGCTGTCCGCCTTCGACCGATGCCTGCCCATACAGAGGCTTTCGGACCGCGACGCCGCGCAGCTGGTGGCCCACGAGAACATCGACATCCTGGTCAATCTCAACGGCTACTTCGGCGCGCAGCGCATGGGCATCTTCGCCCACCGACCCGCTGCCGTGCAGGTCAACTATCTGGGTTTTCCCGGCACCTTGGGCGCGCAGTACATGGATTACATCCTCGCCGATGCCGAGGTGATTCCTGAAGGCGAAGAGCATTTCTACACCGAGCAGGTCGTGCGCCTTCCGGGCTGCTATCAGATCAACGACGACCAGCGACCTCGGCCGGCGCCCGGCAGTCGGGCCGCCCACGGCCTGAAAGAGCAAGACTTCGTCTTCTGCCACTTCAATTACTCCTACAAGATCGCACCCGAAATGTTTGCGGTGTGGTTGCGACTGCTGGAGAAGGTACCCGCGAGCGTGCTTTGGCTGCTGGAGTGCAACGATCTGTTCGCAGCCAATCTGCGCCGGCAAATGACCCGCGCCGGCCATGATCCCGCCCGGCTGGTGTTCGCCCCGCAGGTCGAGCATGCGGTGCATCTCTCGCGCCTTGCGCTGGGTGATCTGTTCCTGGATACCCTCCCCTACAATGCCCATACCACCGCCAGTGATGCCTTGTGGGCCGGCCTGCCGCTGCTCACCTGTCGGGGCACATCTTTCCCCGGACGGGTCGCGGCCAGCCTGCTGCGGACGGCGGGCCTTCCGCAGCTGGTTACCGATAATCTCGAGCAGTACGAGGCCCAGGCACTGATGCTGGCAAAGGATCGCGCACTGCTGCGATCCCATCGCGACCACCTCAGCAGTGAGGCCGTACGGCAGGCCCTGTTCGATTGCGCCCGTACCACGCGTCACATCGAAGCGGCCTATGAGCAGATGATGGCTCGCAGCCACCCCGGGGAATAACAGGAAACCTTCCAATGACGACATTTGTTCTGGTCCATGGCGCCTGGCATGGCAGCTGGTGCTGGAAGCGCGTGCGCAAAGCGCTACAGCTGCAAGGCCATGAGGTCTTCACTCCCACGCTTACCGGTGTCGGCGAGCGTACTCACCTGCTCGCACCGGAGGTGACTCTGCAGACCCACATCCAGGACCTCCTCAACCTGATCCGCTTTGAAGAACTGGATGACTTCGTCCTGTGCGGCCATTCCTATGGCGGCATGGTGGTGTCGGGCGTCGCCGATCGGATCCCCGAAGGCATCCGTTCGCTGCTGTTCCTGGATGCCTTCGTCCCTGAAACCGGACAATGTCTGGAGGATTTCGCCCCCATATCCGAGGAACAACTGGTGGATGGCTGGAAATGTCGGCCCATCAGCGCGGAATCCTTCGGTGTCAATCCGTCGGATCGGGCCTGGGTCGATGCTCAATGCACGCTGCAGTCGCGTGCCTGCTTCAGCCAGCGCCTGCCGCTGAGCGGCGGCCTCGCGCGCATCAAACGCATCGCCTACTTCTATGCAGCCGGCTGGGCCGGGGATGCGTCGCCGTTTTTTCCCTTCTACGAGAAGGCCCGGGCGCGTGGCTGGAACACCCGCCGGATCGACTGCGGTCACGACGTCATGATCGACGAACCTGACGCCGTGATGCAGATGCTGCTCGAGGGCAGTTGAAGCCCGCAGTTTCCAGGTCTGTCATCCCGCACCGCGAGTGGGTGTCAGTGGATTCCTACAGGCACCAAGATCACCAAGCGGGAACATGGTTATTTGAAACAAGCGGATATAATTTTGCCCGTCAAGGCTTGGTTCGGCTGCCTACACCAACACTAATCAGCTGCGGCTGTCTGACGAGAAGCTTCATGGCCCAAAAAACGGCTCATTCAGGGCCACCTCTGCCACCGGCCGTCCTGGCGGGATTTGCCACGGCCGTGGTCTCGGTCGTACTGATGGCGGTGGTGACCTACCAGGCGCAGCGCCGCAGCACCGAGGCGGCAGATGCCGTCACGCAGGGTATCGAGCAACTGGTTCAGATCCAGAACCTGCTCTCCAGCTCCAAGGACGCCGAGACCGGCCAGCGCGGCTACCTGCTGACCGGCGATGAGGCCTATCTGGAGCCCTTCACTTCGGGCCGCGCTGCGATCGATGCGGAACTGAAGGCGATGCGCACCCTCAATGAGCACAACAGCGTGCAACTGCAACGGCTGGAGCAGTTGCAGACACTGGTGTCCGCCAAAATGGCGGAGCTGCTCAGCACCGTGAACCTGAAGCGGGCCGGAAAAACCGGCGAAGCGCTGGAAATAGTCAGGACGGACCGTGGCAAGGTGCTCATGGACAGAATCCGCGCCCTGGTGGAGGAGATCGAGAATGCCGATCGCAGCCAGCTGGTGGATCGTCAGCGGCTGTGGCAGCAGACCGAGGCTTTCGCCACCGGGACCACCTGGATCAGTGCCGCGCTGCTACTTTTCCTCATTGCCGCGGCCGCGACCCTCGTTTCGCGGGACCATCGGGCACGGCAGCTGCAGTCCTGGCTGAGACTGGGACAGATGGGACTGAATGAGCGCATTCAGGGTGACCAGACGCTCGAAAAGCTCGGCGACCATGTCTTGAGCTTTCTGGCGCAATATCTGGGCGCACACGTCGGGGCGGTGTACATCGCCGACAGTCCCGAACGCTACCGGCGCTTTGCCGGTTATGCATTGCCGGCCGAGCTGCACAAGGAATCGATACGGCGCGGCGACAGCCTCATCGGCCAGGTGGCAAAGGACAATCACCTGGTGCATCTGAAGGCTGTCCCGGGCAACTACATGCTGCCAATCAGTTCGGCGGTCGGGCAAGGCGTGCCGCGCGAGATAGTGATCCTGCCGGCCAGCATCGACCGCACCGTGTACGCACTGGTCGAACTGGGTTTTCTGGGGCCGGTCGATGACTCACAGACGCAGCTGCTCACGCTGCTGTCGGGCACGATCGCCGTGGCGGTACGCTCATCGAAGGACCGCACGCAACTCGAGGAGCTCCTGGAGGAGACTCAACGCCAGGCTGAGGAGCTGCAGACGCAGCAGGAAGAGCTGCGCGTCAACAACGAGGAACTCGACGAGCAAAGTCGCGCGCTGCAGGCTTCCCACACCCAGATGGAATCGCAGCAGGCCGAGCTCGAGCAGACGAACGCGCAGCTCGAGGAGCAGGCGCAGATGCTCGAACACCAGAAGGATGCCTTGTCAAAACAGCAGAGTCTGCTGGCGGAGCGTGCCGCGGATCTGGAGCGCGCCAACCTCTACAAGAGCCAGTTCCTGGCCAACATGAGTCACGAACTGCGCACACCACTGAACTCGACCCTGATCCTGGCGAAGCTTCTGGCGGACAACAAAGACGGCAATCTCACCGAACAGCAGGTCAAATTTGCCAGGACCATCACCACCGCGGGAAACGACCTGCTCGCCCTGATCAACGATGTGCTGGATCTGTCCAAGATAGAGGCCGGAAAACTCGATCTGAAGCCCGCCACGGTCGACATTGCCAGACTGATCGAGGACCAGGACAAATTGTTTCAGCCTCTGGCCCAGAAGCGCGGGCTTCAATTCAGCGCCACGATTGTTCCGGGAACCGCGGACACGATTCTCACCGACCCGCAGCGCCTTGGGCAGATACTCAAGAACCTGTGCTCCAATGCGGTGAAGTTCACCGAACAAGGCGAGGTGGCTCTGAGGGTCTCCTCAGACAGCGGCGCCATCTATTTCGCGGTCAGCGATACCGGCGTCGGCATCGCCGAAAACCAGCACCGCAATATCTTCGAGGCGTTTCAGCAGGCCGATGGCAGCATTCACCGCAAGTACGGCGGTACCGGCCTTGGCCTGTCGATTTCCCGTGACCTGGCACAACGACTGGGCGGCCGCATCACACTGCAAAGCATTCCCGGCAAAGGCAGCGTCTTTACGCTGACGCTGCCGCATATCCTGGTCCTGGATTCAAGCGACGCTGCCGCGCGCAGCCCGGCGCTCAGCCCGCCACCTGCCGATAGTTCCCCACGAACGCCCCGTGCACCTGCCGCCGCACACCTGGAGGATGATCGCGGTCGCCTGATGCCGCAGGCGCGGCGCATCCTGGTCGTTGAAGATGACGTGGCGTTCGCGGGCATTTTGCGCGATCTGGCACACGAGATGGACTTCCAGTGCATCATCACCCATTCGGCCGGTGAAGGACTGCAGGCGGCCACCGAATTTCAGCCCAGCGCCATTGTGCTGGATATCAACCTGCCTGATCACTCCGGGCTCGGCGTCCTCGAACAGTTGAAACGCAATTCCGCGACCCGACACATACCGGTGCACGTGGTGTCGGTCGCGGACCATGCCCAAGGCGCGCTTGAACTTGGCGCGGTCGGCTATGCCCTCAAGCCTGTTTCGCGCGAACAGCTGATCGCTGCCATGCGCAGGATCCAGTCCAAGCTTTCACAAAATATGCGTCGGGTGCTGGTGGTGGAGGACGATGTACGCCAGCGCGACAGCATTCGTGAGCTACTGGCCATGTCCGATCTGCAGATCACGGCGGTGGAAAGCGCCGGCAAGGCTTTGACGGCCCTGCGCAGCATCACCTTCGACTGCATGGTCATGGACTTGAGCCTGCCAGATTTCAGCGGCTTCGAATTGCTCGAGCGCATGGCGGGGCAGGAGGGCGTATCGGTTCCTCCCGTCATTGTTTATACGGGTCAGGAACTGAGCGCGGATGATGAACAGAAACTCAGACGCTTCTCCAGATCGATCATCCTCAAGGATGCGCGCTCTCCGGAGCGGCTGCTCGATGAGGTGACGCTGTTCCTGCATCAGGTGGAGTCCAGCCTGCCGGCTGACAGGCAGCGTATGTTGAAGATGGCGCGCGATCAGGACATCGCCTTTCAAGGACGGCGCATTCTCGTGGTCGAGGATGATGTGCGCAACATCTTTGCACTGACCAGCGTGCTGGAGCCCAAAGGGGCTCAGGTGCAGATTGCGCGCAATGGCCGGGAGGCGCTGCAGGCCGTACAGGCGGCGGCGGATCAGAAGTCCGGTCGCATCGATCTGGTGCTGATGGACGTGATGATGCCGGAGATGGACGGCTTTACCGCCATGCGGGAAATCCGCAAGCGACCGGAGCTGAAGAAACTCCCCATCATTGCGCTGACAGCCAAGGCGATGCCGGACGACCTTGAGGCCTGCATGGCCGCCGGGGCGAATGACTACATTGCCAAGCCCCTGGATGTGGAAAAACTGCTGTCGCTGATCCGCGTATGGATGCCGAAATAGATCAGCCGGCCGCGCCGCGGCGCTCCGAAATCGAATATCGACTGCTGATCGATGCGATTTACGAGATGTACCACTATGATTTCCGGGGTTATGTGCCCGCATCGCTCAAGCGTCGGCTGCGCACCGCGATGCTGCGCCTGGACTGTCACACGCTGTCGCAGCTTCAGGACAGGTTGCTGAGTGAACCGGAGATATTCACTTCGTTGTTGAATTTCCTCACTGTTCCGGTAAGCGAGATGTTCCGCGATCCCGGCTACTTCCGGGCGCTACGGGAACAAGTGGTGCCCTTGCTGCGCACCTATCCGTCGCTCAAGGTCTGGGTGGCGGGCTGCAGCACGGGCGAGGAAGTCTACTCGCTTGCCATCCTGCTGCGCGAGGAAGGGCTGCTGGAGCGCACCCTTATCTACGCCACCGACATCAATCCGCAGACGCTGCAAAAAGCGCAGGACGGCATCTTTGACATCGACCGGATGGCGGGGTTCACCGACAACCACCAGCGCTCCGGGGCACGCTCCTCCCTGTCCGATTATTACGTCGCCGCTTATGGACGCGCGGTCTTTGACAAGACGCTGCGGCGCCGCATCGTGTTTTCCGATCACAGTCTGGCCACCGATAGCGTTTTTGCCGAGGTGCAGCTGATTTCCTGTCGCAATGTGCTGATTTACTTCAACCGTGAGCTGCAGGACCGTGCCTTGCGCCTGTTTCGCGATGCGCTGTGCCGCAAGGGTTTTCTGGGAATCGGCTCCAAGGAGTCGCTGCGGTTCTCGGCCGAGACCGCCGCGTTTGCCGATTTCGTCCAGGAGCAGCGCATCTATCGCAAGCAGGATCCGATATGAGCGAACTGGAGTCACTGTCGGGACGCATCGATGCAGTGGTCATCGGCGCCTCCGCGGGCGGCATCGACGCGCTGATGACGCTGCTGCCGGCCTTGGGTGCGAACGTCGGCACACCGATATTCATCGTTCTGCACCTGCCGCGTGATCGGCCCAGTCTGCTGCCGGATATTTTTGCCCCTCGATGCCCTTTGCCGGTCTGTGAGGCACAGGACAAGGAGCCGGTGCGTCCGGGAACCGTATATTTTGCGCCGCCGGATTACCATCTGCTGATCGATGCGGGGCCCAGGCTGGCATTGTCATCCGATGAGCTGGTCAATTACTCGCGCCCCTCCATCGATGTACTGTTCGAGTCGGCCGCCGATGTCTATGGCGCGGGTCTGCTTGGCATCATCCTCAGCGGGGCCAACGAGGATGGCGCAGCGGGTCTTGCTGCGGTCCACAATGCCGGTGGCATGACGATCGTTCAGCAGCCCCGCAGCGCCCAGGTCAAATCGATGGTACTGTCCGCCTTGAATCGCAATCCGGCCAGTCATGTCCTGGAGCTGGAAGGCATCTCTGCCCTGCTGGCCACCTTGAACCAGGACCCCGCTTCATGACCCGGCTCGTCAAATGCCTGCTGGTGGATGATCTGCAGGAAAACCTGCTCGCGTTGTCCGAACTGCTGCGTCAGGACGGGGTGCAGATACTGCAGGCCCGATCCGCAACCGAGGCGCTGGAGATTCTTCTCGTTCATGATGTGGCGCTGGCCCTCCTGGATGTGCAGATGCCGGACATGGATGGCTTCGAACTGGCGGAGCTCATGCGCGGCAGTGCGCGCACGCGCCACGTCCCGATTATCTTCATCACCGCCGGCGTACGCGACCAGCATCGGCTGTTCAAGGGCTACGAAACAGGAGCGGTGGACTTTCTGTACAAGCCCATCGAACCGCAGATTCTACGCAACAAGGCCGCGGTATTCTTCCAGCTGGATCGACAAAGACGTCAGCTGGATCACGAGCTGCAAGAACGCACCGAGACGCTGCGCCTGAATGAGATGTTCACGGCGCTGCTGGCCCATGATCTGCGCAATCCGCTCAACGCCATTCTGACATCCGCGCAATTGGCGGAGCGGCTGAGCGTGGAACCGATACCGAAGGAGGCAGCCTCGCGGATACTGTCCAGCGGCCGGCGCATGAGCCGGCTGATCGAGGACATGCTCGATCTGGCACGTGCGCGGGTCGGGGGCGGAATCGCCATCAAGTACGAGGAAGGCGATCTTGGCGCACTGATTACCCCCGTGGTGCGTGAACATCAGGCCGCCTCGCCAGGCCGGCAGATCGAACTCGTGCGCAGCGGCCAGCTCAAGGGACAGTGGGACTCCGAGCGCATTGCCCAGATGGCCTCGAACCTGGTTGGCAATGCCATCAAGCACGGCGATCCGCAAGGTCCGGTAGTGTTGCAACTCGACGGAACGCATCCTGACACCGTGGTGTTCTCCGTCCTCAACGACGGCGTGATTGCCCCGGAGCGGCAATCCAGCCTGTTTGATCCATTCAAGAATGGCCAGCACCGCGTGGGTCGCAACGAGGGACTGGGTCTCGGGCTTTACATCGTGCAGCAGATCGTTGCGGCACATGCAGGCCAGATAGAAGTCCACGCCGAAGCCGACCGGCGTACGGTGTTTCGGGTGCGCCTGCCGCGCCAGCCACCCTAGCGGCTCATGCGGTGGCCTCAGTGCTGGGCTTTGCCCGCGCGGATATCCCCGGAAGTCGGCAGCTGTGAGGCATCCCACCCTCCTCCCAGGCCCTCGATGAGCTGCACGCTGGCCGTCAGTTGCTGCAAGCGCAGGGTCACCGCGGTTTGCTGGTTCGAAAACAAAGAGGTCTGCGCGGTAATCACATCCAGGTAGGGATCCAGTCCCAGTCGGTAGCGGTCGGTGGCCAGATTCACGTAGCGCTGCGAGAAAGTCACCGCCAGGTCCTGCTGGCGCAGCTCCTGCGACAGAATGCGCAGTGAGGCCAGATTGTCTTCGACCTGCTGGAAGGCCGTCAGTACGGTCTGACGGTAGGTCGCCACGGCCTGATCATAGGCGGCGCGGTATTGCGCGACCGTGGCGCTGCGCAGGCCGCCGTCGAAAATGGTCTCTGACAACGAGGGTCCCACCGACCAGAACCGGGCGGGCCACGTCAGCCAGTCGGCCGCTGTCGTACTCTCAAAGCCCGCCGAAGCACTCAAGGTGAGAGTGGGAAAATAAGCCGCATCGGCCACGCCGATCTGGGCATTCGCCTGGGCCATCAGCCGCTCATCCGCCGCCACGTCGGGACGGCGTTCAAGCAGCTGGGACGGGACACCCAGCGGAATCGCCGGTGGCTGCACATTCTGCGTGATCGTAGGTACCGAAAACGTCGAGGCAGGTTGGCCCACCAGCACCGCAATCGCATGCTCATACTGGGCCCGTGCTATGCCCAGATTGGTGGCCTGTGCCTCGGTGGTTTCCAATTGCACCTGCGCCTGAGCCACAGCCTCATCAGAACCAATGCCGGTCTCGAACTGGGCGCGGTTGTAATCCAGTGACTCGCTATAGGCCTTGACGGTCGCGTTGGTGAGCGCGATGAGCTGGTCCTGGCTGCGCAGCTGGAAGTAGTCCACCGCCAGTTCGGCTTCGGCGGTCAGTTGCGCATTGGCCAGATCCGCGGCACTGGCCTGGGCGGCCGCGATGTTGCCCTTGACCAGGTTGCGCACCCGGCCCCACAGATCCGGCGTCCAGGAGGCATCAAAGGGCAGCGAAAACTCGTTCCCGGTGGTGGGGCCGGTCGCCGATCCGGTACCCGTCGCGCCGGCGGCTGCCCCGATGGCTGGCTGATGGCTGCGCGTGACGCTGGCCCCGACGGTCAGCGTCGGCCAGTACTGCGCCTGGGCCTGTCGGACCAGCGCCCGCGCCTGCATGAAGCTGGCATAGGCCGCGGCGACCGTCTGGTTGGAGGACTTCACCTGCTCCTCCAGCGCGCTCAGCTGTGGGTCGCCGAACAGCTCCCACCACTGGCCACGGATGATCTGATCCTGGGGCACCGCGACCTTCCAGCCATCGGTGTCCTTGAACTGTGCGGCGGTCAGTTCCTTGTAGGCCTGCGGGGCATCGGTCCCGGGACGATGATAGGCAGGTCCCACCGTACAGCCGCCGAGCGCGGCCAGCACCGCCAGCTGCAGGAGCCGCGTTCGCATCTTGTTCACGTGAATTGTGCCTCGGTTGCCGGCGCGCGGTGTCTGGAAGCCCACCAGACACTGAAGCGATCCATGTACAGGTACACCACGGGCGTCGTATACAGCGTCAGCATCTGGCTGACGATCAGTCCGCCGATGATGGCGATCCCCAGCGGCCGCCGCAGTTCCGATCCGGTACCCGTACCAAAGGCCAGCGGGATGGCACCGAACAGCGCCGCCATGGTCGTCATGAGGATGGGCCGGAAGCGCAGCATGCAGGCCTCGAAGATGGCCGCTTCGGTCTTCATGCCCCCGCCGCGTTCGGCCTGCAGCGCGAAGTCAATCATCATGATGGCGTTCTTCTTCACCAGCCCGATCAGCAGGACCACGCCGATGATGGAAATGACATTCAGGTCCTCCCGGAACACGATCAACGCCAGCATCGCCCCGACACTGGCGGGCGGCAGACTTGAGATGATGGTCAGGGGATGCACCAGGCTCTCGTAGAGCACGCCCAGCACGATGAATACGGATAGCAGTGCTGTGACCACCAATATGGGTTCGGTGCTCAGCGATTGCTGATATGCCTGCAGCGTGCCGGCAAAAAAGCCGCGGATGGTGGCCGGCGCACCCAACCGTGCCTGCATTCGGGCGATGCTCGCGGTGGCCTCGCTCAAGGAGACATTCGGCGCCAGGTTGAATGAAGCGGTGACCGAGGGGAACAGCCCGGTATGGTTGATGGCCAGGGCCGTGGTCGTCGGGTAGCCGCTGGCCACCGCTGACAGCGGAATCGCACCCCCGGTTGATGTGGGCAGGTACAAGGACTTCAGGCCGTCAGGTCCCTGGGAGAACTGTGGCGCAACTTCCAGCACCACGTAGTAGTAGTTCAGGGGCTTGTAGATCACCGAGACCTCGGACTGCCCGAAGGCGCCGTATAGCGACGAATCCAGCTGCTGCGTGGTCAGGCCAAAGCGCGCGGCGGTCACTCGGTCGTAGGTGAGCATTTCGTCCAGGCCGCCGTTTTGCTGATCCGAATTGACGTCCTGAAAACCGGGCAGTTTCTTCATCTGGGCGACCAGGATCGGGCCCCATTTGATCAGGTCGTTCACATTGTCGGACTGCATGGTGTACTGATACATGGCATTGCTCGAGCGCCCGCCGATCCGCAGATCCTGCTGCGCCTGCAGGTAGACCGAGGCGACCGGGAGCCGGTTCAGTTTCGGCCGCAGGCGGTTGATGACCTGGGCGGCGCTCACCTTGCGCACGTTCAGCGGCTTCAGGGCGGTATAGATATTTCCGGTATTGGTGGCGCCGCCTCCGGTGAAACCTATGACATTGGCGACGGCCGGGTCCGCATTCACCACCCCTTCGATCTGGCGGATGGATTGGTCCATGACCGCAAAGGAGGTGTCCTGGCGTCCCTGCACGCCGCCTCCCAGCAGTCCCGTGTCCTGCTGCGGAAAAAAGCCCTTTGGGATCACGATGACCAGGAACACATTGAGCGCCACCGTGCACAGCAGCGCCGTCAGTGTGATCCGCGGATGATCCAGAACCCAGTGCAGCGTGCGCCGGTAAAAGCTCAGCATGCCCTCGAAAGCCCGCTCGCTGTATCCATAGAAGCGGCCATGCGATTGCTGCTTCTCGTTCTTGAGCAGATAGGCGCACATCATCGGCGTCAGCGTCAATGAGGTGATCATCGACACGATGATCGCCGCCGACAGCGTCACCGCGAATTCGCGGAACAGCCGCCCCACGATGCCACCCATGAGCAGCAGGGGAATGAACACGGCCACCAGCGAGACACTGATGGTGAAGACAGTGGAGCCGATTTCCGCGGCGCCCTTGAGCGCCGCGGCCATTGGCTTCATTCCCGCCTCGATATGGCGGGTGATGTTTTCCATGACCACGATGGCATCATCCACGACAAAGCCCGTGGCGATGGTCAGCGCCATCAGCGACAGATTGTCGATGCTGTAGTCGAACAGGTACATGACCGCAAAGGTGCCGATCAGGGACACCGGCATGGCGATGCCCGGGATGAAGGTCGAGCGCAGGTTGCGCAAGAATACGAACACCACAATCACCACCAGCAAGGTGGAGGTCAGCAGCGTACGCTCCACGTCGCTCACCGAGGCACGGATGGTCGTGGTGCGATCCAGCACCACGGTGATGTCGATGCCACTGGAGATCGAGGCCTTGATCATCGGCAGCGCCGCGCGAATATTGTCGACGGTCTGGATGATGTTGGCGCCGGGCTGGCGGAAAATGATGAGCATCACGGCCCGTTTGCCGTTCAGGTAACCCGCCGCACGGATGTTCTGCACCGAGTCGCTGACATCGGCCACATCCGACAGGCGCACCGCTGCCCCATTGCTGTATCCGACCACCAGGTTGCGGTAGTCCGCCGCCAGCATGATCTGATCGTTGGCCAGGATGTCGGCGCTGTTGTCGCCATTGGTCAGATGTCCCTTGGGAAGATGGGCGTTCTGCGCACTCAGCACCGTCTGCAGATTGGCGAGCGATAGCCCGTAGTTGGCCAATTGCGCCGGGTTCGCGTCCACGCGCACCGCCGGCAGCGCCCCACCGCCGAGGTTGATCTGCCCCACCCCGGAGATCTGCGAGAGTTTCTGCTCGATGACCGTCGAGGCCGCGTCGTACATCTGCGCCGGCGCGTACTTATCCGAGGTCAGACCCAGGATCATCACCGGCGAATCGGCGGGATTGACCTTCTTGTAGGTCGGATTACCCGGCAGGTTGGCCGGCAGGTAGGAACGGGAGGCATTGATGGCCGCTTCCACATCACGCGCGGCACCATCAATATCCCGACTCAGATTGAACTGCAGCGTGACCGAGGTGCTTCCCAGGGAGCTTGCCGAGGTCATCTCGTCCACGCCGGCGATGTGGCTGAACTGCCGCTCCAGCGGTGTTGCCACCGATGAAGCCATGATTTCGGCGCTCGCACCCGGCAGGCTGGCGCTGACGGAAATGGTCGGAAAATCCACCTGCGGCAGCGGCGCCACCGGCAGCACGCCGAAAGCGATGGCACCGGTGATGGCCACCGCCACCGCCAGCAGTGTCGTTCCCACGGGTCGGGCAATGAAGCGCGCCGAAGGATTCATTGGGCCGCCGCGCCTTTGCCGCGACCGAAGCGCCGCGACAGTCCGTCGAAGAAAATGTAGATCACCGGCGTGGTATACAAAGTCAGGAGCTGGCTCAGGATCAGGCCACCCACCATGGCGATACCCAGGGGGCGGCGCAGCTCCGATCCTGAGCCCGAGCCCATGGCCAGCGGCAGTCCTGCCAGCATTGCCGCCATGGTCGTCATCAGAATGGGACGGAAGCGCAGCTGGCAGGCCTCGTAGATGGCGTCCGTGGAGTTCTTGCCCCGCGTACGCTCGGCATCCAGGGCGAAATCCACCATCATGATGCCGTTCTTGGTGACGATGCCGATCAGCAGGATGATGCCGATCAGCGCCACCACATCCAGATCCTGCCCGAAGAGCATCAGCGCCAGCAGCGCGCCGACGCCGGCGGAGGGCAGTGTCGAGAGGATGGTGACGGGGTGAATGAAGCTTTCGTAGAGCACGCCGAGCACGATGTACACCGCCACCAGGGCGGCCAGCACCAGCAGCGGTTCGTTCGACAGGGAATTGGTGAAGGAAGCCGCCGTTCCCTGAAAACCTGCCGCCAGGCCCGGCGGCAGGTGCAGATCATCGTGAACCTTGTCCACCGCCCTGATGGCCGCGCCCAGGGAGGCATGCGGAGCGATGTCAAATGACACGGTGATCACGGGAAACTGGCCCTGGTGGGACACGGTCAGCGGCTCGGTGGTCTTCTCGAAGTGAGCGATGGTGCTCAGTGGCACGGCACTGGCGAGCGTCGAACTGGCGCTCGCCACCATCTTGGTGCTGGCGGTGGTGGCGGTGAGCCGGCCCGTCGGCGCCGTGAGGATGGTCGATGAGGGCGTGTACAGCGCGGTGCCGGTGAGCGCATTGGATCCTGCCGAGGAGGAGCCCGAGGCGGCGAAGGAGGCGGCTGCGGATGCTCCGGATACCCCTGCCGAAGCGTTGGACTCGATGTAGAGGCGATTCAGTGCCGTCGGATCCAGCTGGAAGCGCGGCGCGCTCTCCAGAATCACATGGTACTGGTTGACCTGCGTGTACATGGTGTTGACCTGGCGCTGGCCAAAGGCGTCATACAGCGTGTTGTCGATGGTCGAGGGGGTGATGCCCAGACGCGAGGCCGTCACCCGATCGATCACCAGGTTCTCAGCCAGGCCGCCATCCTGCTGATCCGTTGCCACGCTGGTCAGCTCCGGCAACGCCTTGAGTTTTGCGACGAAGCGTTGCGTCCACAGGTTCAGCTCATCCACGTCCGGATCTTCCAGCGTGTACTGGTACTGAGTGCGACTCACCCGGTCATCCACCGTGATGTTCTGCACCGGCTCCATGAACAGCTCAATGCCCTCCACTTGCGCAAGCTTGGGGCCGAGGCGGTTGATGATGGTCGAGGCGCTGCCCTTGCGTTTATTGAGCGGCTTGAGGTTGATCGACATGCGCCCGCTGTTGACGGTGGTGTTGGTGCCATCCGCGCCGATGAACGAGGACAGGCTTTCGACGGCCGGATCGGCCAGGATGACCTTGGCCAGTTCCTGCTGTTTTTGTGCCATGGCTCTGAAGCCGATGCTCGGCGCCGCCTGCGAGATGCCCTGGATGACGCCGGTGTCCTGGACCGGAAAGAAACCCTTGGGGATCACGATGTACAACAGCACGGTCAGCGCCAGCGTGCCCAAAGCGACGAACAGCGTCTCGCGCTGGTAGTTCAATACGGTCTTCAGGGTGCGGGCATAGAAATCGATGACCCTCTGGAAGACACGCTCCGAAGCGCGCATCAACCGGCTTTGGTCCTCCGGTTTATGGTGCTTGAGTATTCGCGCGCTCATCATGGGCGTCAGGGTCAGGGACACGACGGCCGAAAACCCAATGGTGACCGCCAGGGTGACCGCGAACTCCCGGAACAGGCGCCCGACCACATCGCCCATGAACAGCAATGGAATCAGCACCGCCATGAGGGCAATCGTCAGGGACAGGATGGTGAAGCCGATCTGCTCCGCGCCCTTCAGGGCCGCCTCCATCGGCGGGTCGCCCTGTTCGACGTAGCGGGAGATGTTTTCGATCATGACGATGGCATCGTCCACCACGAAGCCGGTGGCGATCGTCAAGGCCATCAGCGACAGATTGTCGAGGCTATATCCCAGCAGGTACATGATGGCGAGCGTGCCCACCAGCGAGAGCGGTACCGATACAAACGGGATGAGGGTCGCCAGCCAGCTGCGCAGGAACAGGAAAATCACCAGCACCACCAGCACGATCGCCAGGCCGAGTTCAAATTCCACATCCGACACCGAGGCCTGGATGCCGATGGTCAGGTCGGTCAGTGTCGTGACCTGAATTCCCTTGGGCAGGCTTACGATCAGCTGCGGCAGCAGGTCCTTGATCGACTTGACGACACTGATGGTATTGGCGCCCGATTGGCGCTGGATGTTGAGGATGACCGCCGGAGTCTGGTTCATCCATGCGGCCTGGAAGTTGTTCTCCACGCCATCCACCACATTGGCGACGTCATGCAGCATCACCGGAGCGCCATTGCGATAGGCCACTACGACGTTGCGGTAATCGGCGCTGGTCTGAAGCTGGTCATTGGCATCGATCTGATAACCCTGCCGCGGGCCATCGAAGTTGCCCTTGGCGGCGTTGACGCTCGAGGAGGCCAATGCGGTGCGCAGATCCTCCAGGTTGATGCCGTAGGATGACAGCGCATCCGGGTTCGCCTGGATGCGCACGGCGGGCTTCTGGCCGCCGCTGATGGTCACCAGGCCCACGCCGCTGAGCTGGGATATCTTCGGCGCCAGGCGCGTGTCGACCAGATCCTCCACCTGCGACAGCGGCATGGCGTTCGAGGTAATGGCAAGCGTCAGCACCGGGGCATCCGCGGGATTGGTCTTGCTGTAGGTGGGAGGCGCCGGCAGCGAGGAAGGCAGCAGGCTCTGCGAGGCATTGATCGCGGCCTGTACCTCCTGTTCGGCGATGTCGATGTTCAGCGACAGGCTGAATTGCAGCACCACCACTGAAATGCCGGCCGAACTGTTCGAGGTCATCTGCGAGAGTCCCTGCATCTCGCCGAACTGCCGCTCCAGGGGCGCCGTTACCGTGGTCGCCATCACATCGGGGCTCGCCCCGGGGTAGTACGTGACGACCTGGATGGTTGGATAGTCCACTTCCGGCAATGCGGATACCGGCAACTGGGTTTTACCGACCACGCCAACCAGGAAGATGGCGGCCATCAGCAGCGCCGTGGCCACCGGCCTGAGGATGAAGGGACGGGACGGATTCACGGCTTGGCAGCACCCGCGCTGGTGGTGACGGGGGATTTGTCCTGCAGTTTCTCGAAGCTGCTATTGGCCACGACATCGCCCGGATTGATGCCCTCCACCTGGGTTACATCGCCCTCGCTGACCCCCGCCTTCACCGTGCGCATGTTGGCCACGTTGTTCTGGATCACATAGACAAAGGAGGTGCGGCCATTTTGCTGAATTGCCGAGTTGGGAATCAGCGTCACATCGTGCAGGGTATTGACCAGCAGGCGGGTGTTGACGAACTGGTTCGGAAATAGCGCGTCATTCTTGTTATCGAAGGTGGCGCGCGCCTTGACGGTGCCGGTCGTGGTGTCGATCTGGTTGTCCAGCGCCGTGAGGGTTCCGGCCGCCAGCTGTTTCTGGCCACTGCGATCCATGGCCTCGACACTGAGTTTCGCCTGCGCACGCAATCGGGCCAGCACCGGTCCGAGACTGTCTTCGGGCAGGGTGAAGATCACCGTAATCGGTTCCAGCTGGGTGATCACCGCCAGCGCCATGGTGCCGGAGGACTGCACCACATTGCCCGGGTCCACCAGACGCAGCCCCACCTGGCCGGTGATGGGGGCGGTGATGTGGCAGTAATCCAGCTGCAACTGGTCGTAGTCGACCGCACCGTGATCATTCTTCACCGTGCCCTCGGTTTGCTGAACGAGCTTTTCCTGGTCCGCCACGGTCTGTTCGGCGATGGCATTGCGCGCCAGCGCCGCGCGATAGCGGGTAAGATCCAGCTGCGCCTGCGACAGCACCCCCTCATCCTTCTGCAAGGTGCCCTGGGCTTGCAGCAAAGTCGCCCGGTAAGGGCGCGGGTCGATATCAATCAGCGCGTCGCCCTTCTGCACGCGCTGGTCCTCCTGGTAGTGCACGGCCACGATCATTCCATTGACCTGGCTGGTGATGGTGCTGGTGTAGACGGGCGTTACCGTGCCGATGGCCTCCAGGTAGATGCCGATATCGCCCTTGACTGCCTTCGCGGTGGTGATGTTGACGCCGTTGGCATTCTTGGCGGCCGCGGCGCGTTCCTCGGCTTCGTGATGTCGCCACCACAGCCATGCGACGATGAGCAGCACAACGATGACGACCCAGAGCAAGAGGTTGCGCAGCTTCATGGCGGAAATATCCAGCAGTTGAGAGGCCTACGCAGGCTACACCTACGCGTTTTCCAGTTGTTTACTGTGTTATTAACAGACTTTCATGTCACACCGCGTCAGAAAATGACTACAAACGGTATGTCTGAAAATCTCATCCGCGCCGGCACCGGCGCGGACGCACTGCAGGAGCGCGCGCGTTTGTTTGATTCAGTGAAGTAAACCAGAGTAGGCGTTCAAGGCCGTGCCCACGGCCTGCATTGCTTCCCGGGTCGGATGAAAGGGTGGTATTGCAGAACCTGGTTCCCGACGTGCACCCAGCACCCAGGGATCCTTTGAACAGGCATCATGGCCGTGGCTGAGCACGGCGAGGTCCAGCAAACCCGCGCCCGATTCCTTGGCAACCTGCCGGGTAATCATTGCCAGGCGCGCCGCCACGCTGCGCATCTGATCGGCCTGTTGGGGCGTCAGCGCAACGCGTTCACAGCTACCCGCATCCGGAAGAACCGTGAAATAGGTGACGAACACCACCCGCACCCCGGGGCTGCGCATGCGGGCCCCGGCGATGATCTGGCGCAGGGACTCCGGCAGCGCTGCAAAGCGCGCCTGCACCTCCGCGTCCGACCGGACGCTGCAGCGTGCCGCGTCGCTGTGATCGCAGCTCATGCCCATCAGATTCGCCATGAAGAAGACGTCGTTGCCGCCGATGGTCACCGTGACCAATTGCGTCTGCGCAGTCATTGCGTCCAATTGCGCGGGGAGCGAAAACTGTCCGGCGTGCAGCACATCAACCGTGGTAGCCCCTGAACAGCTGACATCGACCAGCGACAGAGCGTGCAGGCGCGCCAGCACGTGGGCGTAGTCGTCCGCGGAGCGCGCGCAGAGCGGCGGGCTTCCCGCAACGATGGGCAATATGCCGGGGCCGGCCGCGTAGGAACTGCCCATGGCCACGTACTGCGCGTTGTCTGCGGCCCAGGCTCCGCGAGCGGCCCACAGCGCCCCCAGCATTACCGCTATAGCAAACATAACGCCGATTGGGAGCTTTGCTTTCATGGAGATTTTTTCCCACCCCAGGTCAACTTGCAGACAGGTTAAACCGTTACTCTTTGTCATATCCAGTCACTGATGGTAACGACGATGACTATTCAGCCGCGCAGTTTGCAGCTTTCAGCCCCTTTCTGGCGGGGGACCATTCTGGCCGTATCGGCGCTGAGCCTGGTCGGTTGCGTCGCCCAGGTTCGGGTCGCCGCACCCGCACCAGCGTACGTCGCGCCCGCGGCAGCCGTGGATGTTGAGGTGCGCGAGGCTCCCCCACCGCTGCCGGACTATGAGCAGCCGCCCTGCCCCGAGGACGGCTATCTGTGGACTCCGGGCTATTGGGCCTGGGGTGGCGGCGGATATTACTGGGTGCCGGGAACCTGGGTGCAGCCCCCGGTCGTCGGTGTGCTGTGGACACCGGGCTACTGGGGTTTTGTGGGTGGCGTATATGCCTTCCATGCCGGTTACTGGGGGCCGCATGTGGGTTTCTATGGCGGTGTGAATTACGGCTTCGGCTATGTGGGCACCGGTTTCGCGGGCGGCGCCTGGGTGGGCGGCGCGTTCTCCTACAACCGTGCCGTGACCAATGTGAATGTCACGGTGGTGCATAACACCTACAACACCACGGTGATCAATAACGTCACCGTCAACAAGGTCAGCTACAACGGCGGCGCCGGGGGTACCGCCGCGGTGCCGACGGCGCAGGAGCGCCAGTTCGCTCAGGAACCCCATACACCGCCGACTCCCCTGCAGCGCCAGCACGTGCAGCAGGCACAGGCCAATCCGGCGCTGTCCGCGCGGGCGAATGGTGGCCATCCGAGTATCGCGGCCACACCGCGCGCGGCAGCCTTCAATGCCCCGGGCGTGGTGGGCGCACGGGGTGCGGGCAACGCTGCGGTGCGCCCGGCGCAGGCAAACTTTGAGCCGCGTCCGCAGCCGACCCAGGCGCAGCAGCGCCCGCAGCCGGGGGCCCAGAATCAAACGCAGTCGGGTACTCAAAAGACTGCCGTCAATCCGCTGCCGCCCCAGACTCAGAAGCAGAAACCGAAGCAGAATCAGAAGAAGAAAGGTCCGCGGCCGGCCAAGCCGCAGCCCAAGAACGACACGAAGAAGGATTAGAACGGTCGGGGGCGGATGGGGCGCTAGGCCAACGCGAGGAGTTGGTCGAGCGCCTTGCCCCAACCCTCGTGGAAACCCATTTTCTCGTGCGCCTTGCGGGACTCCTCGTCACCATGGATGACGAGCGCCGTATACAGCGTGCCCTGGTCCCGCGGCTGCAGCGTGATGATGGCGGTCATGACAAATGAACCGGCCGCAGCCACCGCCGGTCGCGGCCGGTAGCCCGGTCCCAGCGCGCCGGTCCACACCAGCTTGCGGTTCGGGACTATTTCCAGGTAGCAGCCGACAGTGTCGAACTCCTGGCCCTCAGGGCCGCGCATGACGGTGCGGAACCTGCCGCCCGGTCGCAGATCGATTTCGCAGTCCACCGTCTTCCAGGGCGCCGGCGTGAACCATTTCTTCAATTGTTCAGCAACGGTCCAACCGCGCCACAAATGCTCCGCCGACGCGTCCACGACGCGTTCGAAGACCAGGTCGAGTCTGGGATCCGGCTGATGAACAATAGGGGCGGTCAAGCTGCACGCTCCGGGTTGATGCTGCATTGAACACCCAGCGCGCGGCAGCCGGCAAGCTAGGCGCTGGGCGCCGCCTCGGCGCGCGCGAGGCGCGCCACCAACTGGTTGAAAAGCATCACGCCCCGGTCGTGACCAGTGGGCATGACAGAGGGAACCGCGGTCTGATCGATGACTCGCTGCTGCGCTTCGATCATGATCTTGTCCTCACCAAAAGCCTGCGCCGCAAGCTTCATCAGAAAATCACGCAGCGCCTCATCGCCGTGGTGCCGATGCGGGCCCCAGGAGAAAAAATATCGGGCGCTGCGCTCGGCCATGGGCGTGACCGCCTGGCTGGTGAAAGTCACGCCGCGCAGGGCCTGTGAATAATCCGGCCGCTCATAGTTGCAGCTCGCCGCCATGCCGGGCCTGAAGCTGCCCGACCACATCAACAGCACGCCCGGGATCAGGAAATCATAGGTCGACCAGTTGTCGGTGAGTTCATCAGTGCTGCGCCCCGGCGGCCCGCGGGTCCCCGTGATCCAGCGTTCAAACCTGACACCACGCTCGAGCGGGACCAGCCTGGGACGCTCCTCGGCGAAGCTCGGACCGGCGCCGAAGCTATTGGCATGGACATACGTCAGATGACTGAAGTCCAGAAGATTGTCATTGATGTGGCAGGCCTCGGCCTGGTAATCGAGCTGGCCGCGGCCGAGGATCCATTCCGGATCCTCCAGGCCCACTGCCGGTGGAATCAGCGCCTCGTCGGCGCGCTGTGGGTCCCCCATCCATACCCATAGCCAGCTATGCCGATCGACGATGGGGTAGCTGCGCACACGCGCACCGGGAGGAATGACATCCTGCCCGGGAATCTGCACGCACTGCCCCCGGGTGTCGTACAAAAGTCCGTGATACATGCAGCGCAGACGCTCCGCTTCACAGCGTCCCAATGACAGCGGTGCCAGCCGGTGCACACAGCGATCCGCCAGCGCGACCACCTGCTGCGACGTGCGCCACAGCACAATGGGTTCACCCAGGATGCGGATGGCACTTAGCCCATTGGGAGCAAGATCCGGACTCCACCCTCCCACGTACCATGCGTTTCGCACATAATTCATGCGTCCCCCCGGTTTATTGAACATTGTTCAGTAGACTCCGGGTATAGTCAACACCCTCAGCACTCGGGCCACAGGAACACACGCTGCCGTGAAAATCCATCAACGCCAGGTCATCGACGTGGCGCTCGTACTGCTCGACGAACATGGCCTGGATGAACTGCAGATGCGGGCGGTGGCCAGCCGTCTGAACGTGCAGGCCTCGGCCCTCTACTGGCATGTGCGCAACAAGGGGGAGCTGCTGAGCCTGATGGCCTGGGATTTCTATGATGGGGCATTGAGCGCCATCCCCGCCGGACTGACCTGGCGCGACTGGCTGCTCACGTACGGTGTGACCTTCCGCAAGGGGCTGCTCGGCCACCGCGATTCAGCCCAGTTGTGCGCCATTGCGCGTCCCCTGGATGATGACACCGATGCCGCCACGGAACGGCTCACCAAGCCACTCATGGCCGCCGGGCTCAGCCGCCACCTCGCCTTGTCCTACTATTCTTCGGTCGTCTCCCTGGTGCTGGGCTGGTGTATCTACGAGCAAAGCGAAGCCCTGCACGACTATCTCGCCCGCATGATCGGCTTCGAGGAAAGTTTCACCACCGGCCTGAATGCGCTCGTGGCCGGTTTTCCCTAGCGCGCGTTTATCTGGCGGCCGGTTGCGAGCCTGGCGCCGGCTTGGCCGATGAGTCCTGATGCGCGGCGGCATCGTGGCCCTTTTCGGTGCTGGGCAGATTGGCGTTGAGGTTCGGCAGGCACTCCACCTCGGGCACGTCGCTGTAGTCCTCGCGGATGAAGTGCTTGGTATTGTGCCACTCGCCCTTCCAGTTCTTCGGGTCCGTCATGGTGTACTGGACCTCCAGGGTCTGGCCCTGATCCAGCAACCGATAGCGTTCAACGATTTCAAACTGGTCTGAAATCGGCAGTCCGCGATCGATCCAGTGCTCATTGGGTTCCAGGTACTTGGTATCCACCACCAGGCTGTCGCCCTCCCAATGGCCGATGGATTCGCCGTTGTAAGTGGAGATCGCGATATCCGGATCGGTGTGCTTGCGGCCATCGGTGTAGATCACGCGGAAGCTGTTGGTGAAGCCGAAGGTCATGAAGACGGCGGTGGGCAGCTGGATGATGTTCGTCGGCCACACTCGCGTCATGATCATGGGCATGCCGGCCGGAAAACACTCACCGATGCTGTCGCGATAGGATTGGTGGGCCGCCGCCGCCGCCGCCGCCGCCACCAGCGCCTGTTTACCCGCCTCATAGAACTCAGGGTATGGCGGCCCGAACATGAAATCGGCGAAGGCGTGACGCAGATTGACGAACCAGGTGCCGGTCATGTCGAAGGGTGGCTTGGGGCGCTTCTTGTGCAGGTTCTGCGGCGCCAGCGCACCGTAGTAACCGTCATGCTTGTGCGCCAGATCGTCCTCCTGCTTCTGGCTCAGGCCCGGACGCGGCGCCTGTTGCGCACTGGCCAGCGTACCCGCCAGCAGCAGCAGCGCAGCGCCAAGACCCACCGCCATCCGCCTGCTGGTCATTCGCATCATTCGCCCCCCCGGAAGATTCTTGAATTCTTGTCGATCAGCGCTGCTGTTCGCCGCCGAGCACCGTGCCATCAGCCAGAACGATCGACACATACTGGCCGCCGGGTGTGCCATCGCGCAGCGGCCGTACGGTCACGGTGACCTTGTCACCGGCCTTGAGCGTGGTGCGCTTCCAGCCATCGCGCACCAGGTTGTTGGGACTGTTCATCTCGACCGCCCAGACTTCCGAGCCACCCCCGGGCTTGTCGACATTGACCTTGAAATTGGCGTGCGGATTGCTCCAGTTGAAGTCGATGATGGTGCCGGTGACATCGACCTTCTTGGAGGTATCGAACATCGCGCCGGAATGATGCGCGAAGGCCAGGCCGCAGAAACTCATCAGGCCGATCACGATGGAAACTCTACGCATAAGGTTCTCCTGGTGAACCGGTCGGCGATGGTATCGCCGCATCAGTTGCCGGCGCAACCGGTACGCTCCCAAACGCTACTTACCCGTCACCGGATTCACGTAGTGGTAGGGCGGCAGGAACGAACGCGGATACATCTCAAAGTGCACCGTGGGTGGCGAATCCGGAGGATTGGATCCCGTGATGCCCGGTGCGTCGCGCGCCGGCAGCTCCTTCCAGCCCACATCATAGGGCGCGAAGTAGGTGTTGATGGCATGGTCGGATTCGATGCGCCAGATGCCGTCGAGCTTCACATAGGTGTTCTCGTAGATGCCGCCCATCCAGGTGCCGTTCTTGCCGTAGTTGCCCATCATGCTGAATGCGCGCGAGCGCATCTTCGCGGTGCGGCCGTCGCTCGCGACATCGATCACCGGCTGGTACTGCATGTGGTTGTGCAGGACGCCGTCATCCAGTCCCTGCTGTCCGTAGAGGTTGAGATTGCGGCGTACGGCCGGTTTGCCGGCGTACACACCGCGCAGCGCGATCTCGATGGTGCCCTCGGGTGCCCACAGATCAGTGAGCGCGTCCCACTCCAGGGTGGCCAGGTAGTAGCCATACATGGCGTGCAGGTTTTCGATGATTGCCGCATCCTCCAGCAAACCGGTGCGCCGTGCGAGACTGTCCGTCAGGGATTGCAGCGCGCCGGGCGTGCCCAGCGCCGCAAGCTCGGCCGGCGTGGCAGTCCACTCGCGCATCGGCGCGGCGCCGCTCACCGGATTGGCATAGTCAAACGGCGCGGCCACCGGTGCCTGCAACGCGCTGGCAGGCCGGTCGGGCTTCAGCTGCGGCTCAAATTGCGAGTAGGTCTGCACGCTCTTCGCCCAGCCCGCATCGTAGGGTGTGTACAGCGTGGGATAAAAATGCAGCCGCCGGATGCGCCACACGCCAGCGCGCTTCACGTACTCGTTCTCGTAGACGCCGACGCCCCATTCATGGAACTGGCCGGCCTGGGCCAGCTGCGCGAACAGATGCCAGCGGGCGCGCGCGAAGCTGCCGTCCGCACTCACGTGCACGATGGGTTGCAGCTGCATGTTGTCGAACAGGCGCCCGGCCGCCGGCCCTTCCGGTCCGATTGCGCGCAGATAGTTCAGCACATGGGCCTGGCCGACGTAGGCGCCGCGCCCGGCGACATCGATTTCACCATCCGCTGAGAACAGGTCCGCGGCCTGGCTCCACTGGCCCTTGTCGAGGTAGTACCCGTAGATACGCTGCAGCTTCTCGATGGCGTTCTGATCCTCCAGCCGCTGCACCTCATGCCCCAGCAGCGCGATCTGGCGCGGCAACTGCGCCGCGTTCCCATTCGCCGTCGCGACACTGCCGAGGCTGCCCTGGGCCCCATCGGTGCGCAGGCTGGGCGGCTGGTTCTTGAAATGAAAATGCGGCACATGGGCACCGGGCCAGACCTTGTACTGCTCGGTGGGCGGCGCATCCGCGGGCAGCGAGGCCGGTGCGTAGTGGCCCCCGTTCACATCCGGGTTGCGGGCCCAGCCACCCTGGCCATACGGGGTCATCAGCGTCTGGTACCAGTGCAGAGCGCTGATCTTCCAGACACCGCCCTCCTTCACGTATTCATTTTCGTAGGGACCTTCGCCCCACCAGGCATCCTTGCCGGCCTGCCCGGCCAGGATGACCGCACGCCAGGTTCCCTTGGCCGTGAGGCCATCGGGCGCCAGATTGATGACGGGCATGAGCTGCAGGTATTGGTTGACCTGGCCGGGCGCCAGACCGCTATGGCCGCCGGCCACGGCCAGGAAGTACTGGTGTATCCGCTCCTGACCCCGATACACCCCATCCAGGCCGATCTCCAGGGTCGCGTTGCGCGAAAAGAGCTGCGCGACCTGATCCCACTGACCCACATCGAGGTAGTACCCGTAGGCGCGCTGCAGTCGCTTGATGTCCTGGATGTCCTTCAGTGCCGTCAGCCGCGCCTGCAGCACGGCGACGGTGTGCGCCAAGGCATCGCCGTCAGCCACGGTGGTCACGGGTTGCGCGCTCAGACACCGACCCGCCAGCCACATGCAGGCCCAGCCCGCGGACCAGGCCATGCCGGAGCGCCGTGCCCGGCTTGCGCCAATCGCTGTGATCATCAACCCCCCTCCAAGCCATCACCCGTGTCCGCCAGTGCGCTGTGTGGCTCGATGATACGTGAGCGCGCAGCTCCTCTGGCCGCGCCCGAGGCGCCGCCGCAGTGCACAAAATGGGTCGTGCGCGGGGGTTTAGACCGAGGTCTTCTCGGTGCTGCTGGCCTTCTCGGTCGTGCTGCTCTTCTCGGCGGGCGCTGCCTTGTCCTGGGGTGGCAGCTGGCGGGCTTCTACCGGCGGCGGCGGCTCGGCGTCGCGCTCGCCTTCCTTCATGGACTCCTTGAACCCGCGTACGGCCTGGCCCAGATCAGAGCCGATGGTGCGCAGCTTCTTGGTGCCGAAGACGATCAGCACGACCAGCAGAATGATCAACAAATGCTTGGGGGAGAATATATCCACAGCGGGTCAAGCCTCTATAAACGCTGATCCTGATGATACGCCTTCGCCGGGGGTGCCGCCGGGCACGGCCACTGCCACCAGCTCAAGCCTACGCTACCCGCCCCGCAATGGGGCGCCCAACGTGCGGCATGTTTGCCTTAGGAATCAAGCACGGGCTGGCAATACCTAAGACACTGCCTTGAGTATATCACCGCGCTGGCGCAAAATTGATTTGACATTGTTTTTCGTGACGCGGGGCGTATATTCGGCAAGGAAAGCCGGACGATGCACGGTTTACTTACCAAACAACAACAATCCGCTGCCCACCACAAGAAGAGGTCGCAATGAGCACGACGTGGGAGAAGTTTCAGGGGGCCACCCTCTCGCTGGCGCGTTCCGGTTCGATCAAGGACCGGCTCAGCGAGGCCTACCGCAATCATCTGTCTGCGGTGGCCGAGGAGGAGCTGCCACGCGAGATCCGCGAACAGTTTCATAACGTGCGCTGTTCGCTGACACGGGAACGACCACTGCGCGGTGAGGATGCGATTCGCGCCTCGGTGCGCAAGATGTCCTGTCATGAAGCCGAGAACATCGCCGAGACGGTGGTGCAGATGCTCTCGGTGATGGCCCGCTCGCCGCAGTTGCGCCCGGCTTCCACGGCGCCGCTGTATCTGCTCGAGGCTTAGAACAGGCGCGCTAGTCGAGTTTGAACTCGATCGTCTCCCAGCGGTTGGTTTCCTCGTGGCGCGCCTGGCGCTTGATGGAATCCACCAGCGTGCGCGCATCCCACTCCACCATTTCATGCGCGAGTTCCGTGATCGCCTTGGGCACCGCCGCGGAGCTGCCGAAATTCTTCATCAGCACCACCGGCTTGTGGGCGGCCTGGGCAAAGATCATCTGAAACTGCAGCAGATCCCGGTTCGCCTCGGCCAGGCTCGGTAGCGCAATGATGACTTCGGCCGGCGCGATCTGCTGCCGCAGGCTTTCGCGCAGCGCGTCCTTGTCCCCGGCGGGCATGTGATCCGGAGTGCTGCAATTCTTGTAGAAGAAATTGTTCGCACTCTCCAGGTACTCGAACACGCGCAGGTAATCGTCACTGTTGTCCCAGGCATGCGTGACGAAGACCCGAAATGGGTTGGCTTGCGACATGCTCTTAAGTCTCGCACAGCAGGCAGCCGGCCGCAAAACCCAGCCCCGTGAGAGTACAATCCCCGGACTTCACCACCTTCAAAGGCCTCAAGAGCGGCAGCCGTTGCGCCTGGTTGTCTACAATATCCGCTACGCGACGGGCACCGGGCCCGCCTTTCACCTGCCGCTGCCGGGCGCGGGGTACCTGCGTACCAACAAGCGCGTTCTTAGCGGCATCACCGAGTTCCTGCGCGCGGAAAAACCCGATGTGGTGGGCCTGATCGAGGTCGACACCGGCTCCATTCGCTCCGGTATGGTCAACCAGGCCGAATACATCGCCCAGCAGCTCGGGCATTTTTCGACCTATGAGTGCAAGTACGGCGCCCAGTCGCTGAACCAGTTCGTACCCATTGTGCGCAAGCAGGCCAACGCCTTCCTGTCCGCACCGCACATGACGGGGGAACGGTTCCACTACTTTGACACGGGCATCAAGCGCCTGATCATCGAGCTGGAGCTGGAGGATGTGTGCGTATTCCTGGTGCATCTGTCGCTGAAGTACCGGCACCGCCAGTACCAGCTGCGCTCGCTGCACGACCTGATCGTCAAGTCCAACAAGCCGGTGATCGTGGCCGGCGACTTCAATACCTTCTGGGGCAATCACGAGATCTATCTGTTCATGCGCGCCGCGGGACTGCGCAGTGCCAATACCCTGGAGCTGCCCTCCTTCCCGGCGCGCATACCGCGCGTCGAGCTGGATTTCATCCTCGTCAGTTCCGACATCGAGATCACCGATTTTCGAGTTCCCGATGTGCGCTTCTCCGACCATCGCCCGCTGATCTGCGATTTCCACATCAACACCGGCGCGGCCCGCCGCGACAGCGCCGCCTGACACGCGCCACAACAAGAACATGAGCAATCCAGCCTGGAAAATGGAGCGCGACGGTCAGGGCATCGCCTGGCTGACGCTGGACAAGCCCGAAACCTCGGCCAATACCCTGTCGGCTCAGGTGATGCGCGAGCTTGACGCGCTGCTTCAGGCCCTGGCGCGCACGCCCCCGCGCGGCGTCATCATCCGCTCGGGCAAACCCTCCGGGTTCATCGCCGGCGCGGACATCAACGAATTCACGACCCTGGCGAATGCGGCGGCCGGCTACGAACTGACGCGCGCCGGCCAGCTGACCTTCGAGAGACTCGAGCGCCTGCCCTGTCCCACCGTGGCCGCCATCCATGGATTTGCGCTGGGCGGTGGCCTGGAACTCGCCCTGGCCTGCCGCTACCGCGTGGCGGTCGGTGATGAGCGCCTGCAGCTGGGGTTGCCCGAAGTGCAGCTGGGCATCCACCCGGGCTTTGGCGGCAGCGTCCGAGCCGTGCGCCTGGTGGGCGTGCGCCCGGCGATGCAGATCATGCTCACCGGTCGTCCGGTGCGGGCCGACAAGGCCGCCAGGATGGGGCTGGTGGACCGCCTGGTCGCGGCCCCGGAGCTGGATGATGCCGCGCGGGCGATGGTGATGCAGCCTCCGGCCCCGCATCAGCCGCCCCGGGTGGAACGGCTGCTGAGCCTGGCGCCGCTGCGTCCCTTCATCAAGCGCGCGCTGATCCGGCAGGTCGCGGCCAAGGCCCCGCGGGCGCACTATCCGGCGCCCTACGCCATGATCGACCTGTGGGCCCGCAACGGCGCGCATGGCGAGGCCGCCTTCGAGGCCGAAGCACGCTCGATCGCCGCCATGTTCCTCACCCCGACCGCGCACAACCTGATCCGGGTGTTTCTGCTGCAGGACCGCCTCAAGGCGCAAAGCGCCAAAGCCGCCACCGACATCAAGGCCGTCCATGTGATCGGCGCCGGGGTGATGGGCGGTGATATCGCCGCCTGGTGCGCCCTGCGCGGCTTCAATGTGACGCTGCAGGACCGGGCCCTCGAGTACATCGAGCCCGCCCTGAAGCGCGCTTCGGAGCTGTTCGAAAAACGCCTGCGAGTGCCCGAGAAGATCGCCGCCGGGCGTGCACGCCTGCGGGCGGATGTGGCCGGGGATGGCGTCGCCAACGCCGATGTGGTGATCGAGGCCATATTCGAGAACCTGGACGCCAAGCGCGCCCTGTACGCATCGCTGGAGCCGCGCATGAAGGACTCGGCGCTGCTGGCGACCAACACCTCCAGTCTCAAACTCGAGCCGCTGGCCGAACAGCTGGCGCGCCCCGAGCGGCTGGTCGGACTGCATTTCTTCAATCCCGTCTCACAGATGCCCCTGGTGGAAGTGGTCTGCGGCACCGGCACCTCACCGCAGGCACAGGCATTGGGCGTGGCCTTCACCCGCCGCCTGGACAAGCTACCCATCGTGTGTCGCAGCGCGCCGGGCTTCGTGGTCAACCGGGTGCTCATGCCCTACCTGCACGAGGCCATGTATCTGGCCCAGGAAGGCGTGTCGCTGCCGGGGATCGACGCCGCCGCCACCGGTTTTGGCATGCCCGTGGGGCCCATCGAGCTGGCCGATGTGGTGGGACTGGATGTGGCCAAGGATGTCGGGACCATCATCGCCGCCGAGCTGGGCAAGCCCGCACCCGTGCATCCGCGGCTCGAGGAGCTGGTGGCGGCGGGCAAGCTCGGACGCAAGAGCGGTGGCGGGTTCTATACCTGGCACGACGGTCACCCCAGCAAGCCCCCGGTGGGTGCCGCGCCACCGGCGGACACGACCGACCGGATGCTGCTGGCGATGGTCAACGAGTCGGTGGCGTGCCTGCGCGAAGGGGTGGTGAGTGATGCGGACCTGCTGGATGCCGCGGTGATCTTCGGCACCGGCTTCGCACCGTTTCGTGGCGGGCCCATTGCCTATGCGCGCGCGCGCGGCATTGCCGACTGCATGCGCCGCCTCGCGGATCTGGCCGCGCGCCACGGCGAGCGCTTCCGCCCCGATCCTGGCTGGAGTCTCCTGGAACAGAGCCTGCAAACCGTGAACGGCGTATCAGGACCGCAGTGACGCTGTGCTACCATCAAAGGCTCATCCGGGACGGATTTTTACCCATCAACAGCCGTGCAAATGACCGAGGAACGTGAAGCCAGCGTTCAGGTTCTCAAGACCTTCGCACCGCTGGATGGCCTGAAACGCGAGAACATCGCGGCGCTGGCGAAGAAAGTCAGCATCCGTTCGATGTCGGCGGGTCGCTTCCTGTTCAAGGAAGGGGACACGGATAAGCGCAAGGTGTGGCTGGTGAGCGGCATGCTCGAGCTGCGCGAGGCCGAGCGCACCGTGGCGATGATCAAAGGCGGCACCGCCGAGGCGCGCAACCCCCTCTCCCCGAACCTGCCGCGCGCGGTCAGTGCGCGTGCCGTGGATGACATCACCTACCTGTCCATCGACAGCGAACTGCTGGATGTGATGATCACCTGGGACCAGACCGGCACCTATGAGGTCGAGGAACTGCAGGCGCAGCTCAACGGCGGCACGACCGGTGATGACTGGATGACGACGCTGCTGCAGACCCGCTCCTTCCATCGCATCCCGCCGGCGAACATCCAGGCCATTTTCATGCGCATGCAGCGCGTGCCCTACCTGGCGGGGGATGTGGTCATCAAGCAGGGCGATGAGGGGGATTACTTCTACGTCATCGTCAAGGGCCAGTGCATGGTGACACGCGAGACGCCGCTGAACCGCGACGGCATCAAGCTCGCGGAGCTGGGCGTTGGGGATACCTTCGGCGAGGAAGCCCTGATTGCCGAAGCCAAGCGCAATGCCACCATCACCATGATCACCGATGGGGTGCTGATGCGCCTGGCGAAGGATGATTTCCGCGAACTGATGAACGAGCCGCTGCTGCAATGGGCCAACTATGTCCAGGCCCGTGACATCGTGGCGCGCGGCGGCCGCTGGCTGGACGTGCGCCTGCCCAGCGAGCATCAGAACATGAGCATCGAGGGATCCTTGAACATCCCTTTGTACTTCATCCGGCTGAAGCTCTCCACGCTCGACCCGAAGACCCCCTACGTGGTGTATTGCGATACCGGCCGGCGCAGCTCCGCGGCCGCCTACATCCTGGTCGAACGCGGCTTCGATGCCTATGTACTGCGCGGTGGCCTGACCACCGGCGCGGTCGGACTGCATCAGTCCCGCTAGCAACCGCTGCCCCGACTGCGGGGCGGCAATGAGTGCAGCTTCTGCCACAGCGGCCGGCACACCAGCGCTGCCAGCACGAGCAAGCTCCAAAGGTCGACGGCACCCCCGCCGCTCTTGCCGGCACCGCTGCCGGTGTTGGCGGTGATGGTTACGGAGTTTTGCGTAAACATCACAGTGGCCGTCGCGGTCGCAGCCGGTGCTGCGCCGCTGCACACGATGCCGTAATTGACCGAGCCGGCGGCGGACTCGGTGACGGCCATGCTGCCGGCCGCCGAGAGCGCACCACTCCAGCCGTCGCCACTGGCACCGCCTGAGGCCGCGCAGGCATTCGCATTCTGGGAAGTCCATGTCAGGGTGACCGGACTGCCGGTGTCCTGGGTGGTCACGCTGGCGCGCAATGTGGTGGCGGGAGTTGGCACGTTGGGCGCAGTGGCCGTGACCGCGCTGTACGTGACCTGTGTTTGCGCCACCGACGGGCCATCGCCGAAGTTGCAGCTGATTGAATATGTGATCGTCCCGGCGAAACCCGAAGTGATGTTCTGCGTTCCGGAAGTGAGGTACGTGGTGCCGGACCAGCCATCCAAGCCCGTGCCGCCGCTGAGCGTGCAAGTCGTAAGGTATTGTTCCCTGGGCGAACTCCAGCTCAGGGTGATGGGAGTCCCGACCGCCACCGAGGTGGCACTGGCCGTCAAGGTCGTCTGGCTGCCGGTGAAGGTGGCCTGAGTCGCCGCCTGCACGCCGGCGCAATTGATCGCGTAGGTATAGGTGCCCGCGATCAGCTCGGTTGTCTGAAAACCGCTATTCGCCGGCAGATTGGTCTCGGCTTGGCCGGGTGGGGTCGTAGTGAGCGAACAGTCACTGAAATTGGAGTTCCAGCTGATGACGAGTGCAGAGCCGGCCGGCAAATTGTTGGTACTCGCGCTGATGGACACCACCGGCGCCACCACTGTCGTGCTGGTCTGCGCCGACACCAGCTGGGCACCGCTGCCACAGCTGAGGTTGAAAGTCACTGGGCCAAGCGCGGTTTCGGTCACGCTCTGATAGCCGTACGCCCCTGGCAGCGAGCCGCTCCAGCCATCTGAGCCCGCGCCACCGCTGGCCGTACACGGATAGACATTGGAACTCCAGTGGAGCACATCCGGAGAATTCTGCGGCCATGGATTGTCAGCCACGAGTGTGGCCGTCGGTGAAGTGGTGAACCAGGTGACCGCGGCGGTCGACTGCACCGGGCTCGCTCCGGTACCGCAGCTGAGCGTATATACATACGATCCTGCTACCAATTGATCATCCTGAGCCGTGCCCGCAGGCAGGCCCGCAGCCAGATCGACACCCATCAGCGTGCCGGCAACGTTTCCGGGGCCGACATAGGTAATGGCGCAGGGCCGCTGGTTGGAAGACCAGGACAGATTCAGGACCGATGTCGGGGAGGCTGCATCGGTATCGAGCTCGACGCTGGTGGCGCCTGCGGAGAGTGTGGCAGTGGCCGCAGCACCGGTGAAGGTCAATGTGATGCTATTGCTCGAGGCCAGGCCCGCCGTTGCGCCGGCGCCGGTGCAGGTGACCGTATAGGTATACGTGCCTGCCGCAGCCTCACTGACCGGCAGGGTATAGGTCAGAGCCCCGGGGTCCACAGTCGATCCGGCCAGCGGGCCCGCCCACCCATCCCCTGCGGCGCCGCCACTGGCTGCGCAGCTGCCGCCGGCCGTGAACTGCAGGTTCACAGGCTGGCCGATGCGCAGCTGGTTCGCATCTCCGCTAATGGAACTGACCACCGGCGCGATCACGGGCACAACGTCCCGGACAGTCTGCATTTGGCTGCCCGTACCACAGGTGAGGGTATAGACGGTGCTGCCGAGCACGCTCACCGGAATGCTTTGCACCTGTATGCCGACACTGGATTTAGTCCCCGCCCAGCCATCCCCCGGGGTGCCCCCGCTTGCGGTGCACGGCTGCACGGTACTGAACCAGGTGAGCGTCACCGCGCCCCCCGCGACGGCCATGCCATCGTCACTGAGGTCCACCAGCGGTTGACCCTGACTCCATGTCGTACCGGTGGAGGCGTAGCCGATCGTTCCCGGACCGGTACATACCAAGGTCCAGGTGACCGCCCCGGCGGTCTGTTCAGTGAGCATGAATGTGCCGCTGGTCGGGCGCGGTCCCGCCCAGCCGTCCCCGCTCAGGCCGCCGCTGGCGGTACAGCTTTGCGCGCCCGGGGCGCTCCAGCCCAGCGTCTCGGCGACTCCTGTCTGCGGCTCGGAGTAGTTGATGCTGAGCGTGACCGGTTGAATCGCGGTACCTGCGAACACGAGTTTGCCGGTCCCCGCCGCATCCAGCACGGATTGCAGGGTCGCATTGCCGGTCGTGCTGCTTGAATCGGCGCTGGAACTCCACACGCTGGAGAGCGAGGTATACAGCGCCGTGACCGTGGACGGGCTGGGTGCGGGTGGATTGGCCACCGGGCATACGCCCGCAGAGTTCAGGCCGCTGACAAGCTGGGCCTGCGTTAGGCTGCCAACCGCATTGTTGCTCGAATTGAATAGCGCGCCACCGGAGGCTCCGGCACCCACGTTGCCCGTCTGATTGACGACACCCAGAAACGTCGAGGCGTAGTTGATCTGCAGCGTCGCGCCAGGAATGGTCTCCACAATCGGCGCACCGAACCAGCTGACATACTGCTTGTCGTTGCCCAGCGCATGATGAATCGAGTAGCCGCCCGAAAAGCTGCTGCTCCCGGCATCCCAGCCTGAATAGTAGGCATCGTTTGCCGCGGGCGGTGCATCGAGCTTGAGCAGCCAGGCATCCTGCTGTTCCACCATCGTGGTCGCGCCGCTTTGGGTGATGGCAGTGCCGTCGTAAATGGACCCCAAGGTGGCACCGCAGCTGGACACCGCATCCCAGTAGATCGTGACGGTGGCAGCCGCTGCAGGATTGCCGCCCCCCAGCTCGCCGTTTTCGCAATGACGGGCGGTGAGGATATAGGCCGTGCCATCCTCGCTGGTGTCGTTGAGCAGCGTTCCGGTGCACTGAATCTGATTGCCGACCAGCACTGCAACCGTGGCGTTCGCCGGCCCCTGATTGGCGCTGCTGGCCGCGCAGGAAAAATTCACGGTGCAGCCGCTCGAGCCGCTATCGCGCTGGATGAGGCTGCGGTAGTAGGCGTTGTCGGGCACATCGGGGCGCAGGCCACGATAGCCGGCCTGAAAACTGTCAATGCGCAGGGCCGCGAGCGAGCGAGCGCCAACGGGGACGGACAGCGTGATGGTCAGCGAATCTCCCACCAGCGGCCGACCCCACAAACCGCCGCGCACCACATCGCCGGCGTGGTAGCTGTTGCTGATGCCGTTGGCTCCGGTGACCGTAAGAACGGCATTGGCCGGCAACGTGAGCTGCGAGGCGTGGAATGACAAGGATACGGCGGTCGGTACGCGCACCGCGTAGGTCCAGGAACTGCCGTTGCCGCTGTCGGTCCACTTGCCCGCATTCGTGAGCGACACGACATGCGGCACGTTCACTGCGAAGCGCGTCGGCTGCTTGACCGCGCTGTCAATCAGCGGCGCCAGATCGGTGGCCAGCACCTCTGAACCGGTGACCGCCTGGGCTGCCTGGAGCGCATTGGCCAGGCATGCCAGTAGCACCAGCGCCAAGGCCAATGCTCTCCCCCGAGACAGGCCGTGTATCTTCATTGGTGTTCTCTTGCAGGCCGCGGACCCGACGCGGCCGCGTGATTGTGCCGGTTTGATCCGAAAGTTGCTGGGCAATCTGCCCGGGTCAGTCGTGGCTGCGGATCTGATGTGGACTGCGGAGAATTTGTTGCGTGGCAGCGTTATTTTGCCGGGCTGTTGATCTGACAACAGTCCTGAACTGCGTTAATTTTACGCGCCGATCCGCCTAGCGCCCCGCGTCGGGTGGCGCCTCGACGCCACGCAGGCTCGCCACCGCCAGCACCGCAAAGCGTGCATACAGATCCCGCAATGAGGCCGTGCCGGCACCGGCCGTGCGGCTGTTCAGGTGCGCCGCGCATGGACATCGAATGGC
>Ga0210385_10000294_pt1 | contig 42051 bp, 33 predicted proteins | sample IncBWH26OmetaG_FD_160107 | JGI IMG/M metagenome (GOLD analysis project Ga0210385, IMG submission 160107) | Forest soil microbial communities from Barre Woods Harvard Forest LTER site, Petersham, Massachusetts, United States - Inc-BW-H-26-O ...
TTCGGTGCTGCTGAGACCCACGACGAGCAGACCGCCGACGGCATGGCGAAGGTGGGTAGTCATGCTTTCTCTTTCAATTCCTGCTGCAACTCTTCCAGCAGATTGAGCGCCTGCAAAGGCGTGAGAGCATTCACGTCGACGGCTTCAATGCGATCGACGATGCGCTGCGAAAGAGGCGTGAAGATGGTCAACTGCATTGGCTCGGGCGTAGTTTCGACCTGGACGCTTTGCCGCTCCTGCTTCTCATGCTGACGTAGAACATGTTTTGCCCGTTCAATGACAGCGGAAGGAAGACCGGCAAGTTTGGCGACCTCGATGCCATAGCTCTTGCTGGCCGCGCCAGGCTCGATGTTGTGGAGAAAGACGATTCCACCCGCCGCTTCTTTGACGCCAACGCGAAGATTGCGCACTCGCTTGAGTTTCTCGGCAAGCATCGTGAGTTCGTGGTAATGCGTGGCGAACAGTGTGCGGGCTCCGACCTCGGCGTGGAGAAATTCGACCGTAGCCCATGCAAGGCTCAGGCCGTCGAACGTTGCGGTGCCGCGGCCCATTTCGTCGAGAAGAACCAGAGAGCGTGCCGTGGCGGTGTTGAGGATCGTGGCAGTTTCGGTCATCTCGACCATAAAAGTGGAGCGCCCGCGGGCAACATTGTCGCTTGCGCCAATGCGGGTGTAGATGCGATCGACAAGCCCGAAGCGAAGACTCTCCGCGGGCACGAAACTGCCCATTTGCGCGAGGAGAACGAGCATCGCGCACTGACGAAGGTAAGTGCTTTTGCCGCCCATGTTGGGACCAGTGATGAGTAGAAGACTGGGCCCCGCTTCGCCCGAGTTCAGGTATACATCGTTGGGCACGAAGCGGCCTTCGCGTGTGTCTTCCATCCACTGCTCGATGACGGGATGGCGCGCTGCCACCGCTTCAAGGATGGGTTCATCGACCAGGACTGGGCGGGAATAGCGTCGAGCGGCCGCGATATGCGCGAAGTTGGCCAGGAGATCGGCCTCGGCAACGAGGGCGGAGGAACGGCGGATGCGGCCGGCGCTTTCGAGGACGAACTTACGGAGTTCCGCGAAGATGCGCTTTTCAATTTCGATCGAGCGATCATGCGCAGTGAGAATTTTGCGCTCGTATTCCTTGAGCTCCGGGGTGGTAAAGCGTTCCGCGTTCACCAGAGTCTGCTTTCGTTCGTAGTCGGCCGGCGCGTGCGCAAGGTTCGACTTGGTAATCTCGATGTAGTAACCGAAAACAGAGTTATAGCGAACCTTGAGCGAACCAATGCCCGTGCGATCCCGTTCGCGGCTTTCGATCGCGGCGATCTGTTGACGGCCGGTCGTAGAAATGGTGCGAAGCTCGTCGAGTTCGGCGTCAACGCCGGTTTCGATGAAGCCGCCGTCAGACATGGTGAGCGGGGGCTCGGCGTTAATGGTGGAGATGACACGAGTCGTTACGTCTTCAAGGACGTCGAGGTCGTTCGTGAGCGTCTTCCAGAGCGGGGATGTCAGCGCACCGAGCGCATGCTGCAATGCCGGCAAATGAGAAAGGCTTGCGGCGAGGGCACGGAGATCGCGGGGGCCTGCAGAGTCAAGGCTAAGTTTAGCCAGCAGGCGTTCAAGATCGAGAATGCCGTTGAATGCGCGGCGCGTTTCTTCGCGTTTGAGCAGGTCGCTGCGAGCTTCGTCGACTGCGGCGTAGCGGGCCTCAATTGCGGCTTGCTCGATCAGAGGCCGAAGGATGGTGGCGCGGAGAAGGCGCTTGCCCATCGGCGTTTGGCAACAGTCGAGCGTATGGAAGAGAGTGGTGCGCGTATCCTGACCGGCGAAGAGTGGTTCTACGAGTTCGAGATTGCGGACCGTGACCTGGTCGAGTTCGAGAGCAGTGGAGTGCTCCTGAAAGCGCAGCGAATCAATATGCAGAGCATCGTTCTTTTGCGTGGTTCGGACGTAGTGGAGGACGGCGCCGGCGGCAATGGCCGCGGGTTCGTGCCCAACGAGGCCAAAGCCTTCAAGGGATTTGACATGCAATTGGCGCGCCACCAGGGGCACCGCGAAATCGTGGGTCCAGACCCAATCTTCTACGCGCGTAATGGCCCGGACCTTTTCAAGCCCGGCGGGTGCCGAAGCGGTTGAGGCCAGAAGAACCTCGCTGGGCGACGCGAGCAGAAGCAGATCCAAAGCCTGCTGGAGCGCCTTTGTGCCGGTGAATTCTGCAACGCGGAATTCGCCTGTGGAGACGTCGAGGAGCGCAATGGCGCAGGGTGCGGAGTTTGGCTGCCGGCTTTGGGGCGCGCTCACAAACAACGCGCCAAGAAAATTGTTCTGTTCCTGCCCCAGTGCAGAGTCGAGTGCGGTGCCGGGTGAAAGAACACGTGTGACTTCTCGGCGGACAATCTTTTTCGTCAGCTTCGGATCTTCCATCTGATCGCAAATGGCGATGCGAAAGCCGCGGCGCAGCAAGCGCGCGAGGTAGGACTCAACGGAGTGATAGGGAACTCCGCACATCGGAACTTGCTTTTCTCTATCGCGCGCAGTGAGCGTGAGTTGCAATTCGCGGCTCGCTACCACTGCATCGTCGTAGAAGAGTTCGTAGAAATCGCCCATGCGGAAGAAGAGAAGCGCATCGGGATTTTCGCTCTTGGCTGCGGTCCACTGACGCATGAAGGGCGTGAGTTCAGCCGGCGCATCTTTCGGAGATTTCAACAAAGGAATTCCGGCAGCGGCCACGTTATTTGGGTTTGAGGACGGATCGCCGTGCAGCGAAGGAAACTCCGCGCCTGAGGCGCGCGCCAGGTCCTCCAGCACATCCAGTTGTGTCTCGTGAGTCACGCTGACCAACAGAGTATCGTGTTCGCACCGGCAACTGGCAGGTATCACTGAGGTTCGGTCCGGAACTTCGCGATTTCTGTGGATTTCGTGGGGGTTTTGTTGGGAGAAGAACAGAGCGGAAGTATCATACGTCCGCTAATGTGTTGAATGAGTTGAGCCTGCAGCGCAATGTGGGCTTGCGAAGTGCGCGGTTGTGAAGCGAATACATTTTGAAGTACCTGTCACCGGCGAGTTTGTTTTGCAGTGGCTGCAAGAGCTGTTGAATGAGTGTTGTTCCCTTAAGTAATGGATTTGATGTTGAAAAGGGTAATCCGCTTTTCACTCGAACGGGGAATAGCTTTCGCGCGTTGAAACGACCTACTCTTGAACACAGGAAAGGCTGGGAGCAAGCAGCATATGAGAACGATGGTTTTGCGAGGAGACGGGACGCGTCAGTCAAGAAATGCACAACCCGTCAAGGTGCACAGGCATCTATCAAAGTGTGCGGAGCCGCTGTTCGGAACGGAAGCTTTCAGAACCATCAGCTTCCTCCAGGGCAACCCAGTACAAAAGGTGACATCATGGCTTCCCCGATGATGGAACATATTCCGTTGACGTCTGCGTACCTTTGCCAGGATTGCGAGTGCATTGGAAATTGCGCGACGAGTTGCCCGGCTTGCGCTTCACGCGCATTGCTGGCACTCGCAGGCGTCTTGAATCGCGAGGCTGCTTTGCATGTCTCCGCGATGGCTTACACACTGCCTGAATCGATCGCGCAGGCACGCGCGGCGTAGGACTGGTCGCAGTTTCTAGCCTTGCTGTACGGTGGTAAAGGCGAGGAAACGCGACAGCTCAGGCATAAAAACTTTGTGCAATTCTGCAGGTATCGGGCTCTGTAGCGTGGAGCCCACGCGGATCGTGTGCGCATACACCTGCTGCCTTTGCGCATCGACCTGCTGCTGCAGTTGCCGCGTTCGCCTGTGCGGCCGTTGACTGCGAGACTACCCGGGCCGAAAATCCGCGGCAATTTCTTCTTGCGTGGAAAGAACGCCCAGTTAGTCTTTCGTCTATGAGCAAGTCGAAGGCGAAGACGGACAGCTTCTACCTGATGCTGCTGGGCAGTGTCGCGTTTGTCCTCTTCGGCGTCGTGCTCATGAGCGCAGATCGCGTGCCGCTTCTCGACTATCGAACGGCATACTATGCGGGCGATTGCCTGGTGCATGCGGGTTGCGATCCCTACAGCGTTGCCGACATCGATGCCCTCTATTCCCAAAAAGTAGAGCGGTTTCCGGTATCCGATCGCAATCGCCTGATTATCAACCACAACATTTATCTTCCCTCGGTCTTTCCGTTCACATTGCCGCTGGCCCTGATGCCGTTTGATGGGGGGCAGGCGCTTTGGCTTGTAATGATTGTCGGCAGCTTTCTCGCGGCGTGCTTTCTGATGTGGGATCTTGGGTGCAGACACGCGCCCCTGTTGAGCGGATTGCTGCTTGCGTTTTGCCTGGCGAACAGCGGGTCCCTTATTTATTTTGGCAATCCTGCGGGATTTGTTGTTCCTCTCTGTGTCATTGCGATCTGGTGTTTCGTTCGACAACGCCACGAGTGGATTGGCGTTGCCTGCCTTACAGTCTCCCTTGCCTTCAAACCTCATGACGTAGGGCTGATCTGGCTGTATTTCCTGCTCGCTGGGGGAGCGCTTCGCAAGCGGTCTCTACAGACGTTTGCCGCCATCGCGGTCGTCAGTATTTTGGGCGGCCTCTGGGCATTTCATCTCAATCCGCATTGGCCGAACGAATTCAGCGCTAATTTAAGTGTTTTCTCTGTGAGAGGCGGAATGAATGATCCCAGCGCCGGACATGGGACGCTGGTGCTCACCAATCTGCAAGCCGTAACCAGCTTTTTCTGGCCTGATCCTCACACCTACAACCTGGCTGCCTACCTGATTTTTCTTCCGTTTCTTCTTGTGTGGATGGTTGTCGCACTGCGAAAGCCGGCCACGCAAGAGAACTCATGGTTTGCGCTGGCGGCGGTCGCCTGTTTCAGTCTGCTTCCCATCTATCACCGGCAATACGACGCAAAACTCCTGATTCTCGCCATTCCTGGATGCGCGTTGCTGTGGTCGCGGCGTGGCAGCATCGGATGGCTCGCGCTCATTGTGGTCTGGGTTGCATTTATCTTGAATGGAGATTTGCCGTGGGTGCTGTTTCTCACGGCGGTAAATCATTTTGGATTGCCCACGACGGGTTTTTGGGGACGCTGCGTAACAGCTGTCTGGGATTTTTCAGTGCCGCTCAGCCTTCTGGCGGTGGGCAGCGTCTTTCTCTGGGCCTACGCGAAGAGTGCGCGCGTTGAAGATACAGGAGCTATGCCGGTTGCTTAAAGTCGGTGTGCTGCACTGAGCAGCAGCCGATTCCTTGGTACGCGTTCTATAATGAAGATGGTGAGTCTCGCCCTCAGGCTCTCAGCCGAGTCTGAGGGGGTGCCTGCCGAATTCATACCGGTGCCTTCCCTTTGACTTCAGCGAACGACGCAATCATTATCCGTGGCGCACGGACCCATAATCTGAAAAACATCTCCTGCGAGATACCTCACGGTAGGCTGACGGTGGTGAGCGGCGTGTCTGGGTCGGGCAAGTCGTCGCTGGCTTTCGACACCATCTATGCCGAAGGGCAGCGGCGGTATGTCGAGTCGCTTTCGGCGTATGCGCGGCAATTTCTGGAGCGCATTGAAAAGCCGGATGTCGATGAGATCGATGGGCTGGCCCCGGCAATCGCCATCAAGCAGAAGAATACGACGCGGAATCCGCGATCCACGGTGGCCACGGCAACGGAGATCTACGACTATCTGCGGCTCTTGTATGCCCGTTGCGGCGAAGTACATTGCATCTACTGCGACGGATTGGTGAAACGGGACTCGATCGATGAAGTGGCCGCGGCCATTCTGGCGCTGGATGAGGGAACGCGTCTGCAGGCGTTATTTCCGGTGCGGCATGACGTTGTAAGCGAAGCCGCAGAGAAGGCCAAGGCAAAGCCGGCGAAGTCCAAAGCAAAGGCGAAAATCGCTGCAAAAGAGAATGAACCGGAGCGGGTTTCCGATGCGATGAAAGCGCGCCTCCTCGATCTGCGCAAATCGGGATTCAACCGGCTCTATCAGAATGGGCAGATCTTCGAGTTCTCGACGCCTGAGTCGCTGCTGGACGTCGACTTTGCGGCGCCGCTCTATGTGCTCGTCGACCGCATCGTCGTGAGCGGGGAAAATCGCGCTCGAATTGTCGATGCGGCAGAGACGGCCTACCGGGAAGCCGATGAGGTTGTGTTTGAAGAAGCGCCGCGCGATGAGACTGCGCCCCGCATTCAACATCGCTTCTCGGGCGCCTACGAGTGCACGAGTTGCCACAGGCCGGGCAAGGAGCCCGAGCCAAGGCTCTTCAGTTTCAACAACCCCTTTGGGGCGTGTCCGCGCTGCCAGGGTTTCGGCAACACTGTGGACTATGACTTGAACCTTGTCATTCCCGACAAGGGATTGAGCCTGAACGAGGGGGCGATCGATCCCTGGAACCGGCCAAAGTATCGACCCTGGTTTACAGACTTGAAGAAACAGGCGAAAGAGTTGGGCGTTCCTCTCGACACTGCGTGGCGCGACATGCCGGAAGCAGCGCGGGAGACGGTGCTTCGCGGAAAGGGCAGCTTCGCCGGAGTACACGGATTCTTTGCCCAGATGGAGCGGAAGAAGTACAAGCTGCACGTGCGCGTAATGCTGAGCAAGTATCGCGGGTACGCGGAATGCCCGGATTGCCGGGGACAGCGCTTGCGGGCTGAGGCACGCGCCGTCCGGCTCAATGGCCAAAATATTTGCCAGGCCGCGGCACTGACGATTGCGCATGCGAAGGAATTCTTTGATGCGCTGGAGTTGCAGCCGATGCAGGCGGAGATTGCGGGCCCAATTCTGGAAGAAGTGCGGCAGCGGTTAAGTTTTCTGGATGCCGTGGGGTTGGAATACCTGACGCTGGACCGGTTGGCCTCGACCCTGTCTGGAGGAGAAGCGCAGAGGATTCAATTGGCGACATCTCTGGGCTCGCGATTGGTAGGCACCCTTTACGTGCTCGATGAGCCGTCGATCGGACTGCACACGCGGGATACGGCCCGCCTGATTCGCATTTTGAAGGAGCTGCGCGACCTGGGGAACACGATCGTTGTGGTGGAACACGATGCCGACGTATTGCGCGCGGCCGACCATCTGCTGGATCTTGGGCCGGGCGCAGGCGAGTTCGGCGGCAAGGTGCTGGCTGAGGGCGCATTGGCGGAAATAGAGGCGAACACGAATTCGCTCACGGGCAGATACTTGTCAGGCAAGATTTCGATTCCCGTGCCAACACGGCGGCGCGCGCCGGGCAAAGAGAAGCTGGTGTTGCGCGGGGCCGAAGCCAACAACCTGCACAAGCTCGATGTCGATATTCCCCTGGGCATGCTGGTGGCAATCACGGGAGTTTCGGGATCGGGTAAATCGACGCTAATCCATCATGTGCTCTATCGCGCCGTGGCGCGCGCGCTGGGGCAGACCGAGGGTGCAGACCCGACCGGATCCTTTACGTCGCTCAAGGGAGTGGAGCGGCTCAATGATGTGGTGCTGGTGGATCAGACGCCGATCGGGCGGACACCGCGCTCCAACCCGATCACCTACATCAAGGGGTTTGACCTGGTTCGCGAATTGTTTGCATCGCAGCCGGAGGCGAAGAGGCTTTCGCTGACGCCAGGGCATTTCTCTTTCAACGTGCCGGGCGGACGCTGCAACACATGCGAAGGCGACGGTACCGTAACGGTGGAGATGCAGTTCTTGGCGGATGTGGAACTGCCCTGCGAAGACTGCAACGGCACGCGCTACCAGCAGCGCATTCTGGAAGTGCAGTACAAGGGCAAAAGCATCCACGAGGTGCTGCAGATGACTGTGAAGGAAGCGCTGCGCTTCTTTACCGGGCAGACGCGCCTGCTTGAAAAGCTCGCCGTGCTGGATGAGGTGGGGCTTGGCTATCTGCGGTTGGGGCAGTCGGCTACCACGCTCTCAGGCGGAGAAGCCCAGCGCGTGAAGCTGGCGGCGCACCTGGGGCAGGTGCGGTCGGCAAATGCCAGTGCCAAGCCATCGCAGGCGAGCCGGGTGCTTTACATTCTCGACGAACCGACGACGGGGTTGCACTTCGACGATGTGTCAAAGCTGCTGACGGCGTTTCGAAAATTGATCGACAGCGGTGGCTCGCTGTTGGTGATCGAACACAACCTGGACGTGATCAAGTCGGCCGACTGGGTGATCGACCTGGGACCCGAGGGCGGCGAAGGCGGCGGCAGAATCGTAGCTGAAGGAACGCCGGAAGAAATTGCCGCCAACCTGCATTCGCACACCGGGCAGTGGCTGGCTCGGGTGCTGTAAGGCAGCGTAGCGGGCTCGACCAGCCAAATTCGCCCACCTGTGGAAAACTTGTCAAGCCCTAACGCCTGTAACTCTTCCGATTTCAATCGCTTGCATTTGCATCCTAATTACCTCGAAAGGCGCATACTGGGGTTGAGCTCGAATCTCGTGTGGCAGGATCATGCGGATGCAGAATGACTCTGCCAACCGACCCTCTCAAAAGTGCATTTCGGAGCGCGTTGAACGAACGCGGTTTTTCGCAGTTTTGGAGAGGGCCAATTTTGGTCAGAGCTTAAGGGTTCAAGTGGTTTGGGTCGGAAAGGACGCGACCCACCCCCCACTTTTCATTTTTCCCTGTGAAACTGTGAGACTGTGGGAGCCTTCGCAAGCTACATTGCAACAAGTGTTTGCGGACAAAAGCTCAAGAATCCTGTGAAACTGTGATCCTGTGAGACTGTGATCCTGTGCAGGGCCGTCAGCATGGGCGGAGCATGCTCCTTAAGCCTCCGGCTTGCCGTCGCGCAGACGCCGGATGCCAAGTGGGTTTGCATCCTGCAGTTCCGGTGGAAGCATGGTCTGCGGGAAACCCTGAAAACAGACAGGCCGTGCGAAGCGATAGATCGCCAGGCTGCCCACGGACGTAAAGCGCGGGTCGGATGTCGATGGATACGGGCCACCGTGCACCATGGCATGCGTCACTTCGACGCCTGTCGGATATCCATTGAAAATGACGCGGCCTGCCTTTTGTTCGAGGATGCGAATGAGTTCGCCGTTGGCAGCGAGGTCGGCTTCGTCTCCGAGGATGGTTGCGGTGAGGTGGCCGTCAAGCGCGCGAGCGGCGCGAAGATAATCCCCGGCGCGGTCGCATCGAACGATGAGCGTATTGGGGCCGAAGATTTCCTCGGATAGTTCCGGCTGTGCGAGAAATTCATCGAGACTCGCCGTGTAAACCTGTGCACCGGCGAAGCATGTCGAGGAGGCGTCCGGTTCTTTGGCCTTTGCAGCGATAGCGACCTCTTCGGCACGAGACGATGTGGCGCGGGCATATTCGCGTGCAATGCCGGCGGTTAGCAGTGTGAACGGCGCCGAGGATTCAACGAGTGCGCCGACTTCTTGCAGCATACTGGTCGTCTCGGCGGAATCGGGCACGAGTACGATTCCAGGCTTGGTGCAGAATTGGCCCGCGCCGAGAGTGAACGATCCGAAGAGCCCTTTGGCCAGTTCGGCTGGGCCTTTGCGTAGTGCACCCGGGAGTACGAAGACCGGGTTGCCGCTGGACATCTCTGTGAAGCAGGGAATGGGGTCTGGACGCGCCGCGGCGAGGTCCATGAGGGCACGGCCTCCACGCAATGAGCCGGTAAAGGTGACAGCGCGAACCAGCGCGTGCTTCACCAGCGCTGCGCCGACTTCAATGCCCGCGTCGAACAGCATGGAGAAGACGCCGGCCGGCAAGCCTTCGGCCGAGAGAGCTTCGGCGAGGATCGCCGCTGCGATCTCGCTGGTGCCGGGATGCGCGGGATGCGCTTTGACAATGACGGGGCAGCCTGCAGCGAGTGCGGACGCGGTGTCGCCTCCGGCAACGGAGAAGGCAAGAGGGAAATTGCTGGCGCCGAAGACGACTACCGGCCCCAGCGGACGAAGCATAGAACGGATATCGGGGCGCGGAAGCGGTTGGCGGTCAGGCAGAGCCGGGTCGATGCGTGCCTGGACCCAAGAGCCTTCTTCTACGACTCCGGCAAAGAGACGCAGCTGGCCAGAGGTGCGGCCGACTTCGCCGAGAAGGCGCGGCATGGGGAGCGCAGTTTCAAGATGCGCTCGTGCTGCGAGCTCGTCACGATGGGCATCGAATCCGTCGGCTGCACGGCGAAGAAATGCGGCCTTGGCTTTGCCGCTCGTCTTTGAGTAGATTTCGAATGCCTCGGCAGCGCGTTTTGCTGCCTCGTCGACGTCCGAATTGGAAGCGGAATAGAAAAGAGGCGCGAGCAACTCGCCGGATTGAGGGTTCGTCGCCTGAAAGCTTTTGCCGGTAGAGTCGCCGCGTCTGTCGGCGAGAAACGAGAGTCCAGTGAGATCCATAGTCACTTCGGATTATCCCGCATTCCGGTGAACGCCGCACATTTCGAGCGCGCTTTAAGCGGATGCTTGTTTCGTGGATGGCAATTACTCTGCGACGACGGGATTGGTTAGCGATCCGAGGCCCTGAATGGTCACCGTCACAGTTTCGCCGGCCTTGAGCCAGCGCTTTGGCGTGCGTCCCATGCCCACGCCGCTGGGAGTGCCGGTGGACACGATGTCGCCGGGCAGAAGCGGCGTAATCGAAGAGATGTATTCAACGAGCTGGGGAACGCCGAAGACCAACTCGCGCGTATTGGAATTCTGCAGCACTTCGCCATCGATGGAGAGGCTGATATCGAGCGCATGGGGATCGGCAATCTCGTCTGCGGTGACGATGGCCGGGCCGAGCGGGCAGAAACTGGGAAAGCTCTTGCTGAGCGACCATTGCGTCGTGGCGAATTGCACATCGCGCGCGCTGACGTCGTTGACGATGGTGTAGCCATAAACGTGTTCGCGCCAGGCTGAGGCTGCAATGCGGTAGCCGCCCTTGCCGATCACAAAAGCAAATTCCGCCTCGTAGTCGGGCTGCGTGGAGTTGCGAGGCAACACAATCGGTTCACCGGGACCGATGATCGCCGGAGTCATCTTGAAGAAGACGACGGGAGTTTTCGGAATCTCCATGCCGGACTCTTTGGCGTGGTCGCGGTAGTTCAGGCCGATGGCGAAAACGCGTGGCGGATTGTAAAGCGGAGCGTGCAGTGTGATGTCGCCGAGGCTGTGAACCGAGATGGTGCCGGATTTTTCCAGCCGCGTGAAGCCAGCCCCGACGGCGGCCAGTGCGTCGGGATATCCGGCGCCGCTGAGGTCGATGACGAGATCCTCTTCCTGCATGAGGGCGCCCGGGCGAATCGCACCTGCGGCGACCGAAAAAGAGACGAGTTTCAAGAGATCCTCCGGTTCAAAAGGGAAGCAAAGAGTGATGCAAGCGTCAGGCCGCGGTCCAACCCCCGTCGATGTTAAAGAGTGAGCCGCTCACGAAGGCTGCTTCGTTCGATGCCAGATAACGCACCATGGAAGCCACTTCTTCGGGCTGTCCGAGGCGGCCGACGGGCTGGCGCGCTCGAAGTTCGGCTCGCGTCTCTTCCTTGTTCTCTTTGTGAAACTTCTCGAGGTAGCCCTCAACGAACGGGGTCTCGACGGTTCCGGGGCAAATGGCATTGACGCGCAAGCTTTTTGGATACTCAACCGCGAGCTGGCGGGTCATGGCGAGAACCGCGCCCTTGCTCGTGCAATAGGCGAAGCGCTGCTTGATGCCAACCTGGCCGGCAACCGAGCCTATGTTGACAATGGTTCCGACAGGGCCGGCGTTGTTAGCAGCCGCGAGCAGAAGCGGTAAAAATGCGCGAGTCACGAGATACACACCGCGAACATTCACGGTGATGAGGCGGTCGAAGTCTGCTGGCTCCGTGGCTTCAATGGAACCTACGTGACCGATGCCGGCGTTGTTGACCAGGATGTCGAGGCGGCTGAGTCGGGCGACAGCAGCGGAGATGGATTCGGGGCTGGTGACGTCGAGACGCAACGGCTCCGATGAGCCAACGCCCTGGGCAAGTTTCTTTGCAGCTTCGAAATTGATGTCGGCGATCCAAACGAATGCGCCGGCACGGACGAGTTCTTTGACAGTGCATTCGCCAATGCCGCTGGCGCCGCCTGTGACCAGGGCGTGACGTCCATCGAGCCGGAAAGGCGCCGAGTCCGCTGCTTGCTGCTGAGTGCTCATGAGAAATTCAGTCGCTTTCGACAAGTCAAACGTGAAGCACTCGAAGTATATCGCGTGCAGCGAGTGAAGACTTTTTCTTGAGGGCCACTTCTATCGCACTTCTGCAGACATCTCTGCGCGTACTCCCGCGAGAACACTCAAATAGGCGCGTGCGGTTTCTGTGATGGTCTCAGGATGCCCCTCGTCGATGGCGGCGAGGTTGACGAGGTCGTTGCCAACTCCGAGGGCGCGAGCGCCGGCCTTCAGAAAACTTTCAGCGGTTTGCAGTGTTACGCCGCCGGTCGGAATCAACTTGAAGTGCGGGAAAGGAGCGAGCAGCGATTTGAGATAACTGGCCCCGCCCATCGCAGAGCAGGGAAAAATCTTCACGTAGTCGGCGCCGGCATTCCAGGCAGTGATGGCTTCAGTGGGTGTGAGCGCGCCGGGGATGGAAACCTTGCCCAGGCTCCGAGTTCTGGAAACAACTGCAGAATGGAAACTGGGACTCACGATGAACTCAGCCCCCGCCGCAATCATGGCTTCTGCCTCGTCCGCGGTTGTGACGGTGCCGGCGCCCAGCAAAAGTTGCTCGCCATATTCGCTACGCAATTCGCTTAAGAGATCGACCGCGCCGGGGACGGTCATGGTCACTTCGACAACATTGACACCGCCCGCGAGCATGGCCTCGACGACGGCGTGCGCCTGCGCTGCAGACTTTGCTCGGAGGACCGGAATGAGTCCAACGCGCTCGATGATCTCTTTTGTCGTTTCTTCCATCGGACTCCCCTAGCGCGCGATGCGCGCCGAGCCGCCTTTCATGGCGCGCTCCACCTCGGCCAACGTTGCCATGCTGGTATCGCCGGCTGTGGTCATGGCAAGGGCGCCGTGGGCAACGCCACAGCGCAAAGCCCAGTCAATCGGTTTGCCGGCGAGCAACCCGTAAATCAGGCCCGATGCGAAGCTGTCTCCGCCGCCGACGCGATCGAGGATGTCGATATCCCGCTGCGGCACGTGGACAATCCGATCTTGATAGAGGGCGATGGCGCCCCATGCATTACAGCTCGCCGTGTGCGCCGTGCGAAGGGTGCTGGCAACGAGTTTGAGATTCGGATAAGCAGCAGCCACATCGCGCAGCATTTCTTCGTAAGCGGCAACCGGCAACTCATCGAAGTCCTCACTGACGCCTTTGATTTTGACGCCAAGCATTGCGGTGAAGTCCTCTTCGTTTCCGAGGAGCAGGTCGACTTTGCGCACGAGCTCGCGATTGACTTCCTGCGCCTTGGCCTTGCCGCCGATCGACTTCCAGAGGGAATCGCGAAAATTCAGATCATAGGAGACGGGCGTGCCCGATTTTTGAGCGGCGTCCATGGCTTCTGCTGCGACCAGCGCTGTCGACTCCGACAGTGCGGCGAAAATTCCACCAGTATGCAGCCACCTTGTGCCGCTTTTGGTCCCCAAGATCGAGTTCCAGTCAAAGTCGCCGGGTTTCACTTGGCTGATGGCGGTGTGGCCCCGATCGCTGCACCCTGCGGCAGCTCGGAGGCCGAAGCCGCGCTCGGTAAAGTTGAGGCCGTTGCGCACGGTTCGCCCCACGCCGTCGTAAGGAACCCGCTTGAGGAGTGTGGTATCGACTCCGCCCTGGAGAATGAAGTCCTCCACAAGGTGGCCCACGGGGTTGTCTGCGATAGCGGTGGCGATGGCGGTGCGGAGACCAAAGCAGCGTCGCAGACCGCGTGCCACGTTGTATTCGCCGCCGCCTTCCCAAACCTGGAATTGACGGGCGGTGTGAATGCGGCCTTCGCCCGGGTCGAGACGCAACATCACTTCGCCCAGACTCAGGCAATCCCAGCGGCGGTTTTGGTCGGGAATTTGCAGGGAATCCATGAATTTCTCGCGTGCCGTTCAATGACAATGTAACGCATTGCTCGGGTGAGCCGGTTCCGCCGAGCGGGACAGGCACGACCAAGGCCGGTGGTAGAGTGGGTGGGCAGAGAACTCGACACCGAGACAATTCATACGTTTGGCGAGTTAAGATAGCGGGGAGTTAATTCGGGAGACGAAGAAATGAGCCAGAGTCTTTTTGACCTGCGGGGGCGGGTCGCTGTGGTCACCGGAGGTACGACGGGCCTGGGATATGCTATTGCGCTCGGGCTCGCCGACGCGGGTGCGGACGTGGCGCCCACTTCGCGGAGGCAGGATCAGGTGGACAAAGTGGCCGCGGAGATCCGGGCCCTGGGGCGGCGCTCTCTGGCCGTAACAAGCGACGTGCAAAATCGCGCATCGGTGCAGGCGCTGCACGATGCAGTGATCAAGGAATTCGGCAAGATCGATATTCTTGTGAACGCTGCCGGCGTGACATACAAGTCCGGAACATTGGAAACGGAGGAAGCGGACTGGTCGCGGGTGATCGACACCAATCTGACGGGAACGCTGCGGACTTGCCAGATCTTCGGCTCAACGATGGTGCGGGCCGGCTATGGGAGGATCGTCAATATCGCATCGCTGACCTCCTTCGTTGCGTTCTATCGCGTGGCGGCCTACGCGGCGAGCAAAGCAGCTGTCGCGTCGTTGACCAAGAGCCTGGCGGTTGAGTTGGGCCAGACCGGCGTCAATGTGAACGCGATTGCTCCTGGCGTGTTCCCCACACCGCTCAATGCATCGCTGATCATGGGTACGCCGCGCGGAGAGGAATTGCTGCTGCGCACGCCGATGCGACGCTTTGGAGATGCGAAAGAAATTGCCGGAACCGCGATTTATCTGGCCTCCGAGGCGGCCTCCTTTGTGAACGGCGAAGTGATTGCGGTCGACGGCGGATTTCTGGCCAGCGGCGTGAATCAGTGAGGGGGACAGACCGCAGAATTCAAAGAGAGCCGCGCTGCGCGGCTCGAAACTGCCGTGTCATCGATCAGCGGGAGCGCGGGAGTTCGCTGGAATGAAAATAACGAAGGCTACCGTCAACATCACTTCTCCGGGACGCAACTTCATCACGCTCAAAGTGGAGACAGACGAGGGGATTTATGGACTGGGTGATGGGACGCTCAACGGTCGTGAACTGGCCGTCGCGAGCTATCTGACCGATCACATTATTCCCTGCATTATCGGGCGCGATCCGTTTCAGACCGAAGACATCTGGCAGTATCTCTATCGCGGGCCCTACTGGCGGCGCGGACCGGTAACGATGGCGGCAATTGGCGCCGTCGACCTGGCGTTGTGGGACATTAAGGGGAAAGCACTCAATACGCCGGTCTATAACCTGTTGGGCGGCAAAAGCCGCGAAGGCGTGCTGGTCTACGCGCACGCCAATGGCAAGGATATCGACCACGCACTCGAGGATGTGGCTCACCATAAGGAATTGGGTTACAAGGCGATTCGAGTACAGAGTGGGATTCCCGGTCTTGCCAGCACCTACGGTGTGGCGAAAACACCGGGGCGCTACGAACCCGCTGAGCGTGGATTGCCGGCCGAATACGAATGGGCAACCGAGCCCTACCTGCGGCACGTGCCTCAGCTTTTCGCCAAGGTGCGCGAAATGTTTGGCGAAGAACTGCATCTGCTCCACGATTGTCACCATCGGCTTACGCCGATTGAGGCCGGAAGATTGGGGAAGGAATTGGAGCCGTTCCATCTGTTCTGGATGGAAGACCCGACACCTGCGGAGTTGCAGGAAGGCTTCAAAGTGATCCGCGAACACACGACTACGCCGATCGCAGTGGGCGAAGTGTTCAACTCGATCTGGGATGCGCATGACCTGATTCGCAACCAGTGGATCGATTACATTCGCATGACCCTGGTGCATGGAGGCGGGATCACACACCTGAAAAAGGTGGCGGATTTTGCTTCGCTCTACCATGTGAGAACCGGGTGCCATGGAGCAACGGACTTGTCACCCGTGTGCATGGCAGCGGCACTGCACTTTGACACGGCCATTCACAACTTCGGCATTCAGGAGCATATGCCGCACACGGACGAGACCGACGCCGTCTTTCCGCATCAGTATCGCTTTAAAGACGGAATGATGTATCCCGGAGATGCGCCGGGGTTCGGCGTGGATCTGGACGAAACGCTTGCGGCCAAATTTCCCTACCAGCGGGCCTATCTGCCCGTGAATCGCAAACTCGATGGCACATTGACGGATTGGTAAAGCATGGCTGACACCGTGATCCGGAAACAAGAACCGGCAGATGTCCCAGCGCTCGCGGGGCGTTGGACGATTTGCGCGATGTTGTTCGTGGCCACAACCATCAACTACATGGATCGGCAGGTGCTGTCCATCCTGAAGCCGATTCTCTCGGGCGCGACTCTGCATCTGCACCCGCTGCTGCCGGGATGGCCGACAGTTGAATCATCGATCAATCTGAATGACCAGCAATACGGAAACATTCTCGCAGCCTTTCAAATTGCCTATGCACTGGGAGTCATCTTCGCGGGTCGCCTTGTGGACAGGCTTGGCTGCCGCAAAGGCTATCCGGTCGTCACAGGCTTGTGGAGCCTCGCCGCGATGGGGCACGCGCTGGTGAGTTCGATTATCGGATTTGCGGTGGCGCGCTTTCTTCTGGGGCTCGGCGAGAGCGGAAATTTTCCGGCAGCCGTGAAAGCCACGGCAGAGTGGTTCCCACCCAAAGAGCGTGCGCTGGCGACGGGAATTTTCAATTCCGGAGCCGGGGTTGGGGCAATTCTTGCGCCGCTGGCGGTGCCTTGGGTAGCGCTGCATTTTGGGTGGCGTGCGTCGTTCCTGATTACGGGGGTCTTTAGCGCGGCGTGGATTGTATGGTGGTCGATTCGCTATCGCACGCCCGTGAAAACAGTGTCGACAATCGCCTCAGTGGAAGCGCCGACGCCACACCCGACCGTGGCCTGGTGGACGTTGTTGCGGTACCGCCAGGCGTGGGCTTTCATGGCGGGCAAATTCCTCACGGATCCGGTGTGGTGGTTCTTCCTGTTCTGGTTGCCCCAGTATTTCAATTCGCGCTTCAAACTGGATCTGTCGCACATCGGGCCGCCGCTGGTCATCGTGTACGTGATCTCGACTTTTGGAAGCATTTATGGCGGTTGGCTGCCAAAAGGATTCGTGCGCGCAGGCATGTCGCTGAAGTCGGCCCGCATATCGGCGATGTTGGTTTGCGCTTGCCTGGTGGTACCCATCTGCGTTGCAGGCGGACTCCATTCGGAGTGGCTGGCGATTGGTTTGTTGAGCCTGGCGGCGGCGGCGCACCAGGGCTGGTCGGCCAATATTTTCACGACTGCATCGGATATGTTTCCGTCGCAGTATGTTGGGACGGTTGTGAGCTTCGGGCAAGTGGCAGGCGCCCTGGGCGGAGCCATCTTTCAACCGGTGGCAGGGCATATTCTTCAACTCACGCACAGCTTTGTGCCGCTCTTTCTCTTCTCAGCCTTTGCGTACTTGTTGGCGCTGTTGATGCTTCGGCTGCTGGCGCCGGGATTACAAAAGGCGCTGCCCGGCGAGTGATCGAGGCCCGCAATGCAGGAACTGCACCGAAAAACGCTCCTCGGCCTGCTCAGGACGCTGGCGATGATGCTGGCCGCAGTCTTCGGGCCCGTTTGGACCTTCAGGTACTGGCAGGGGTGGATCAGCCTTGCCGCGTTCTTCGGTCCGGCACTGCTGATCACGATCTGGGTAGCCAGACACGACCCAGCTCTGCTGGAGCGGCGCCTTAAGGCGGGGGCGAAAGCGGAGCAGCGGACGGGGCAAAAGATCGTTCAGGGGATCGCAGCGGTTGTTTTTCTGGCGGACTACGTGATACCGGCATTCGATCATCGCTTTGGCTGGTCGCGTATGCCGTGGTTCGTTGTGTTAGCCGGTGATGCGATGATGGTCATCGGATTTACGGTCGTGTTCGCGGTCTTCAAAGAGAATTCCTATACGTCGGGGATCATCGAAGTGGCCAGGGACCAGCGAGTGATTTCAACAGGGCCCTACGCAGTCGTGCGTCATCCCATGTACACAGGCGCATTGATTATGCTGTTTGGGATTCCAGTTTCTCTTGGTTCGTGGTGGGGACTCCTGGTGAATCTCCCCATGACCGCGGGGATCGTCTGGCGTCTGCTGGATGAGGAGCAGTTTCTGGGGAAGAACCTGCCGGGATACGCAGGGTATACAGGAAAGGTAAAATCTCGGCTTGTGCCGGGCGTTTGGTAAATCCGGAGTGGGGAGAACGAGCGAACGTATGACGGCGCGAAAACTGCGTATGGGAATGGTTGGCGGAGGACCGGGCGCGTTTATCGGACCGGTGCATCGCATTGCCGCTGAGCTTGATGGAAAGATCGAACTGGTGGCCGGAGCGTTTTCGCAATCTGCGGAGCGTTCAAAGCAGGCCGGAGACATGTACAAGCTGGATCCGTCGCGGGCTTATGCGAACTTTCAAGCAATGTTGGACGCAGAACGTTCGCGCCCGGATGCCATCGATTTCGTCGCTATCGTGACACCGAACCATTTACACCTGCCAGTGGCCGCCGCAGCGCTGAAGGCAGGCTTTCCCGTGATGAGCGACAAACCGGCGACAGCGACGTACGCAGAGGCTGTGGAACTTGAGACGGCCGTCACCGCGTCAGGGCTACCCTATGGGCTGACCCACACCTACGCGGGATATGCGCTGGTGAGAGAGGCGAGAGATCTTGTCGCATCGGGCAAACTTGGCGCGATTCGCAAGGTTGCCGTCGAATACCTACAGGGATGGCTCAGTCAGCCTATCGAAAAATCCGGGCAGAAACAGGCTGCCTGGCGCGCTGATCCGGCTTTGAGCGGGCCGGGCGGTTGCATCGGCGACATCGGCGTCCACGCGTTTCATCTTGCGGAGTACATCACTGGCCTGAAGGCGATTGCGTTGAACGCCAATCTACTTTCTGTAGTTCCTGGGCGGAGCGTCGATGACGACTGCACCGCATTTCTGAAGTTGGACAATGGCGCCACCTGCGTCTTGATGACTTCGCAGATTGCCGCGGGCGAAAGGAATTGTCTGCGCATTCGGGTCTACGGAGAAGCAGGGTCGTTGGAGTGGCATCAGGAGGAACCAAATCGCCTTTACGTAAAGTGGCAGGACGCGCCAGAGGAGATTCGTCACGCTGCGGGACCGTACCTCGGCGACAGTGCGCGTGCCGTAACGCGACTGCCGGGCGGGCATCCGGAAGGTTATCTCGAAGCTTTCGCGGTTCTCTATCGTGAGTTTGCCGATGCCTTGCTTCAAGGGAAAGAAACTGGGCGTGTGACGTTGCCGGAAACTTTGCCGGGAATTACGGCCGGGGTGCGCGGCATGCGATTCATCGACCGGGCGATTGCAAGCAGCCAAAGCAAAAGTTGGGTCGACTTTTAGGAGTTTGACAATGGATGTTGGAGCGAGATGATGAAAACAATTCAAGGGCCGGGGATTTTTTTGGCGCAGTTTGCGGATAATGTGGCGCCGTTTAACTCGCTGGAGGGCATGGCCACATGGGCGGCGAAACTCGGGTTCGTCGGCGTGCAGATACCCACATGGGACGGCCGTCTCTTCGATTTGAAGTCGGCAGCCGAGAGCAGGGATTATTGCGACGAGATGCAGGGCATATTGAAAGAGGCGGGAATCGCGCTGACCGAACTCTCCACGCACTTGCAGGGGCAACTGATCGCGAGTCATCCCGCCTATGACGTCATGCTTGAGGGTCTGGCGCCTGCAAAGCTGGCAGGCGATGCGAAGGGCCGGCAGGAATGGGCCGTGCAACAACTAATCTGGGCTGCGAGAGCCAGCCAGAACCTGGGACTGAAAGCCCACGCGACGTTTTCCGGCGCGCTCGCGTGGCCATTCTTTTATCCCTGGCCGCAGCGGCCCGCAGGCTTGATCCATGAGGCCTTTCAGGAACTCGGCCGCAGATGGTTGCCGATTCTCGATGTCTTCGATGCGGCTGGTGTGGACGTCTGCTTTGAACTCCATCCTGGAGAGGACTTGCACGACGGAGTGACCTTTGATCGATTCCTGTCGATTGTCAACGGGCATCCGCGCGCCAATATCCTGTATGACCCGAGTCACATGGTGCTGCAACAGCTCGACTATCTCGCTTTCCTCGATCTCTATCACGAACGCGTGCGCGCGTTTCACGTGAAAGATGCCGAATTTCGGCCGAATGGGCACAGTGGAGTGTACGGCGGCTACCAGGATTGGATGGAGCGTCCAGGACGCTTTCGGTCGCTGGGCGACGGCCAGGTGGACTTCAGGGCGATCTTCAGCAAGATGGCGCAGTATGACTATCCCGGTTGGGCGGTACTGGAGTGGGAGTGCTGCTTAAAACATCCGAAGGCGGGCGCGACGGAAGGAGCTGTCTTCATCCGAGATCACATCATTCATGTAACGGATCGCGCGTTTGACGATTTTGCCGGTTCCGGGTCGGATGCGGAGAAGAATCGGCGGATCCTCGGACTTAAAGAGCCAAAGGAAGATTGACCCATAGAAACCGGCACGCTTCAGCGGCGCCTCGGTTGCTTTTTGGTGACGGTCACTAGCTTTCCAGAGATCGCATATTTGCGATGTTCGACAGGTGAAGAGTAAACAAGGCTGGTGACGGGGTTGCCGAAGGGCAAAAGTGCTTCAATCAGCGCCTCAAGGTCGGCCATGCTGGTGGTTGTCACTTTCAAGAGGAAATCGTCGCCGCCAGTGAGGTGATGACACTCGCGGACCTCTTCGAGCGATTTCACATATTCCAGCATTCGGTAGTACTGCTGGTGACCGCCGCAGCTCATGCGAATGAAAGCCATCACATCAAGCCCCAGCGCCTCGCGATCGATTTCTACTGTGTAGCCGCGTATGATGCCGAGTTCCTCCATCTGCTTAAGCCGTTCGGCCGTTGCGGTGGGCGAGAGGCCAATACGGCGGCCGAGCTCTGCGAGGCTGAGCCGGGCGTTTGCCTGCAGCTCTTCAAGCAGCTTTCTGCCGTAGCTATCCATCAAGGCCGTGGAATCCATTACCATGGCAATTGATCATAGGGGAAACATCTACAGATTCCAAGCTTCGATGGGCAATCGCCCTGTACGGACTCGTGATTGGCTCCTAGTATCGGATTTATGGAAGCTGTTGTACTGAATGGCCAGTCATTGACGCTGGATCAAATTGGAGCTGTTTCTCTTGACAACGCTCCGGTGTCGATTGCTCCCAGTGCTCTGACACATGTGCGCCAGAGCAGGGCACTGATCGAACAGATTTTGCATACCGGCCAGACAATGTACGGAGTGAACACCGGCTTCGGCAAGCTCTCGGACGTGCGGATTGCACCCGAGAAACTGGCTGAGCTGCAGGTGAATCTAGTGCGCAGCCACGCGGGCGGCGTAGGACAGCCGTTGAGCGAGCCGGAGTCGCGCGCCATGGTCCTGCTGCGCGCCAATGTCCTCGCGAAGGGATGCAGCGGGATTCGTCCCGCATTGCTGGAATTGCTGGTGGGCATGCTCAACGCCGGCGTGCACCCGGTGATTCCGGAAAAAGGTTCTGTCGGCGCCAGCGGCGACCTCGCGCCGTTAGCGCACCTTGCCCTTGTGGTCATCGGAGAGGGCGAAGCGTTTTATCGCGGAGAGAGAATCGCGGGCAGCGAAGCATTGCGCCGCTCCAAACTGAAGCCGCTGGCTCTTGCAGCGAAAGAAGGCCTGGCGTTGCTGAACGGAACGCAGGCCATGACTGCGGTTGGAGCACTCGCTGTGACGCGAGCGTTGCGTGTTGCCAAGCTGGCCGATCTCGCCGGGGCTATGTCGCTCGAAGCCCTGATGGGCACGCCTGCAGCCTTCGATGAACGAATTCATCGGTCGCGGCCTCACGCCGGGCAGATTGCTGCGGCCGCGCACCTGACGCGTTTGCTCGAGGATTCTGAGATTCGTGAAAGCCACAGGGAACATGACTCGCGCGTACAGGATGCCTATTGCCTGCGTTGCATGCCGCAGGTTCACGGAGCCGTGCGCGGGGTGCTTGAGCATGTAGCGAGTGTGCTGGAAGTGGAAGCAGGCTCTGCGACCGACAATCCGCTTATTTTTACGGGGACGACTCCGGAAACACAGGATCGCGGAGTGGTACTTTCGGGCGGGAACTTCCACGGCGCTCCGCTTGCGTATGCCTTCGACTATGCCGCTCTGGCATTGACTGATCTCGCGGGTATCACAGAACGGCGCATCGACCGGTTATTGAACCCGGACATCAACGAAGGACTGCCGGCATTTCTGTCACCGGATGCCGGGCTGTCTTCGGGCTTCATGATTGCCCAGATTGTGGCAGCTGCGCTCATCAACGAATGCCAGGTCCTCTCCCATCCTTCGTCCACCGGCAGCATTCCGACAGACGGCGGCAAGGAAGATCACGTTTCCATGGGAATGACGGGCGCATTGAAGTTGCGGCAGATTGTCGAGCATGCAGAGCGTATCCTGGCGATTGAGCTCATGTGTGCCGCGCAGGCTCTGGAATTCCGGTTGCCGCTGCGACCAAGTTTCGCGGTGGAGACAGCGCAGACTGCGGTTCGTGCCGTGGTTCCCCGGCTGGAAAAGGATCGCGTGCTGGCCGGAGATATTGATGCGCTGGCGAACGCTGTGCGCACGGGTACCTTCGATACTTGGTGCGAGTGATTCCTGAGTTTCCGCATGTAGTATGGAGAGCGAGTGCAGGAGGAAGCACGCGCGTGAGGCTCTATCGCACCACGGACGGGTGTGTTGTTGAAGAGGACAAGCGTTTTTACCGGTTGAGCCATCATTCGCTCGACGATCTGCTGGCGCTCGACGATCTGCCGGAATTTCTGTCCGGCCTGATCGCCACCACTCATCCGCTGCTTGAGTTTCATATGGAAGGCCTTCTTCCTCCGATTGAGCATCAGGAGGTTTGGGCCGCGGGAGTGACATATTTTCGTAGCCGCGGGGCACGCATGGAAGAATCGAAGGATGCCGGCGGCGGCGACTTCTATGATCGGGTCTACTCGGCCGAAAGACCTGAGCTGTTCTTCAAGTCGACTGCAAGCCGCACGGTTGGCCCGGGAGAGAAGGTAAGGATTCGCGGCGATGCCCGCTGGAATGTGCCGGAGCCGGAGTTGACCCTCGTTGTCAGCCCCAAGGGAAGAATTACGGGGTACACCATCGGCAATGATATGAGTTCACGCGACATCGAGGGTGAGAATCCGCTCTATCTGCCGCAGGCTAAGGTCTACAACGGAAGCTGCGCACTGGGCCCCGCAATCCTCGTAAGTGAAAGTCCAATCGCGCCATCGACCGAGATTGCCATCGAAATTTGGCGGAACGATCGGGTTGAGTTTTCAGGATCTGTAGCTTTGACCGAGCTAAAGCGTGACCCAAAGACTCTGGTTGACTATCTGCTGCGCGACAATTCGTTTCCGCATGGCTGCTTTTTGATGACGGGAACCGGGATTGTGCCACCGAGTGGTTTCACGCTGAATCACGGCGACTGCATTCGCATCACGATTGATCCCATCGGAACGTTGGAAAACGTGGTCGCCTGAGGCCCGCTAGGCCAGGCTCTTCTTCAGAAAAGCAAGCGCGCGAGTTCGCGCCAGAGCCGCGGCCTGAGGATTGAAGCTCGCTCGCATATCGCAGTTGAAGCCGTGTTCGGCGCCGTCATACCAGTGAATTTCGACTTCAGGGTGTGCTTCGTGTACCTTGTTCACCTGCTCCGCAGGAATGTGCGTATCGAGCTTGCCGAAATGCAGTTGTACCGGAACCTTGGGGTGTTCTGCTGCATAGTTTCCGATCCGGCCCGCATAGTAGCCAACAGCGACGTCGGTCCCAAGACGGGCAGCACTGAGCCACGCCAGCAATCCACCCAGGCAGTAGCCAATTACACCAACTTTCTTGCCGGTTTGCTCGCGCGTAAATTCGAGTGCCGCTTCCACGTCGGTCAGGGCGTCGTCGACAGATAGTTTGGGCGAAAGAGTCATGGCCTTCTTGCGATCTTCGCCTTCGTAAGTCAAGTCGACACCACGTTCCATGCGGTCGAAGAGCGCGGGAGCAACAGCAAGAAACCCGTCTTTGGCATAGCCATCGGCAATGGATCGGATGTGCCGGTTCACGCCGAAGATTTCCTGGATAACCACCAACCCGGCAATCGGTTCGCCGATGGGACGTGCGACGTATGCGTCCAACTCATGACCGTCGCCGGCACGAAGCTTTGTTGTTTCACTCATCCATGTCTCCCATTTGCCCGGAATAGGGCATCCTCGTTCAATAGACGGATCAATGTGCGCCGAGTACGCAACTCAATCCGATGCAAGGAAAATGGTTGAGAGTTGTTTGAGTCGCTCTATCGCGCATGCGAAGCGAGAAATGCATCGACATCGCCGCGGTCAGGCATTGAGGCTTGCGCGCCGCGGCGGGTTACGGAAATTGCCGCGGCAGCCGACGCAAAGTTTGCGGCCTGCATAGGATCCTTGCCTTCCATGAGTGCCACGGCAAATGCGCCATTGAAGCAGTCTCCGGCAGCAACCGTGTCGATGGCGTCCACGGGGAAGGGCTTGACCCAACCGGAAACGCCAGAGGCGGAAGCCACGAAGGCTCCTTGAGCGCCACGTTTGAGCACGATACCTTGGACGCCGCGAGCGAGCAATTGCGCGGCGGCTTCCTCGACGGACAGATTTTCACCAACGTAGAGGGCTGCTTCGGTTTCGTTGGGCGTGAGCCATGCAATCTGTGTCCAGATAGATTCCGGCAACGGTGCTGCCGGAGCCGGGTCGAGCATCACGGGCACGTTCAACTCCACGCACAGCGCCAGCGTACGTTCCGTTGTGGCCAAGGGAAGTTCGAGCTGACAAAGCACCATGCCTGCCGATCGAAGGATCTCCTTGTACTGATCGACGAAGGCTGGGTTCACTTTTCCGTTTGCGCCGGGAACGACAACGATGCTGTTGTGGCCGTCGCGGTCCAGGAGGATGGGCGCGAGGCCGGATGATCCGGGTGCGATGGCCATGCCGCTTACGTCGACTCCGGCATTTTTCAGATTCTCAAGGAGCAGGGGACCGTATGCATCGTCGCCGACCTTGCCAATCATTTGCACCGGATAGCCCAGGCGAGCCGCCGCGACGGCCTGGTTGGCGCCTTTACCGCCAGGCGTGGTGCTGAAGCTTGTTCCGATTACCGTTTGGCCCATGCGCGGAATCTGCGGGGTGAGCGTGACCATGTCCATGGTGACGCTGCCAACCACGATGATCGGTTTGCGGATAACGGTCATGATTCAACTTTAGAACAGCGGAGCGAGCGCGATGGCGCACAGGCCAAGTGCAAAGAAAAAGAACATGAAAACCAGAAGAGTTTTGGCGCTGCGTGGCGCTCCTGCGAACTCGTGCCAGACAAAGACGCCCCAGCAGGCAGAAACCATGGTTGCGCCCTGGCCGATGGAGTACGAGACGGCTGGACCGACTTTATGAGCTCCGGAGCCGAGGAAGTTGGTGACTGCGCCGGCGCACCAGATCATGCCGCCCAGCAAGCCCGCAATGTGCCAGCGGTGGAGAGCGTCCCAGTAACCCTTCATTCCAACAGAGGGCTTGCCGTCGAGTGGTCTGGCCATCAGAATCAGGTTCGCGGGTACGGTGGAGAGGACTACGCCGAGAGCGAAAAAGAGCGCAATCGCATAAGGCCCCGGCGCTGTGTGGAACTCGGTGCCGGTCATGGCGCGCGCGACGAGTGGGTAGAAGCTGCCCATCAGCAGACCTGCAATCAGGCTGAGAACAATGCCTCGGGTCGTGGCGGACTGAGCGCCCGTTTCGCGCCGGCGGTAGGCCGCGGCATCAAGAATGATGGCCAGGACGACCAGCGCAACGCCGCCAAACAACAGCATGGGATTGGCCTTCGGATTGACCAGGTAGCTCCAAATGGAACCGACAACGAGGGCGAGACCAATGCCCACTGGAAAGGCAACAGCCAGTCCAGCCACGTCGATTGCTGCCACAAGAAGCAGGTTTGCGACGTTGAACACAACCCCGCCGCAAGCAGCCAGAAACATTGCATGGGGAGTTGAGCTGACGATATCCGCGAGAAAGACCGGGCCGGAACTCCCGTGACTTCCGGCTGTCAAACCCAATGCAATCGCGCCCAACAGCACGCCCAAGGCGTAGTCCCAGTAGAAAAGCTGGAACCTGTAGCCGGGGCAGAGCTTCAGCGTGTTGGCCCAGGATCCCCAGCAGAGCATGCTGGTGAGCATAAGGATGAGCGCGGCCTGATACGTCTCAGGAAGATACATGCCTGTGGCTCCCGTCGGAAGTTTTCAGCAAACAGGGAACGATATCGCATGGGCAGCTCCGCTGTACACAGGAAGCGTTGATGCCGCACCTCCTGCCCGCTTGAACTCCGAATTTCACCGGGAGGGGGAGGGGTCAACGGGCAAAAGATATCCCGGTAAGATAGGAGAGCTCAGAAAACGATCGGGGTAACTGGAGCGAGGGATCGATTGCGCGCGGATTTTGGTCGTACAGTCTTCGCTGTTCTCGCCGGATATTTGACCAACGCCACCTTGGTGTGGGCCACAGAGCGTTCGCTTGCGGGAATGCCGAAGGCCGGAAGCTATTGGATCGTTGCACTGGTGTCGCAATGCTCGATCCTTACCGGTGCCGGATACCTTTGTGCGTTGATTGCGGAACCTGCTGGCAGAAAAACCGCGACTCTCGGTTTTATCGGCGTTGCACTGTTTGCCGGCGCGTTCTCCCTGACTTCGCACTGGCGCACACAGCCGCAGTGGTACTGCATCGCGCTGCCTGCCATCGTTCCGCCTTGCGCATTTCTTGGCTACTTGAGCGAAGGCTTCTTAAACCGCCGTCGCGAATAGAGCGATTGGGGGGACCTAAAGGCCGCTACTGCTTGGCCGCCTTGACCGCCTCTGTAAGCGCCGGGACCACTTCGAAGAGATCGCCGACGATGCCATAGTCGGCGACTTCAAAGATCGGCGCCTCGGGGTCTTTGTTGATGGCAACAATGCACTGCGAGCCCTTCATGCCGACAAGGTGCTGAATGGCGCCGCTGATGCCTACGGCAAGGTAAAGCTTGGGAGCGACGGTCTGTCCTGAGCTACCTACCTGGCGCTCGATCGGCAACCATCCGCTATCGCAGATGGGCCGCGACGCGGCGAGCTCCGCGCCAAGGGCCGAAGCCAGATCCTGCACGAGCGGAAGATTGTCGGCCTCCTTGATGCCGCGTCCCACGCTGACGATGTAGGGCGCCGAGCCAAGGTCGACAGTTTGCGCAGAGCCGCGAAAGGGGGCGCCGGGCTTGGTGCGGATCTGTGATGCGTCAATGGTGGGAGCGAAGGTCTCTGAGGTTGCGGATTCGCGATCTGCCTGTTCTACGCGAAACGCACCGGACTGAACTGACACAAAGCAGGTTCCTTTTCCCGCGGAGCGATATTCACCACTCAAGCGTCCTTGCATGAGCTGTCGGACAAATACGGGCCCATCGCCGATGCCGGTGACGTCGCCGATCAAGACCTGGCCCATGCGTGCGGCCAGCGCAGGCGCATAATCGCGCACCTGGTAAGTATGGGGAAAAACAACATAGTCGGGCGCCTGAGCACGAAAGAGCTGCTCGAGCGCTAACGTGAAACCGTCGGATGTATAAGGCGTCAGAAGCGCATGCTCAATACGAAGGACTTTGGAAACAGCTTTGGCCGAGGCTTCGGCGGCCAGGGGTTCGGTGTTCGCGGCAAGGACGACCGCGGTAACGGCTTGCCCAGTCTTCTTCGCGAGTTCTTGTGCGGCCGCCACCGCTTCCCAGCTGGGACGGCTCACTCGGCCATCCCGTTCTTCCAGCACAACGAAAATGCCGCTCATAGAACCCTCGCTTCGAACTTGAGTTTTTCAACCAGCGCCGCAGCCGCTTCTTTGGCCGTACCGGGCAGGATCTGCGTAGACTTTTGCTTCTGCGGTAGCGCAATGCGCTCGAGCGTCACGACTGCGGCATCGCCTGTTCGCAATTCCGATGCTGCGATCTTGCGCAGCTCCTTGGTTTTTGCCTTCTTGATGCCCATCAGAGTGGCGTAGCGCAACTTGTTGCCGCCCGATTGGATCGTGAGCGCCGCCGGCAAGGGCAACGCGATCTCCTGAAACCAGCCTTCTTCGAGCTCGCGCTTCACGGCGAGTCCAGCGTCTGTCTTTTCGACATGCAGGATCAGTGAAGAGTGGGGCAGACCGAGCAACTCGGCAAGGATGACGCCGGTTTGTCCGTATCCCAGGTCATCGGATTGGAGACCGGTGAGCACGAGATCGGGACTCTCGGGCTTGATGGCTTCAGCGAGTAGTCGAGCGACCCCAAGGGCATCACGTTGCGCAAGATCATCGCTCTCAACGTGAATAGCGCGATCGGCCCCTTTGGCCAGAGCTTCACGAATGGTGGACCCAACGCGCTCCGGGCCGGCGCTGATGACGACAACTTCGCCGCCATGTTTTTCCTTGAGTTGCAGGGCTTCTTCCAGGGCATAGGCGTCGGACTCATTCAGCGCCCACTGAAGTTCGGCTTCGTCGATCCATTTGCCCGCGGAGTCGATGTGAACCGGAGCATCGCGCTCGGGTACTTGCTTGATTGCGACAATGATTTTCATCGATGAATTCTCCAAATAAACTTAGCCGGCGGTGTTGGCCGGAATTTGCGGGAGCGACCGCGCTGTGAGTTGCGCAATGTCGATGATTTGCGCCGGCGCGGATCCTTGCTGCCCGAGCGCCAGCGTTGCATCCCGAAACATGGTGTTGCAGAAAGGACACGCGGTCCCAACCGTCGTTGCTCCAGTGGCAAGAAGCTCCGTTGCACGGACGCTGCTCACGCGCCCCCCAGTTTCCTCACCCAAAAATGCCAGGCCGCCTCCAGCGCCGCAGCAGAAGCTTCGTTCCCTGTGGCGCGGTGCTTCGACGAGAGTGCCTGCGTGGGCAACCACGGTGCGCGGCTCGTCGTACACGTTGCGATAGCGGCCGAGATAGCAGGGGTCGTGGTACACGATCTTTTCCTGATCGCTTGCCGGCTTGGGAAGACGGGACACATGGCGGGCAAGAAATTCGCTGTGATGCTCCACCTCTGGAGGAATACCAAACTCTTTCCAGTCCTCCTGAATGGTGCGCACGCAATGTGGGCAAATGGAGACGATCTTCTTCACCTTGTTTTGCTTGATCACTTCCAGATTGGACTCGGCGAGTTGCTGGAATACGAGATCATTGCCCAATCGGCGGACAGGGTCACCGGTGCACTTTTCCTTCCGCAAGACGCCGTAGCTTGTCCCCAGATAATTCATTACCCGGGCAAAATCGGCAACAATTTCGCGGCCTTTGGGGTCGTATCCGCCCATGCAGCCGAGCCAGAGGCAGTATTCCTGGCTGCCATCAAAAATAGGGAATTCCTGCTTCTGAACAAACTTGTCGCGTTCGGTGGCGCTTAAACCAAGCGCATTGCTGCCACGCTCGAGGCCGAGAAAGAGCTTTGCGCCGTGGTCGTCTTCCCAGGCGCCGGTGTTCACCGCACCCCGACGCAGGCCGACAATCATAGGTAAGTGCTCGATGCCCACCGGACACTGAAACTCACAAGCGCCACACGTCGTGCACTGAAAAGCTGCTTCCTGGGAGTTGTACTTTCCGAGCAAGGGTTCTTCTGACCTCGGGCCGTACTCATTGAGGTAGCCGCGCAACCCCAGTACGATTTCCTTCGGGTTGAGCACTTTTCCCGTGTTCGCAGCGGGGCAGTGTTCTGTGCAGCGTCCACACTCCACGCAGGAATAGGCCTGCAGAGTTGCGAGCTGGGTGAGGTCCTTGCCTGTCACGAGTCCAAAATCTTCGTCGCCTGACAAGGGAGGAATTTGGCTGAAGCCGCCGCGCGACAGAAACACAGTGGCCGGACTCAGCACGAGGTGCAGATGCTTGGTGTGGGGAATGATCGGTAGAAATACAAGCAAAGAGACTGTATGCGCCCACCAGAGGATGCGCGCTGCCGGCGACGTTTCCGCAACGAAGAACGCGGAGAGATAGGTTGCCATCAGCAGAAAGATCAAAAGGGCGATGAACCCGGATTCCCAGCTCAGTTTCTGGCCCAGCCACCGGGGACGAACCAGAAAGCGCCGGACAAACAGGCCGAGGATTCCCGCGGCGCAAGTGAGCGCGAAGGCGGCTGCCAGGTAGAAATAGAAACGGCCAAATGGACCGTCAGGAGACAGGAAGCCGATTCCGAGACCGACTGCGCAATGATTAAGTGTTACAAGAGCAAACGCGCAGAAACCCCAGAAAATAAAGGCATGTGCAATACCTGGCAGGGGGCGCTGTTGAATGACCTTAGCCTGGCATAGGACCTCCCAGAAGAAGTCCCAGACGCGCCGCCCGATTGGGAAGAGATGGAAGTCGGGGTCTTTTCTCGATTCAAGGATCTTGTGGAGAATTGGTCCAAATCGCCGCCAGAAAAGGCCACCGGAAGCCAGAACCATTGCCGCAAAGAGCAAGCGCTCCCAGAGAGCAAAGTACTGTGGCTCGGCCAATGTGGGGGGCGAGAGAATCATAGGCGAACCAACCCACAATACATGATTGCGCCGGGGGACGTCGCCTTTGGGCAGGCTTCGGGTCACGAGCGAAAGTTAGCCGGTTTAGGCCGCCGTAGATCCGAACCAGCACTGTACGATCTCTGGCGAATTGAGGAGTAAGACGGCGCGTTGCGGCCGATGAATGGCTACCCTCGCCGAACGGGGATCTGGGAATCACAGTATGGAGTACTTCAAGGTAGAGGGAAAGTTGAAGTAGGGACTGCAATGGGTTGCTCAGTAGTATTCTGGGCGGGCAGGCGTGATTGGTCGCTTGCAAACATCATTTGTTCGGAGAGATCGCTTGCCGAAGTTTCTCGTTACTGGAGTTGCTGGATTCATTGGGCGGTCGATTGCGGCCGCGTTGCTGGAGCGCGGCGAATCGGTCCGCGGGGTAGACAACTTCATCACGGGGAAACGGGAGAACTTGATCGGTCTTGAGGCCATGGAATTCCTCGAGGGAGACCTTTCCGATCCGGCAGCTTGCGCAGCTGCCTGCAAGGATGTCGAGATCGCTTTCCACGAAGCGGCATTGGCCAGTGTTCCGCGTTCAGTCGCGGATCCGGTGGGTACCAACCTCCATTGCGTAACCGCAACCCTGAACCTTCTGGTGGCGGCGCGCGCTGCCGGTGTTCGCCGTGTGGTCTATGCAGGTTCGTCATCTGCCTACGGCGACACGCCGACCCTTCCGAAGGATGAGGGGATGTTGCCCAACCCGATATCGCCCTACGCGGTGGCCAAGCTGGCAGGAGAACAGTACGTCCGGACATTCGCGCGTGTTTATGGAATGGAGACCGTTGTCCTCCGCTATTTCAACGTGTTTGGGCCCCATCAGGATCCCACTTCGCAATATTCCGGCGTACTTGCAGTTTTTTGCCGGAAAATGCTTGCCGGCGAACAGCCCAGCATTTATGGCGATGGCGAACAGAGCCGTGACTTCACCTACATTGACAACGTGGTGCATGCCAATTTGCTGGCTGCGTCTTCGGCGGCGGAGAAAGTGAGTGGCCAGGTGATGAACACAGCCACCGGCGCTCGAATTACGCTCAACGATACCTTTCGCATTCTCTGCGATCTGACGGGATACAGCGGCACGCCGGCCTACTTGCCGCCGCGTGCCGGGGACATTAAGGATTCTCTTGCAGACATCCGGCTGGCCGGTGAATTGATGGGCTACAAACCGATCGTCGATTTCAGAGAAGGCCTGCGGCGCACTGTAGATTGGTACAAAACGAGCTCCGCAAAATAGGCTTGAGGGCTGCCCGGTTACCTTTCTTCGGCAGATGTGACACGCCTCACAAACAATCTGGGTCGAATTCCCGAAACTGGGAAGAGTTCTATTGCAGCGGCACCGCGTTCTGTGCGGTGGTGTTGTCCCGCGCCGTTTCGCATTGGAACCGAGGGCCCAGTTCTTGGCGGACCATCCCAATGAACAATCCGCACAGTCTCCTGGACCGAGAGGGGAATCCACCCCATCGTCTCGGGAGTCGGCGGGGTTTACAACGTTTCGATCGCTCGGGGTTGTGCTGGCCCGCAGGAGTCGTTTCGCGGCTTCCCTTGTGGCTGGGATGCTGCTCACCTGCGTGTTCTATTGCTTTTTCGCGCCCAATCAATACGAGGCCACCGCGCGCGTGGCGTTGCGTGCTACTCCAACGACGGCACTTGGTGGTGAACCCGCCAGCGAAGTCGGATCCCGCCTTTTTGCCACGGGAGAACTGCAGGCCGAGACGTTGGCCGCCGAGTTACGCAGCCAACAGCTCGCATGGCGGGTCATCGCGGCTTTAAAACTCTACCAGGCGCCCGGATTCATGGGCAGATTTGCGAGCAAGTTTCCTGGTTTTCGGATCGATGCGCCCAGCCCCGCGGCCCAGGCCTACCTTCTCGACCGATTTGAACAACGGCTGAAAATCCAAACGCTTCCCCAGACATTGGTTCTTGAGATTCGGTTCCGGTCGAAAGATCCGGCCTTGTCGGCATCCGTTGTGAATACGCTGATTCGTGCCTACGGAGAGCAGGATACAGATGCCCGGGTGCAAGCCACAGCAGAGCAAACCGCGTGGCTGGAGGGCCAGCTTGCCGTTCTCAGGACTCGTGTGAACGAGGTCGACCGCATGCTGATGAAGTTCCAGCAAGAGCATGGCCTGGTGGAGACGCCTGAATCCACGAAAAACGGCGAGACGGGAGGTTCGCAGCACAGTACGGCGCTGTTGGAGATGGATGAATTGGGCAGGGAGCTGGTGAGTGCGACCGCGGATCGGATTTTGCGCGAGGCGGAGTATCAGGCAGCTCTAAAGGGAAATCCGGAGTTGGTACTGGCTTCCGATCCTGGATTGCAAGCGCAGGCAGGGGCGTTTGCGACTGCGCTTTTGCAACAGCTGCATGCGCGCCACAGTGACCTCGAGCAGGAACAGAGTCAATTGAGTCTGGAGCATGGTCCGAGCTTTCCCCACGTTGTCGAGATTCGGACCCAACTTGCCGACCTGGACCGGCAAATCGCAGAAGAAGACGGCAAGCTGACAGAGCGATTCAAGGATGCCTGGCAAACGGCCTCGGACCGGGAAGGCCTGATCAGAAAAAGCCTCGAGAAAAGTACCGGCGACGGGATGAAAGAGAATGCCGCGGCGACGGAATATGACGTGCTTCGCGCGGAAGCGAGCCGAAATCACGAACTTTACCTGCGCGTGCAGGAAAAAGCGGAAGAAGCCGGAATTACCGCGGGCATTCGAAATTCCAACCTGGCTGTCGTGGACCCTGCTAGGCAGCCGGTCAAGCCGGTGAGTCCAAATTTGCCGCTTGATTTGAGCATTACGTTTTTTATCAGCCTATGGCTGGCCGTTGGAGGCGCGGTGGTGCTCGAAACCATGAATGCCCCGCATGTGCGCAATGCAGCGATCCTGCTGGTGGTTGCCGTGATGACCGTTCTAGGGCAGGCCCAAGCTCCCGTTCCGAATACTTCGGGGCTGCCGACGAACGTCGCGCAGATCTCGCATGCAAGCCCTGCAACAATTGCGCCCAATGCTAAGGACGCGCCGGAGACCTGGAGTGCAAGGGCAGGGAATTCAGCCCCAGGGGCTATGAGCGGTACTGCTTTGGAAGAGCCAATGACTGCGCCCTTGGCTCCTGGCGATGTGGTCGACGTCAGTGAATCGCATATTCCGGAATTCCATACGACAGCGCGCGTGAACGAGGCGGGGGGAATTCTCCTGCCTCTGATAGGTGAAGTGCGCGTCGAGGGGTTGACTGAGAGAAGCGCAGCGCAGGCGGTTGATGCAGCGCTCTTGACGCACGGCATGCTACTGCACCCACAGGTTTCGGTTCTGGTGACCCTGTATGTTGGCCAGGATGTGAGTGTCCTTGGAGAGGTAGCGCGACCGGGTGTGTACGCATTTACCGAGCACCACCGACTTCTCGATCTGATCTCTGCCGCATCAGGTCTCTCGCCCAATGCAGGCAGCCTGGTGACAATCACACACCGCGATCCGGCAAAGCAGGCGCAAGCGGTTGTCCTGGACCCGACGGGCGCAGGTGACGCCGGTGAACATAACCCAGACCTCGAGGCCGGGGATACTGTCCAGATTCGGCGAGCCGGACTGATTTATGTAGTGGGAGACGTGCTGCGCCCAGGAGGGTTCCCGATCGATGCGGTCGGCGGACTGACTGTCGTGCAAGCGCTGACACTGGCATGGGGACCGACATCAAACGCCAGCCTCGGAAAAGCCCTTCTCATTCGCGAACAGAGCGGAGGGCGCACCATCACCGAGCTCAATCTGAAGCGCCTCCTGCGCGGGCAAGATCCCGATCTGCCGATTGACGATCGCGACATCCTGTTTGTACCGGACTCTGCGGCGAAAAACTTGTGGAACCGAAGCATCGAATCGGTAGTTCAGTCAGCAGCCGGGGTAAGCATTTACGCGGGTTTGGTTTACTCGCAAAGGTTTTAGCATGCGACGTCCCGCGCGCCTGCTGCTGCTGCTCTGCGCTTTTGCTATTCCATGGGAATACTCGCTCGACTTTGGCGCGCCCCTGGGCAATGTCGCGCGCATTGCAGGGCTATTGACGTTGATTGCAACAGTGGCTGCGGTGCTCTTGGCCGGCGGATTCCGGACCTTGTCCAGATTGCATTGGCTGGTGATGGGTCTATTCCTTTGGTGCTCTGCCTCGCTTTTTTGGAGCAGCGATGCGGCCGTTACTCTGAATAAGCTGCCCGACTACCTACAGGAAATGATGATCGCGTGGCTCGTATGGGAATTGGCGGAGTCGCTCGATGATTTGAGAGCTTTGCTGAGGGCTTGGGTCGCAGGCTCGTGGATGCTTGCGGGATTGACTCTGGCAAGCCTCGCCTCGGTCGATGCAGTTGTCTCCGGGCAATCCCGGTTTGTCGCAGCCGGCCAGAACGCAAACGACGTTGCGCGCTTCCTGGATCTCGGCTTTCCATTGGCGGGGATTCTTTTGGTTCTCGGCGAACGGAGAATCGACCGATGGCTTGGGCTGGGTTATTTTCCAATGGGTCTGGCAGCTGTTGTGATTACAGGATCACGCGGTGGTGCAATTGCCGGGCTCGTCGCTTTAGCGGGGTGCACCCTACTCCTGTTTCGCATGCGGCGCCAATTTGTTTTTTGGGGAGCTCTCTGCATCCCCCTGCTCGCCGTCGCTCTCTGGATGTTTGTTCCACACGAAACTTTCAATCGGATTGCGACGATTCTGGGCCAGTTACAGGGCGGCGATCTGAATCAGAGAACCAAGATCTGGTTTTGGGGTTGGGATGCTTTTATTGAACGGCCGTGTGTCGGTTCAGGCGCTGGGACATTTGTGATTGCTGCGGGAGTGGCGCCCGTCGACACCGCACACAACACTGCGCTATCGATTGTGGTTGAGGAGGGATTGATCGGGCTGGGCTTGGCTTCCGCAATTCTCGCGGAATGCTTCTGGTTGATTCGCCAGACAAAGGACGCCCTGCGCATCGGCTTCACGACAATGCTCCTGGTTTGGTGCATCGCTTCGATGGTTGGCACGGCCGCAGAGAGCAGGATAACATGGCTGATGATCGGCGTCTTCTCCGTTGCGTGGCGTATCAGCCGAAATGCCGAGGCCCTCAAGTCGCAATACACTACGGATGCAGTCCGCGCCGCCCCTTCATTGGAAGCCTTCATCACACCGCTGATCGGAGCCGATCTTGGCCGCACGGGTTGATTGGCTCCCTCGTCACGACACGGATCGTCGCATACTGCGCGCGGCTCTTGCCGCAACTTTTGCAGGAATTCTTGTAAAGCTTGCCGCCACGCTCAAGGAGATCACGGTTGCCGGAATCTACGGGCGGACTGATGCGATGGAAGCATTCCTCGCTGCCGCGCTCATTCCTGGGCTCCTGGTAAACCTCATCGCAGAATCGATGAATCAGGCGCTGATTCCAACGCTGGTGCGGGTGCGTGAGACGGAAGGCCGTCAGCAGGCCCAGGAATTGCTTTCCAGCGCGATGTTCTGGTCGTGCCTGTTCTTGACCGGTTCATCCATTCTCATGGCTCTCGCTGCTCCGATCTCCTTTCCTTTAATTGCGTCGCACTTCAATCCTGCAAAACTGCAGCTGGCTGAAAGTCTCTTCTATGGAATGCTGCCGATCATTGTGCTTACGGGAATCGCATCCAACTGCACCGCAGTGCTGAACACGCTCGACAGGTTTGCGTTGCCGGCGCTGGCGCCAGTGCTGATTCCCCTGGCGACTATCGTTGGCGCCTCATTGCTGAGTGCGCGCCTGGGTATTTGGGCGATGGTTTTTGCAACTTCGTTCGGTGCCCTTCTGCAGGCAGCCTGGATGGCCTGGATGATGCAGGCAAAGGGTTACAAACTGCGGTTGGCCCCGCAAGGAATGAATCCCGCCGGACGAGAGGTCGCGAAACAATACGGCCCTGTGCTTTTGAGCAGCGTGGTGGCCTCTGGAGGCCTGCTGGTTGATCAATCCATGGCTGCGTCACTTCCTGCGGGCAGCGTTTCCGCGCTTGCCTATGCCAATCGCTTCGTCAGCGTTGTAATCACCTTGATGGCGGGTACAGTGGCGTCCGCCCTTACACCTTCCTTCTCGACAATGGTGGCTCATGCGGATTGGGCGGGCTGTAAGCGGACAATTCGGACCTGGGTAAGGATTCTGGCGCTGGTAACCGTGCCGATAGCGCTGGGCTTGATGCTGGGATCGAGACTGCTAATCAGGCTTGCGTTCCAGCACGGCGTTTTCGGGCCCAAAGACACTGCCGCAGTCGCACCGGTCCTGGTGATGTATGCCCTGCAGATCCCGTTTTTTGTTTGCAGTCGAGTTTATTACCGCTTTCTCCTGGCAATGCGCAGGACCGATCTGATCTTCCGCTGCGGAGTTGCGAACCTGGCTCTCGATGTTGTCTTCAATCTCGTCTTCATGCGGATCTTCGGCGTTGCCGGAATTGCGCTGGCCACTTCGGTGTGGACCATCAGTACATTGCTCTTTCTCTACTACTGGTCGCGAAGGCTCCTCGCTGCGAAGACTGGGGCTGCGGAATGATGCCTCGGCCTGCGCAGTATCTGCTGCGGTTTGACGATCTTTGCCCCACTCTTTCAAGAACAGGGTGGGAAAGATTTCGCGCGGTGATCGAGGAATATCGGCTCAAGCCCATCCTCGCGGTCGTCCCCGACAATCGCGATCCCGAATTGATGAAGGAAAATCCCGATGCGGATTTCTGGTCCAGAATGGCAGTCCTCGAAAGGGCTGGTGCGACGGTTGCGTTGCATGGTTACCGGCACGTCTGCGATAGCGAGGATTCGGGAATCTTGGGGCTGCACCCAACATCGGAATTCGCAGGCGTGTCTGAAGATCGCCAGAGGCAGTGGATTCACGAAGGTCTTACGATCCTGCGCGGTAAAAAACTCAATCCGAAAATCTGGGTCGCGCCGCGTCATGGCTTCGACCAGTCGACTCTGCGTGCTTTGAAGGCAGAAGGGATCGCCTATGTTTCGGACGGCTTTGCCCGCGTTCCTTTTACGCATGGCGGCCTGACCTGGATTCCCCAGCAGTTGTGGGCACCGGTCGAAAAAAGCGCCGGGCTCTGGACAATCTGCATCCATAGCAATAACGCAGACGACGATCTTTTGCTAAGACTGCGCGAATTTCTCGACAAGCATGCGCTTCAGTTCACTTCGCTGGACAAGATCATCGAAGAGCTTGGCGCCGATCCTCTGGGAATGATCGAGCAAATGTATGCTGCCTATGCGCTCGGACGGCTTCGATTCTCAAGGTTCAAAAAAGTGCTGCGACGGGGCATTGCAAACTGATTAACTTAACACTTTGGACTGGGAACCAACTCCGCGCCGTTCGAATTGTGCGTTCAAAAGGTCGGTGTAAAGGCGCTCCCAACGATCCAGAACAGATTCGAGGCTGAACCCTAAGTTGACCCTGCGATGAGCCTCGGCACCCATTGCTGCTCGATCTTGCGGCGACATCTGCATCAACTTGGCCATTGCGGCGGCAAGCGCAATAGGGTTGCGCGGTGGCGCAAGAAAACCCGAGCATCCGTCGGTCAAAGCGTCGCGGCTTCCAGGAACGTCAGTGGCGACTGCAGGTAGGGAACAGGCAGCAGCTTCGAGAAGACCCATCGGAAGCCCCTCCCAAAGTGAGGACAAGACGAAACCATCGGCCGCCTGCATCCAGTGTTTCAGGTCCGCTACAAAACCAAGAAAATGGACGCGAGGCTGGAGACGGAGCTCGACAGCGAGGGCTCGTAGTTCCTGCTCATGAAATCCATTTCCCGCAATCACCAATCTTGCCTGCTTTGAAAGCAGAGTAATTGCGCGGAGAAGGGTTGGGTAATCCTTGACAGTCTCAAGACGTCCAGCTGCCAGCCACAGGAAATGGTTTTTGCACCCCACCTCACAACGAAGGCGTTCGCGGATCTCAGGCTTAGAGGGCTCCTGATTTGTTTCAACTCCGTTGGGAAGGATGTGCAAGCGAGCGGCCGAAACCATTCCATCATGAAGGTAGGCATCTGCGACAGACTGGCTCACAGCTGTTACCGCATCTGTGAACCAGTTGCTGCATCGGTAGCCCAGCGTGCGCCCGGAGCCTCCCGTTGAGCTGGTGTGAATCGTGTCAACGACGACTGGAATATGTGCGAACAGCCGGGACCATCGGGCCATCCAGGCAGCATGGGGCAGATGAGCGTGCAACACGTCCGGTGCTTCGCGCAGGAGCCATCGATGTAAACGCAGCCACCCCCGTGGATCAGCCAAGCCTTTGCGCATGCCAAGCGATCGAAAGCCAATTCCGAGACGCATCAGCTCGCCGGAGGTGTCGCTGCCGGTACCCGAAAGAGCTATGACCGTGATGCAATGGCCGCGGCGCTTCAACCCAATCGCCAGAAGGCAAACTTGACGTTCGGCGCCTGCGATTCGATCGAGAGTCGGAACAAGGAATGCAATGTGCATTAGTCGTGCCCTCTCCCGATCATGCGGTCGAAGAGGGCTTCGTATTGCGGAATTGCATTCGCGAGCCGGAAGGCCTGAACCCAGGAGTGATCGCACCGGGCGGCAGGCTTGATGGACCTGAGTGCCAGAAGGATCTGGTCGGCGAGAGCACCAGCCGTAATTTCCCTCGCGGTCCAGGAGCCCGGTGAATTGCGCAACAGATCGACAATTCCCCCGCACGCAGGAGTTGAGACGATGGGCAAGCCAAAAGCTGCTGCTTCAAGCAACGCATTAGGCATGCCTTCGTGCCGAGACGGGAGTACGAAGAGGTCGGCATCTTCAAATGCGCGGGCAAGTGAATTCTGATAACCGAGGAAGCGCACAGCGTTTTCAAGCCCGAGCATCTTGCACTGCGCGCGAAGAACGGTTTCCTCCGGGCCGGCGCCTGCAAGGGCGAGTGTCGCTTCCGGCACCTGGGCTTTCACAAGCCTGAGGGCGTCGAGGAGGAGATCGTAACCTTTTTCGTGCGAGAGGCGACCGGCTGAGACCAGGCGGCACGCCGTTGTTCTCGCCTGGTGCTCAGGGTGCGAGTGCTGGGCCGGGCAATGTGTTGTGTCTACCGGATTGGGCAGGATTGCGATGCGATCCGGGAGTACGGGAATCGTACTGCATAGGTCGTCGGCCATCGAGCGCGATTGGCAGATGACCTTGTCAGCCCGAGGATAGAGAGTCGCATACAGAAATGGCGTCAAGTGGCCGGCGTCCGATTCGCGAAGCATCGATGAGACCGTGCCGTTCTGGCGCACAACCACACGGGTTCCCAGCGGAAACAGAGGACGCAACGCAAGAATCAGGAAGTTGAGGTGCGCCATCGTGGAGAGGATCAGGTTCGGCCGAACGTGATGCACGAGGCGAACAACCTTCCATACACCGCTACGCACACGCTTGGCGCCTATGCAATGAACCTTCACAGTAGGCGGGATCAACTGCGCAACTGCGCCGGACTGGGTGACAAGGCCGAGATGGAGATCGTATTTCTCTGGAGAAATATGTTGTGCCAGGAGTTCAAGGACACGCTCCGCACCGCCTCCGCCAAGATGCGGGATGAGAAGAAGCACAACAGGCCGGCAAATCATTCGGTTGCTTTCCGTCAAAAATCTAGTGGACGCATCTCGTATCCAGAGGTGACAGCGAACACAAAGGTTCGTGTCTGCAACTGATAGATTGGCTTTTCTCTCAGCAAATGCAGAGGATGCAAGCCACGTTGAAGGCTGCGGAGGACCGAAAACCCATCGTTGGCCACCCAAAGATTGTGCTTGGAATCACGAGTGCGCAGACCTGCCTGGTTCTGGCCGGACGGCCGGCGGTGCTGCGCGAAGCTGGGTTCGCCGTTACAATCGTCGCGAGTCCCGATGCGCGGCTGGATGATTTGGGAAGCGCCGAAGGCGTTGCGACGATCGGCGTGCCCATGGAACGTCGTCCCGCACCCCTGCGTGATGTGGTCTCCTTCGTAAGACTCTACAGATTGCTTCGCCGGATTCAACCCGATGTTGTTGAGTTCAGCACACCGAAAGCGGGCCTCTTGGGATTGGTTGCCGCGTGGTGTGCAAGGGTGCCTCGAAGGGTTTATTTGTTGCGCGGGCTCAAGCTGGAAACTGCCGTCGGGTTCAAGCGCTTTGGGCTATTGGCAGCAGAATGGATAACTTCCGCTTGTGCAGATGCGGTCTTGTGTACGAGTGCCAGCCTGCTGAAAAATGCCGTTCGCCTGAAGATTGCACCGGCTCAAAAATTGAAGATGCTGGGCGAAGGAAGCAGTATTGGCGTCGACACGAAGCATTTCTCTCCCGGTTTGAGCGACGTGCGACGCAGCTTGGGAATCGAAGCGACGGTGCCTGTCGTGGGTTTCGTGGGGCGACTGACGCGCGATAAAGGGATCCCGGAACTGCTTGCTGCGTTCGAAGCGATTTTGGCTCTGATCCCGGAAACCCGGCTTTTGCTCGTCGGTTGGTTCGACGAGGCAGAGGACGCATTGGACCATGCGACAAGGTTGCGCATCCTGGAGCATCGACAGATCGTTTGCACCGGATTTGCGTCCGACACCGCGCCTTACTACAGGGCGATGGACATGATGGTCCTGCCAACGTTGCGCGAAGGATTTCCGAACGTTGTTCTGGAGGCGTCTGCGTCGGGCATCCCCGTAATCACAACCCTCTCAACCGGCTCCCGCGACGCAGTGGTGCCTGAGGTGACGGGACTGCTTGTGCCCGCTGAGAATAAACTCGCCCTCATTGAGGCGATTACGCGACTTCTTCGAGACAGGGAACTGCGCTGCCGCATGGGGCAAGCGGGGCGGAAGTGGGTTGTCCAACATTTTGACCGGGCAAAAGTACTAGAGCAGAATGTGAAGTTTTACAAGAACCTGCTCTCGGCTGCAAAAATGCCCAGCATCCGAGTTACGGGTTCGGTTTAGCCGAAGCGGTAGCGGGGGCCTCGGTGGTGGGCGCATCCGGCAGTGGCTGGAGCGTGTGCGCCGCGGATTGGGAGGCGTTGAGAATAGCTCCAGGAATGATGCCAAGAGCCAGCGTAGCGACCGCCGCTAATCCAATAGCGGCAGAGACCATGATGCCGATGGAGGAGGTACGCGCGGGGAGTGCCGGCGTGTCGTCCGTCGGTCGTTGAGCGGCCACAAAGGCAAGACGCAGATAGTACGTGGCGGCTACGCCGGAGTTTAAAAGACCGATAATCGCCAGCCAAACGGCACCGCCGCCGACTGCGGCCGAAAAGGAATAAAACTTGCCGAAGAAGCCGCCGGTAAAAGGGATGCCGACCAGGGAAATAAGGAAGAAGGTAAGCAAGCCGCCCAGCACAGGCGAGCGGTACCAGAGTCCACGGAAGTCCTGAATCAATGGCAGTTCGTCATCGTAACCACTGATGAGAGCAACCACAGCGAAGATCCCGACGTTCATGGCGGCATAGGCGGAGATGTAGAAAGCGCCGGCCACGATGCCCTCTGGAGCCGTGGCTGCCAGAGCAGCGAGCAGGTAGCCGGCATGAGCGATCGCCGAGTAGGCCAGCATGCGCTTGACGTTCTGCTGCCGCAACGCAGCCAGATTCCCGACAGTCATGG
>Ga0210385_10000295_pt1 | contig 41824 bp, 35 predicted proteins | sample IncBWH26OmetaG_FD_160107 | JGI IMG/M metagenome (GOLD analysis project Ga0210385, IMG submission 160107) | Forest soil microbial communities from Barre Woods Harvard Forest LTER site, Petersham, Massachusetts, United States - Inc-BW-H-26-O ...
ATCTCTCTGGAAGCAGAAGGGGCGCGCGGAAGCTCTGCGCTGATTTCATGGTCTACGAAGTTATCGTCGACGGCAAATCGCACCGTCTCGAACTCGAAAAAGCCGGCGATGGATGGGTGTGCCGCCTCGACGGTCAATCGGTCGCAATCGACGCCGTCATCCCTCGTCCCGACGTTTTATCTCTACTGGTCGGTGGACACGCCTACGAAATCAAACGTGAAAAGACCGCCAGCGATCTTCACGTATGGGTAGGGAGCGATTGCTTCACGGTCGAGTTGCGCGACCCTCGCTCCCTGCGCTCGCGTCAAAAATCCGGGGGCGACGAAACCGGCCCAAGAAAAATTCTCGCTCCCATGCCAGGTCGTGTCGTGCGCTTGCTAGTCCGGGAGAAATCCGAAGTCGAAGCCGGCCAGGGCATCGTCGTGGTGGAAGCGATGAAGATGCAAAACGAAATCAAATCGCCGAAAAAGGGAGTCGTCCAGAAGATATCGGCAATCCCAGGTGCGGCCGTCAATCCGGGCGACGTTTTAGCCATTGTCGAATAAAGATCGTTGAATGAAGATCATTGAATGAACATCGTTGAATGAAGTTCGAGGAATGAAGCTCGAGTGAACCTCGAACGAAATTCTCCCGGCAGAACCTGCCCCACAACTTCAATCGACCTTCACCTGTAAAGCAGAATTTGCCCAGCCAGTCACACGATAGTTTTCCTCCGACAGAGCCTTCTAATCTTCATCTAATCTCCTTCTAACCGCTGCCGTTTTGAATCCTTGGTATGACAACTTTCCCGGCTCCGCCTAACTATGACGGCCATATTCTGGTCGCCAGTCCCAGCCCCCAAGTGCGTCAGCGCGTCCTCGAAAGTCTACGTTCTCCGGTTCGCCGCTGCGAGCAGGCTATGGGCGGTGCCGAGGCTCTCGTCCGGCTGGAGAGCGGATCCTGGCAGGTACTCTTTCTCGACCGCCGCCTCCCCGACCTCGACGCCGAGGAACTCGGCCAGACCGTTCGCCAGCGCTTTCCCGGGATCGAAGTCGTGATGCTCGACCATGACTTCAATTCCGACCTCCACCTGAACACTGCCGCCGAAGATGCTGCATTTGAACAAGACTCACACCCGCACGCGAAAGACACGCTACCCGGGTTCCAGCCCGCGCGGGCCGATGCGCTGCCTGGGATGATCGGAGACTCCCGCGTTATGCAGCCGGTCTATCGCCTGGCGCGGCTCCTGGCGCCGCGCACCACTACCGTGCTCATTACCGGTCCGACGGGCTGCGGCAAGGAGGTCGTCGCTCGCGCCATCCATCATTTAAGCCCTCGCGCCACCCGCGCATTCGCCGTCGTCAATTGCGCCGCCATCCCCGAAACTCTGCTCGAAGCGGAACTCTTCGGGTACGCCCGCGGCGCTTTCACCGGAGCCATGCAATCCTATGCCGGAAGAATCCAGGCCGCACAGGGAGGCACGCTTTTCCTCGACGAAATCGGGGAGATGCCGTTGAGTCTCCAGCCCAAACTTCTCCGTTTTCTGGAACAGAAAGAACTGCAACGTCTGGGAAGCTCAGAAGTCGTGCGCGTAGATGCGCGCGTTATCTCCGCCACCAACGCTCATCTTCTCTCGCTCGTCCGCGAAGGGAAATTCCGCGAGGATTTGTACTATCGCCTCTGTGGTTTTCCCATCGAAATTCCGCCCCTGCGCGACCGCGCCGAAGATATCACGCAATTGACCCAGCACTTTCTCGAAAAATACACCGCGCCGCTGTCCGCGCCTTTCTTGTCCAGCGCAGCCCTGCAGCGGTTGACGGCGCATTCCTGGGCCGGGAATATTCGCGAACTGCAGAACGTAATCGAGCGCGCGCTGATCCTCGCCGAAGGTACCGCTGAGATTCGCCCCGAGCACCTCATGCTAGCGGAGAACCTGGCGTCCACTCTTGTTCACGCTGCTCCTCCTCCATTGCTTGCGCTCGTGTCCAGCGATAGGCCGTGTTCATCCGCACCCGGCATAAGCGCTTTCTAAGGCAATTTATGCCGGGCTGGCACCGACCTTGCAAAGGGATCTACATGTCGTCGATTTTTCCTACTCCGCGAGAACCGGCGCACGACCCCGAGCATCCCTTGGCCCGCGCCTTCGCCTCGTTCACCGAGGCGGCCGGTTCACTCGAACGCACCTACGGGCAACTCCAAGGCGAAGTAGCCCATCTCCGCCAGGAACTCGAAGTCACCAATCGCGATCTCGCCTCGAGCCTCGAAGAGAACCACCGCATTCGCGAACGCCTACGCCGCATTTTGGAAGGATTGCCTTGCGGCGTCATGGTCATCGAAGCTGGAGACATCGAATCTGGGGACACCGAAGCCGACGCCAGAATCTCGACTCTCAATCCCGAGGCGGTGCGCCTGATCGGCGCCGCGTGCGAATCGCTGGATGCCTTGCCCACAACCCTGCGCGCTGCGATTGATCACGCCCGCCAGACGGGAGAAGAACCCGAATTGCAACTTTCTTGCCTTCCGTCTTCTTCTGTTCCGTCTTCTTCCGTTCCATCTTCGCCGGTGGCATCTTGTTCGGCTGAGTGCTCTTCGCCTCTGGCCAAACCCCTCTGGATTGCGCTACGCCACGCCTGGCTGGAGCAAAATCACGATCGTGCTACTTCGGTTTTCATTCTGCGTGACGTCAGCGAGGCAAAAAAACTGGAGCACGACCGCGAGCAACTCCGCCGCCAGCAGGCGCTGGTCGAAATGTCGGCGCTGCTGGCGCACGAAATCCGCAACCCTCTTGGCAGCCTCGAACTTTTTGCCGGACTTCTGGCCGAAGCCAATCTTGAAGGCGAAAGCCGCCGTTGGATCGAACACGTCCAGGCCGGGCTGCGCACCTTGTCCTCTACCGTCAACAATGTGCTGCATCTGCACAACACGCCTCAGCCTGAGCTCACTCCGACCGACGCCGGAGAGTTGCTCGATTGGGCCTACGACTTTCTTCTGCCCCTCGCCAAGCAGGCGCGGGTTGAAATGCAGATCATCAACGGCCTCCACGGCGTCATCCTTCACGCCGACCGTCACCGCCTGGAGCAGGTGCTGCTGAACCTCGCGCTCAATGCCTTTCGCTTCATGCCCGGCGGCGGCTGGCTCTCGATTCGCGGCATCGACTTTGCCACCAGCCCTGCACTGGGGAACAACCATCCTTCAGGCGATGACCCTGGCCGCGATGGCCCCGGGGGTGATGACGGAATAGAGATCTCGCTGCGCGACACCGGCCCGGGCATTCCCCCCGGCGACCTGCCCCGCATCTTTGATACCGGCTTCAGCACCCGGCCCGGCAGTTCCGGGCTCGGGCTCGCTGTCTGCCGCCGCATTCTTGAACAGCATGGGGGCTCGATCGTGGCCGAAAGCCGCTCCGGCCACGGCGCTACGTTCCGCCTTCGCCTGCCGCACAAGATGATCGACGCGGCACCATCCTGCAAGCCATTGCTCGGACCTGTTTCCCAATCTGCCGCCATCCCCGGAGCTCAGCCAGGAGTTCAACTATGAAGCGGCTGCTCATTGCCGATGACGATGCCGGCATGCGCGCCGCGCTCGAAGCCCGCTTCCAGCGCCGCGGCTGGCTGGTCGATGTCGCTGTGAACGGCACCGAAGCGCTGCAGAAATTTCGCGCCGGCCTGCATTCGCTGGTTATCACCGACGTGCGCATGCCGGGACGCGACGGCTTCGAGCTGATGCGCGAGATGCAAACGCTGGATGCGCAATCGCCCTCCGCGCACACCGCCGTCATTCTGCTCACCGCCTACGGATGCGTGCCCGACGCTGTCGAAGCCATGCGCAACGGCGCCTGCGATTATGGAAAAATCGGCGACTGGATCGAAAAACTCGGCTTCGCTACCGAGCAGGAAGTCACTACCGCCCTCGCCCTGCAATGGGGCTGCCCGGTCGCTTCATCTTTCGATCCCGCCGCCATCCAGTTCCAGAGCAGCATACCGCTCCCTATACTCGAATCCTTCTGCATGTTGCCCGTCAACTATGCGGCCTCGACCAAGACGCTCTATATCGCATTCGGAGAGCGCGTCGATCACGGCGCTCTTTATGCCATAGAAAAAATTCTCGATTGCCGCACCCAGCCCTGCGTTACCGGACGCAAAATCGTCGCCCGCAAGCTTGAGGCCATGCGCCAACTCCCGCGCCCCAGCGACGTCGAGTTCGGACCGATCAACGACCTCGCCGAGATGGCTCGCATCGCCGCCAGTTACACCGCCCGGCTGACTCCAGAACAAGTCCGTCTCAGTCGCATCGGCCGCTTCATCTGGTTGCGCTTGGACCTCCATCGCGATGCTCGCGCCGAGTCTCGTCTCGATCAACGCCTGGTCGCAGGTGCGAACATAATTTCTGACGCTGGTTCCAGAACACGCCCGAGCATCCTCAACCTGGTTTTTCGCCTGCCCTCGGAGCCGCAGCGCCTGATCCCGTTCGCCCAATCTCAACGAATTCCACTCCCGCCCGCAGTCAAATAGCAACTTCGCGCAAACGCCATCAAGAACCGTCATGGGAAAATGTGGCCGACGGGAAAATGCTTTCCGAGGAATCAGGTAAGGTTCAACTGAGATTGGTTGCCAGTTGACGGCCGAAAGCTGAGAGCTCTCTTTTACAGCGTCCTTTTAAATAGCGGCACCGCCGCCGCCAGCGTCACGGCCGCAAAAATCGACAGATAAATCATGTCCGGAACAATCGCCTCCAGGCCCGTTTCCTTCAGCAACAGCGACTTAAATCCATGCACCGCGTATGTAAAAGGATCCACTCTCGCAATCGCCCGCAGCCACGCCGGAAACGCTTCCACTGGATAAATCGATCCGCTGGGGAAAAACAACAGTGTATTGAGAATGCCAAACATCGCACGTGGGACCAGCGGGTCTTCAATCCTCACCATCAGCAGAAACATCATCGAGTTGAACGCCACCGACGTGAGCACGATCATCACCAGCAAACCAAGAATCGTCCTCACACTAAAAATCGTCCCCACCCCCGCCAGTAGCGCCCCAATCACCGTGATCACCACGCCCGTCATCACCGCCTTGATCGCTCCCGCGCCATTCAAACCTAGCACCAGCTCCGTCTTCGTAATCGGAGTCACCAAATACCCTTCATGCACTCCGCGCGCCTTGTCGTCGATGTACAACATGCCGCCGCCGATCATCACCGATACAAACATCGCGAGCGTAATTGATCCCGGCAGCAGGTACTTCATGTACTCGATATACGGATACAGTTCCACTACCTCGAGCGCTGTCTGTTGCAACAGCCGCGGAGAAACGTCCGGCTGGTTCAGAGCATCCGTCACCGCCGTCATCTCGTCTTCCAGGGTGGAACTCATGAAGTTGTCGCTATTGTCGACGATCAGCGCAATCCGCGGATGATTCTTCTCGTACACCATCTTCGAATACTGCGCCGGAATAATCACTGCACCCTGAATCTTTCCGTTACGCACGTCCTCCCGCGCCTGCACTTCGTTGTCATAGGGAATTGGGATGAACGTCCGCATGTTCGCGTGCACTGCGTCGAACGCCTCCCTGATCCGCACCGCCTGCGTCCCGTGGTCCTCATCCACAACGCCCATCTTCGCGTCCCTGATCTTTCCGCCAAACGCATTCCCCAGGACAATCAACTGCACCAGTGGCATGATCATCGACGCCATCATCAGCGCCGGCGACCGGAAAAACTTGCGCATCTCGCGCTCGATAATCGCCATGATATGGTTCATGGCCGCAACCCCGGACTCTGCGGCATCGTGAACGCGTGCGCCTTCACCAGTTCATCGCGCAACTGCCGCCCCGTGTAGTGGACAAATACATCGTCGAGCGTCGTGTTCTGCACCGACAGCGTTTTTAACGGAACTTTCACCACCACCGCCATCTCCACCAGGTCCGTCGTCGTCCCCGACCCGTTCGATGTCAGAACTCGAAACATTCCCCCACTCTCGTTCTGTACCGACGTCACTCCGGGTAGTCCTCGCAGCCGCTGTTCCCAGTCGTCGGGCGGATGTTCAAATTGCACTTCAATCACATTCGACCCCGGCACGCTCGCCTTCAACGCCTCTGGAGTATCCAGTGCCACCAGCTTCCCGTGATCGACAATCGCAATCCGGTTGCACAACCGATCAGCCTCGTCCATATAGTGCGTCGTGATCAAAATCGTAAGTTGCCGTTTCGTCTTGATGTTCGTCAGCATCTCCCATACCGCCACGCGCGACACCGGATCAAGCCCGGTTGTAGGCTCATCCAGGAAAAAAATCTTCGGCCTATGCACCAACCCTCGCGCAATCTCAAGCCTGCGCCGCATGCCGCCGGATAGCGTCTTCGTCTGCGCCCCGCGCCACTTCGTAAGGTCGACTGTCTCCAACAACTCGTCGATCGCCTCGTGCCGCTGCCGTGCCGGAACGTCATACAACTTGGCGTAAATATTCATGTTCTCTTCGACCGTAAGATCGAGATCGCTCGTCAGTGCCTGTGGAATTACGCCAATCGTCCGCCGCACATCGTCCGGATCGGTCGCCACATCGTGCCCCGCCACCCGCGCTGTCCCCGCCGAAATCGGAATGAGCGTCGTCATCATCCGGATCAATGTCGATTTCCCTGCCCCGTTCGGCCCCAGCAGCCCAAAAATTTCTCCCTCCTTCACCGAAAACGAAATATCGTTTACCGCCGTGAAATCGCCATAGCGCTTGACTATATGTTCGACATCAATCGCATTCGGAGCATCCGCCGCCACCTCACTGCGCAGGCTGAGCTCCGACGCCGTGATGCCATTCGCGGTGCTCACGTTCGTCTTGTTTATATTCGGAGTCATTGCTTCCGCGCCGCTTCCGTCCCCGGCGCCGTCCCCTTCAACTGCTCCGGACTCACCAGCACTTCCGCCGTCATCCCCGGAACATACGCACCCTTCGGATTTTCCAGCCGCACCTTCAGCGCAATCGTCCGGATGTCTCTCTTCCGCCGCCCCACATCCCGCTGCGTGGCAAAATCCGCTTCCGCAGCCTTATAAAAAACTTTCCCCGGAATCACAGTCCCGCCCGGAAGTCGCACCCGCAGCGTGTCCCCGATTCCAATATGATCGGCGTCCGTCTCCGGAATCGCCGCGAATACCCAGGTGTCGCTGAAATCCACCACCGTCACAATCGCCTGTCCCGCGTTCACCACTTCGCCTTCGCGCGCCGCTCGCACCAGCACCGTCCCCGTCACTGGAGCGTAAATCTTCGTGTATCCCAGCCGCACTTCCGCTTCCTTCAACTGCGCGACCGCGTTATCTTCCTGCGCCCGTGTCGATGCCACCGTGCTCTGTGCCGAAGCGGCCTGGTTCGTACGCGCGATGGCGGAATCCAGGTCCGCCTGTGCCGCCGTTACTTCATGCTGCAGCGATTGCACACTCGCTTCTTGCGCCTTCTGATTCATCTGCGCTTGTACTTTGTCCTGTTCTGAAGCTACCCCCGCGTCGGCGAGTCCAATCGTCCGCCGGCTGTCGCTTTCCACCCGCGTCAACGTCGCTTCAGCCTGCGCCAGTTGCGCCCGCGCAGCCGCCAGCTTCGCCTGCGCATTAGCCACATCGCTTGAGGTCGACCCCTTTGTCGATTGCCGCGTATATTCGTTCGCGCTCACCTGCGAATGCATGCTTTGAATCATTGCGGCTGCCGCGCGCTCCTCAGCCTCCAATTCCGACGGATCCAGCTCCGCGATCAGGTCTCCCTGCTTTACCTGCGTCCCCTCTTCCACCAGCAACTTCAAAATCCGGCCCTGAATCTGCGGACTCACCACGATCTGGTTCGCATCCACCGTACCCACCAGCACCAGGTCATTTCCGCGCGGAGTCGAAATAAAGTAATACGTCGTGGCAATCACCAGGATTACCCCGAGCATAGTTAGAAATTTATTGCGAGCATTCATCGCAAATCTCCGTATTTAACTTCCCTTGGCGTAAGCCGCTATCGGTCATCACGTAAACAGCGCGGCCGAAATAAACTCCAGCACGAACGCCCGCCGTTCGCGAATTCTCTCCGCCGACAGCGGATCGATTTTCACCACCATCTTCATTAGCGGAGCCGAACTGAAATAAAAAATAATGATCCCTACCACCGAAGGGAGAAAATCCAGCGGATTCACCGCCCGAAATTCCCCCCTCTGAATCCCTTCCCGCAGCACTCCAGTCACTTTCTCGAAAATCGGAAGAAAATGTTCCCGCGCAATCCTCTCCATCGGCGCGCGAGCTTTGGCGCTTAATCGCGTCCATTCTCCCTGCACCACCCGCGGAAACCGCGGATTCTCGGCAATGTAATCAAAGTAAACGCCAAGATACTTCAGCATCTTTTCCCGCGGCGGCAGGTCACTGTCGAGCACCGGCATTACCCGATCCCGCAGCCCGCTGAAGACAAAGTCGAGGACTGCCTCATACAGCGCGTCTTTGTCTTTGAAGTAGTAATAAAGGAGTGCCTTATTGACGTGCGCTGCCCGCGCGATCGCATCCGTGCGCGCCCCGGCAATCCCGTGCTCGGCAAATTCCCCCACCGCCGCCCGCAGAATCGCCGCCCGGCTCTCCTCCGGCCGCCCCCGCGTTCCTAGTCGTGGGTTGGCCGAAGTACGATCAACCTCTCGCAAACTGACGCGACGAGAACCGTCAGACTGCCGCACTCTTCCCCTGCTGTCCGTGGCCTTCATATAATTAACCGGTTAGTTAGATGATAACTCGCCTGCTGGCTCTCACGCAACTCCGGCCGGGCAGCCAGACCGCGCCTCAATTCTCGTCATTCTGAGCCGGGAGGCCGCTTTATTGAACTATGCCACTACTCGACGTTCACCTTTTGATCTTGAAGGAACAATGCTTCCATCTGCATTGAACGGCGCTTTTGCATCCAGCCCCAACTGCCGCAGCACTCTTGCCGCGACCCTACGTTTTCGGTTCTGCCGAGTCCACAAAGGGCTGGCATACCCCGCGCACTGATTGTCGAAACTTCTCCCGCTCCTCCGGACTCATCCTTCCGAACCGTTCTCGCATACGCCCGCGCCAATGCGCGTGACGCCCGCGCCGGCCATGAAATCCACCAAACAGAATCTTGCTCAGCACCAGGATCCCAACCGCTTGCCAGAAGCTGATCAGGTGCCAGCCGAACAGCGCCGGTGTCAGCCAGTTCCACAGCCGCATCACCACATATCCAAACACCGCGACAAACACCGTCGCAAACACCAGCATCGTCAATCCTTTTGTGAGTCCTCGCACCAGTCGATTCATTTCCTTCTCCTCATCCTGCATAAATCATCACTGCGTAAATTCCTCGTGAATCGCCCGCAGCCGCTCGCGCAGGTAAATCACCGCATAATGCTTGCGCGAGAGCAGCGTGTTCACGCTCACCCCGCTCTGCTCCGCCATCTCCTTGAAGCTCTGTCCCATCAGCTCATGACCGACGAATGCCTCGCGTTGCTCCTCTGGCAATTCGTCCATCGCGGCATCCAGCTCTTCCAGCAGCACGCTCCGCGCATACGCGGCCTCCGGTCCGCCATCGGGAGAAGGCAGCCACTCTTCCAGTTGCAGCGTCTCGCCGTCCTCCGTCACCGGCGCCGGCGCCGTCCGCAGCGCCTCCCGCGCTCTCTTGCGAAAAAGATCGACGATCCGGTTGCGCGCCACACGAAACATCCAGGCGGTAACCTGCTCCACTGGCTTCATCAGGCGATACGCCTCCACCAGTTCGTAGAAGACGTCCTGCAGAATGTCTTCCGCGTCCTCGCTGTCGGCCACTCGCCGCCGGATGAAGTTCCGCAGCCGCGGCTGTTCCCGGTTGACCGCGTCCGCTATCCGCCGGTCTTCGTCCGCCATCGCCCACCGTTCTGTCAGAGCTTCGGCCATCCGCTTATGTAGACGAATGACCGCGCTAAATATTGTTGAGGATATGGAGAAGATACCGCAGAGAACCGGGAAAAACAGGCAGGAAAATCGATCGAGGGAAATCCAGCAGCGCGGGAACGAAGACGGCGCCGGCCTCGTCAACCGAAGGCCGGCACCGGAAAGACTATCTCAGTCCGCCCGCGATCGATGGCACCAGCAGCACTTCGTCACCGTCCTGAAATGAATACGAAGCGCCACCCAGGAAGCGAATGTCTTCCTCATTCACATAAATATTCAGGAAGCGCCGCGTCTCCCCAGCCTCATCCCGCAGATGGGGCTTCAAATCGGGAAACTGGGAATCGAGTTCTGAGAACAACTCACCAAGATTCGCCGCCGAACAAACCAATTGCGGCGTCCCGGCAGTAAGCCGCCGTAAAGCTGTAGGAATTTGCACCGTAATACTCATAGACCCTCCATGTGTAGAGACGGAACTCATCCCGTCCCGGTTTTGGATAGCGCCGCGCTTCAGACCTGCGCCGAAACTAACGGCCGACAATCGCCGCCGCAGTTTCCTCTACCGCTCGCGGCACCTTCGTCGCCAGATACGCCTCAAACTCCGCCAGCTTCGGAGCAATTGCCCCTTCGCTCTCATACTGGTCCGCCAGCACATCGGTCGTCTTCAGCCCGTTGCCGGTCACGCAGATCACCGTCGTTTCATCCGGCAGAATCCGGTCCTGATGGATCAGCTTCCGCGCCGTCCCCACCGTCACCCCGCCCGCCGTCTCGGTGAAGATGCCCTCGCTCTCCGCCAGCGCCTGGATCGACTCCACCACTTCCGCGTCCGTGACGTCCTCCGCCCATCCGCCACTCTTGCTGATTGCCTTCAGCGCATAATGCCCGTCCGCCGGATTGCCGATCGCCAGAGACCGGACAATCGTCTTCGGCCGCTGCGGCTCAATCTCAGAGCTGTATTGCTTGATCGCCGTAGAAATCGGCGAGCACCCGGAAGCCTGCGCGCCAAAAAACTTCACCGGCTTCGGATCCACCAGCCCGAGCAGTATCAGTTCGTCAAACGCTTTCTTGATCTTGGTGATCAACGATCCGCCCGCCATCGGCACCACCACGTTGTCCGGCAAGCGCCAGCCCAGTTGCTCCGCGATCTCATACCCCACCGTCTTCGAGCCTTCGGCGTAATAAGGACGCAGATTCACATTCACGAATCCCCACGGATGCTCATCCACAATCTGCGAGCACAGCCGGTTAACGTGATCGTAGTTGCCGCTGATGCGCACCACCTCCGCGCCATAAACCTGTGTGCCTAGAATTTTCGCTGGCTCGAGATCGGAAGGAATAAAGATCCAAGCCTTAAATCCATCGCGCGCCGCCTGCGCCGCCACGGAATTCGCCAAATTACCCGTCGATGAGCAAGCCACCGTATCGAACCCAAAGCTCCGCGCATTCGCCAACGCGACCGCCACGACTCGGTCTTTGAAACTCAAGGTCGGCAGGCACACCGCATCATTCTTGACGAAGAGCTTCCGCGAGCCAATCTTCTCTCCCAGGCGCGAAGCGCTCACCAGCGGCGTGTATCCCACCGGGAGCGACGACTCATAGCCCTCTGGCAGCGGCAGCAGTTCGCGATAGCGCCACATGTTCGGGGCGCGCGACGCGAACGCTTCGCGCGAAACGCGCGGGCGGATTGAATCATAATCGTAGGTAATTTCCAGCGGGGAGAAACACTCTTCGCAGATGCTGCGTGGCTGGTTACCGAAAGTCTTGCCGCACTCGCGGCAGCGGAGTTCATACGTGCTCGTCGACATAGTCATAGCTACAACTTCCTTCTGTGACTGTGCGGGACGAGCCGGGTAAAAATACCCCAGTTAACGCAAAACCCCTTTTCCGAATGGGAAAAGAGGCTCGGGAAATGCGAATAAAAAGTCGCTTGCCCGAATCTCATGGTCCCCGTTACCGGGCGAGAGTTGGCACCTGCGATCAGGATATATGATCCGAATCCGGTTGCCGTGGCGTCCTAGGGCTCGTCCCTCAGCCACTCTGCATGAAATTCCAGTTTGCTCAGTTAAGAGCAAACTTGAACAAAATGTTATCGCCGACCAGGCGGTCTGTCAAGTAACACCCCTACTTGGTTTTCGCCGCCGCCGCTTCGAGTTTGCGTAAAGCCGCCATTGTCGCCGCCGATGGATCCTTACGTTTGCCGTTCTTTTGGCGGCGTTTGGTCTTGGTGGTGTAATGATTCTGAGCCACTGTAATCTCCTGTTTTCTCGGAACTTGGTCGGCGTCTTTACTGACGCCCGTCCAGATGAGTGCTATCTCGCAACAAGAATCTTGCGTCATTTGATTGTAACTGGAGAATTGAGACCTCGCACGGCGTCAATGTCACGGCGTGAATTTCCCGTCTTCACCGGCTGTACTGGTTACGCTGTTTGTCCGAGTGCCGCTCTATGCCCAGCTGAATCAGCCGGTCGATCAGATTGGGATACGCCAATCCCGATGCCGCCCACATCTTCGGATACATGCTGATCGCCGTGAAGCCGGGCATGGTGTTGATCTCGTTGACGAAGATCTTTCGCGGCTTCTTCCGCGCACTTTCTTTCCCGGAATCCGGATCCATAAGAAAATCCACCCGCGCCAGCCCCGTGCAATCGACTGCCTTAAACGCGGCGACGGCGAGTTTCTGGACCATTTTCATTTCCGCTTTCGTAATCTTCGCCGGAATCACCGCCTCCGATCCCTCTGACAAATACTTTGCGTCGTAATCGTAGAACTCTTTCCAAGGAATGATCTCGCCCGCTATCGACGCCTTCGGATCGTCGTTGCCGAGCACGGCGCACTCAATCTCGCGCGCCTTGTTCTTATTACCTCCGACACCCTCTTCAATCACGATTTTGCGGTCGAACTTCGCCGCTTCCGCAATCGCCGGCCCGAGTTCCTTGCGGTCGTGCGCCTTCGAGATTCCCACCGACGACCCCAAGTTTGCCGGCTTCACGAACACCGGATACTTCAACTTGCTCTCTACCAGTTTCTGCACCTTCTTAGGTTCACGCTCGAAGTCGCCGCGCAGAACGGTCACATGTTTCACGATCGGCAACCCCGCCGCGCGGAACAAGGACTTCATGATGTCCTTGTCCATGCCCGCAGCCGATCCGAGCACGCCTGCTCCGACATACGCTAAGTCAGCCAGTTCGAGCAGTCCCTGGATCGTCCCATCCTCGCCAAACGTTCCGTGGAGCACGGGGAAAATCACGTCCACATTGATCGCGCGGTCGGCAGCCCGCCGCAGATTGGCATCGGTTTGGAATGGCGCAAGTCCACCATCGCGCCGCGCCGGTTCTGGTGGAACCACTACCGAAGCTCCCGTCGCCAGCACCGCCGCCCCCGGAGTCGCCTCCGGATCTCCGGCCCGCAGTTGCCCGGCGCGTTGTGTAGAACGGCCGCCCTCGCCCGCGTATTCTTCACCCTTGCCTCGAAGCAACCGCTCAGCATGTTCCGCTGTCAGCCAGCGCCCATCCTTCGTAATGCCGATCGGCACCACTTCGTACTTCGTCTTATCGATTGCATTCAGAATCGACGCCGCCGAGAGCAGCGACACTTCATGCTCGCCGCTGCGTCCGCCAAACAGGATACCCACCCGAACTTTTGCCATGCCATTTCAGTCTGGCGCTCGGGCGGGTTTCCCGTCAATCCCAGCCTTGGTTCGTGCTGAGCAGCCCGTCACTAGTCTTCGCACCGGCTATTGCACCGTCAGGTTGATGGTGGTCATATGCGTCAGTGCGCCCGATTGCGCGGTAACCACAATCGATGCCGTCCCTGGATTCATCTGGCTGTTGTTGCTCGAACCGCATCCTGTCGCAACCAGCAGCGTTCCCATAATCAGCAACACAGCAACTCCGCCGAGCAGCGCCGAGAGCGAGCGTCGCCGAGCGCTCCCCAGGAAGCAGCCGAACAATCCCAAGCCAGTGAATGCCATTCCCATCAGCTTCAGAGCACCATAGCCGTGGGTTCCGGTGGCCGCGCTCGCAGTCATGGTCGTGCTCGCCGCGGCGCCTGCCGGCGTTACGGATGTCGGACTGAAAGTGCAGGTGATCCCTGACGGAGCCACGCATGAAAAAGTCACCAGACTCGAGAAACCGTTAGCCGGCGTAACCGTGAGCGTGAAGTCCATTGATCCGCCCGCGTTAACCGTGCCCGACGTGGGCGTAGCGGCCAGCGCAAAGTCCTCAGTGCCTTGGCTAGCGGCGGCGAGTGCACCGAACAAACCGTGCCCGCCCGCGGCAAAACCTGCCGTGAAGTAGAGCGTGTCGGGATCGCCAGTTCCGCCGGCGCCGAAAACCATTCCCCACAGCGCACCGTTTGTGATCGCCGCCCCCGTCGGATCTTCCAGTTGAGCCACGAAGTTTCCTTGCGAATCGAAAGCGTTGATCGTGCCGTCCCCGAAATTGCCGACGAGAATGTCATTGCTGAACATGCCAAAGTTCGCCGAAGCCTGTACCACTCCCCACGGCGCGTTCAAAGTGCCCGCGGAGGCGAAGCGGTTCACGAAATTTCCGTTGTCATCGAAAACACTGACGTAGCCATCTCCCGCGCCCGTCATCGCTCCATTCCTGGACGCGTTCTGCAACGCATAAGTCACGAATACCTGCGTGCCGATCGGCTGAATTCCGAAAGGAGCATAACCGGCAGGCAGAGTGGGATCGGTCAACGATCCGGTCAGCGCTGTCAGATTGAAGCTGCTGTCGAACACATCGATCTGCCCACTGCTAATGTTCGGCGCCAGCAGAAATGATCCCGAAGCGTTAGTGACCATCGCCAGGCCGGTGTAAACGGCGCCGGTCGACGAACGATCCGCAAGAATCACCGCGTTGCCCGAGTTGTACCAGCCCGAGATAGTTCCATCCTCCGTAGCAAAAAGAAACTGGCTGGGAAAGCCATTCACCTTGAACCCGGCGGTCTGATTGATGACCGTGCCCGTGGGAGTCGACGACGAAGCATCGCCTGCGGGAGCGGGAATCAGCACCGAAAACTGCGACACGCCATTGGCGTCATAGATGGTTGAGTATCCACTCTTGTTGTCGGCGACCCAGAAAGTTGATCCCGGGAAAAAGGAAATTCCCCAGGGGTTCACGAGTTTGGGGTCCGTATTGTTGGCCACACCGGCCATGTCGGAAACCAGATTTGTCTGCTGATAAGAATTGGTCTGCGCTGCACCGCTAACCGCGCCGGCAAAAGAAACCACCGCCAGGAGTGCGGAGAAACATAACTTGCTACTGAAGAATTCGCGTTTCACGGAATTGCCTCCATTTTTTTGTCGTACTGAAGGCAAGCGTACGGATGCCGCAGGAAGCTGTTGTCAGGCAAACGTAAATAAGTGGTCAACATATCGTAAGCGTCCGGCGGCTCGGCGGTTTCGCTCGCGGAAATAGCGCCAGGAATTCGGTGGAGCACTGGAGGTCGATGCCGCAAAGTGTTCGCCCTCTCAGTTTTTCTCAAGCTGAAAGTGTAAAATTCGCGACGTTTGCTTGACACAGTCGTGAAACCGGTGTGAAATTATCGGGACTTCGAAGGCCGGTGCCCGGCCCTTCCCCTATGGCACTCGGACCAAGAAGCTCTCGTCGAAGAAGTCCAAGAGTGACGTCGAAGGTTGCACGAAGCTGGATTGGCTGCGTAAGCCTTCTGCTTGGTGGACATAAAGTTTAAAAGAGCTTCACATCTCACAGGAGTGGTCTATGAAATCGAGTGAACGAGTGAAAAACGTCCTGCCGAAATGGTCCGTATTGCTGATCCTGGTCACCGCTGCCGCAGTTGCTTGGGCAGGCCCCCCAAAATCCGCACCCGCTTCACATCCCGCACCCGCGGCACACGCTGCCCCGGCTTCCCACGCTGCGCCCGCGCAGCGCCCAGGCGGAGGTGCCGGTGGTCAGCGTCCCGGTGGCGCTGGTCAGAGCACTCGCGGTCCGGGAGGAGCATCGGGTTCCACCCGCGGACCCGGCGGAGCCAGCCAGAACACTCGCGGCCCGGGCGGAAGCGTAAGTCGCCCTGGACAAACCGGCGCTAGCCGCCCTGGACAGAACGCCGGAGCCAGACCTGGGCAGACCGGCGGCAGCCGCCCTGGACAGACAGGTGGAAATAACGCTGGCAACCGTGGCGGAGCCAATGCGGGAAATCGCGGCGGAGCGAACAATGCAGGCAATCGCGGTGGCGCAGCAAATGCCGGCAACCGTGGCGGCGGAGCCGCAGCCGGACGCCATCAGCCTGCGGGCAGCAGAACCGTTGCCATGAAGGGCGGCGGCAGCGCGACCATGCGTAAGAATGGCTCGGTTCGTACCATCCAGACTCATGGAATGACCATCAACCGTGGAATGCACGGTGGCCGCACTATCACTAGCGTCCACAACGGACGCACCATCGTCAGTCACGGCCGGTACGGCGGATACAGCCAACGCGCTTATTTCAATCGTGGCGGCCACGCCTACTATCAGCGCACCTACTACCGGGGCGGACATTACTACGCCTACGGCTATCGCGGCTACGGCTGGGGCGGCCGGAACTACTATGGCTACGCTCCTCCATATTATTGGGGCCCGGGCTATTACGGATGGGCCTTTAATCCCTGGCCCGCTCCCGTTGCCTATGGATGGGGTTGGGGCGGATCGCCGTGGTTTGGCTTCTACGGTGGGTGGTTTGCACCTTACCCAGTTTATGCCGGCGCAGCTTTCTGGCTCACTGACTACCTGATCGCTGCCAACCTGCAAGCTGCGTATGCCGCACAACAAGCTGCCGGCGATGGCGGCGGAGACAACGGCGCATTGCAACAGATTGTCCCACTGTCTTCCGACGAGATCGCTTCATTGCGGTCGAACGATCCGCTGATCGCCGCGAACCTGGAAACCCTCTACGGCGCTTACATGTTCGGCGCGGCGGCACCGGCAGGAACAGCTCAAATGACTCCCGACGTAAAACAGGCGGTGTCTGACGAGATGAAGTACGAAATCGCGGCGGAAAAAGCTGCGGCAGCGGCCGGTCAGAACGCTCCAGCTGCAAGCGGGGACCAGGTGCCACCGGCACTCGATCCCAAAATCCACATCTTCGTGGTCTCCAGCGACGAAGATCTCACCACAACCGACCAGGTCGAATGCACCTTGTCAGCTGGCGATGTCCTTTACCGCACCACCGACACGCCGGACGATGACAATATGGTCAACGCCACCGTGAAGAGCAGCAAGAAAGATGAGTGTACGGTGGGCGCAACGGTCGCAGTCTCCGCTGACGATCTGCAGGAGATGCACAATCAACTGCGCATTCAGCTGGATGCCGGGCTGAAGGAACTGGCCGACAAGCAGGGCAAGAACGGATTGCCGGCCGCTCCTGATACCAAAACGACGGCGGGCGAAGTTCCTGCGCCTCAACCGGACACAACCGTGCAGAGCGACCTGCAGCAGCAAGCAAAAGACGCTGACGCGGCGGAAGCTGAGGCCAAACAACCGCAGCAGTAAAATGCTGGGCGTTTAATGAATCAAATGGTGGAGAGACGAGCATCGCGCCCGGCTCTCCACCAAACAATTTATGGGTAAACACAAAAACCCTCCCGCCCACACGGGGGCTGGAGCAATCGCGTCACGGAGGAGCGTTCCGATGCGGCAGAAATTTGAAATTGCCATCCTTGTCCTGGCCAACCTGTTTATCGCTTTGATGCTTGTGAGCGGGTCTCCCCTCGCCGTTGCGCAAGGTCAGACCATCTCGCTCGAAGACCAGCTCAAGGCGCAATATACGCTGGTAAAGATGGGCTCGGATTCAAGTGGGGCCGCGGTCGTCGAGCAGGGCACCGTACTGGTCGTCAAGAAAGGCGGAATCCTCGGCGTCCCTTATTCCGATCAGAGTATCCTCTCCACTAAGTACGAAAACGGCGCGGTCCACTCTCCTAATCCGCTCGTCTCCAAGGGCATTGGCTCGCTGATGAGCCGCATGGGAAAAACGCAAACTACTCAGTTTTTTCAGGCGAATGTAAAAGTCTATCCCGCTAAACTCGCCGTCAATTTGCCGAAAGATCAGGTTGTCATCAGCATTGTCGACTGCGATTCCTGTAACAACGTCGATCCCAAGACCTTCTTCAAGGCCGACGTGGTATTTCAGTTCCCCCATGGAACGCTGGCAACCGCCAATCCTTCGCAGGTTGAAGACACGATCGCCGGCCTGCTAGCCATTGATGACAGCGCCAGCAACGATCAGGGCAACAACGGCCAACAGGGCGACCAGCAAGGTGGACAACAGGGCGGCAATAACGGCGGCAACAACGATCAAGGCGGCGGAGGCCAAGCCCAGCAACAAGCGCCCCCGCCCGACCCGGTGCAGATAGAAAAGGGCCAAACCATCGATCAGGTGAAAGCCGCAATTGGTCCTCCCGATAAAATCATCAATCTGGGCACCAAGCAAATCTATGTCTACAAAGACATCAAGGTGACGTTCCTGAACGGAAAAGTGTCCGACGTGCAGTAGTGGATTGCGCAGGTCCAAGCGACTGTCAGGAAACTGGCGTCTCCATTTCGAGTGAGGAGTGACCTCCGAAGGCGCCGACATGCCAGCGAGCAGCTAAAGTATTTTCTTCCCGAACGCAGAAAGCGCCAATTCAACCGCCAGATCGGCCGTCTGATTGTGCTCGTCGATGACCGGGTTCACTTCCACAATCTCAAAGCTCGTCATGCGCCCGTGGTCGGAGATGATCTCCATGGCGAGATGCGCTTCGCGATAAGTCGCTCCGCCCCACACCGGAGTGCCGACTCCGGGCGCGTCTTCGGGATCGATCCAATCCATATCGAGCGAAACGTGATAGCCGACGGTATCGTGTCCCGCCAGACGGAGCGCTTCTTCCATCACGTTGCGCATTCCGCGTTCGTCAATGTCGCGCATGGTGAAGACTTCGACTCCAGCTTTTCGGATGTTTTCTTTTTCAAAACTGTCCACGTCGCGAATGCCCACCAGCACGCAATTCTCCGGCCGCACTTTCGGTGAAAATTCGTAAATGTTGCCGAGTTCGGCGGGACCAAGCCCCATAAGCGCCGCCAGTGGCATGCCGTGCACGTTGCCACTGGGAGAAGAGTCGGGAGTGTTCATGTCGGTGTGAGCGTCGATCCAGAGCAGGCCGATTTTCTGGTTCTTGCGCCGGTAGAACTCAGCCACGCCCGACACGGTGCCAGCCGCCACAGAATGATCGCCGCCAAGAATCAGCGGAACCTTCCCGGCTTCGAGCGTCTTCAATACGAGATCGGCGCTCTTTATACAAGTAGCGGTAATCTCCTTGAGGTATTTGGCGTGGGCCGCGCCTTCTTTTTTTTGTTCAGGAATCGCAACCGCGACGTTTCCCGCATCTTCGACAATGTGCCCAATCGCTTCGAGCCGGGCTTCAAGTCCAGCCACCCGGACCGCGGAAGGACCCATGTCAACTCCGCGCCGCGATTGCCCAAGATCCAGAGGAACGCCAATCACGCGAATATTGCGAGGAGTAATGCTGCTGAACGTCGTGGTTCGCAGTGGCATAAGACGAGTTCTCGGTTCTCAGTTCTCGGTTCTCAGCGACCCCCAGTTCGCAGATTTCATTGAGAACTGGGGACTGAACTACGGGTACAGCCTATGCAACATGCGCGGAAATGGAATTGTTTCACGCACATGTTCCAGCCCGCAGATCCAGGCGACAGCTCGCTCAATGCCCATTCCAAAGCCGGAGTGCGGAACGCTGCCGTACTTGCGGAGATCAAGATACCACTTGAAAGCCTCTTCGGGCAGATTGTGCTCGCGAATGCGCTGCAACAGCAGATCATAGGAAGCCATGCGCTGCGATCCGCCAATGATCTCGCCGTAGCCTTCGGGCGCGAGTACATCCACGCACAGAGCAAGATCAGGACGAACCGGATCAGGTTCCATATAAAACGCTTTCACGCTCGCCGGATAGCGGTGCACCATGACCGGCCGATCGTAGAGCGATGAAAGATAAGTCTCGTCTGGCGAGCCCAGATCGCCGCCCCACTCGAATTTGTGTTCCAGTTTGCCCTGCGCGTGGCCTTCCTGTAATTTCTGCACGGCTTCGTCATACGTGATGCGCGGAAAAGGCGCATCGATCTTCTCTAGCTTAGTAAGATCGCGGCCTATAGTTGCCAAATCGGCGCGGCGCCGTTCGAGGCATCTCTTGACCAAAAAGGTCAGCAAGCCTTCGGCGAGTTCCATCAGATCGTCGAGCGTGGCATAGGCAACTTCGGGCTCGACCATCCAGAACTCGGTGAGATGTCGCCGCGTCTTCGACTTTTCAGCGCGAAAAGTCGGACCAAACGAATAGACCTTGCCGAGAGCCATCGCGGTCGCTTCGATATAAAGTTGCCCCGACTGCGTTAGATATGCCTGCTCTTCGAAATAATCCACGGGAAACAGCGTCGAGGTTCCTTCGCAGGCCGCTGGCGTCAGGATCGGAGGATCGGTGAGCGTGAATCCGTTGCCGTCAAAAAAATCTCGCGCCGCGCGAATGATCTCCGCGCGCACCCGCAAAATGGCTGCCTGACGCGGCGAGCGCAGCCAAAGATGGCGATGTTCCATCAGAAAATCGACGCCATGCTCTTTAGGAGTGATGGGATAAGGATCTGTTTCCGGGACGCGCTGCACAACTTGCACGTTCGAAACGTCAAGCTCATAGCCACCCGGAGCGCGCTTATCGGCACGCACTTTGCCTTCGACAATCACGCTCGATTCCTGCGTGAGCCCTTTGATCGCGTCGAACACTTCCGCTGGAACAGCGTTCTTCGGAACCACTCCCTGAATGACGCCGGAGCCATCGCGAAACTGCGGGAACAGCAGCTTGCCGCTCTCACGCAGGTTGTAAAGCCATCCGCGAATGGTGACGGACTGGCCTTCGTGTTTTCCGATTTCCGAAATAGTGCTTATTGGTGTTGACATAAATTTGATGCTTACGCTGCACAACTCGCGAAGGGTCAGCGGTGAGAGATCGGATTGCAGAGGCAAAACCTGTCGGGTTGGCTGCTGGGGGTTAACTTCTGCAGTCTGACCTCTAGCCCCTAACCTCGCTTCTACGACTCTTCCAGCTTCCGGAAAGTCGCACTCACCGCCTCACTGGCGCTCGTATCCTCAACGCCATCGATCTCCAACATCAGCGGCGGCTTCTGTGGCGCGGAGCGCAGCAACTCCATGGTCTGCTTCCAGTCAATCGATCCCTTGCCCGGCCAAAGATGCGAGTCTTTGTCTTTGTTGTTGTCGTGAACGTGCGTCGAACAGATGTGATCCTTCAGCACAGCGAAGCCCGCCGGCACGCCGTCCATCAGGTGCGCATGTCCGCAATCGAAGCACACGCCAATGTCATCGAAGTGCATGGTCTTGATGAACTCAATGAGTCGATCGGGAGTCGAAAGCTCATTAGGAACATTCTCGACCAGCACCCTGACGCCAAGCGGCTTGGCGAAAGCGCGGAGATGCTCGACCGAGGTCATCGCGGCTTCAAATTTCTTTTCGTCGAAGGCGTCGTTGAAATTGCCGATGTGCTGCACCAGAAAGCGAAACGGAATGTGCTCGGCAATTTCCAGAGCGCGTTTGATCTCGTCCATGGCATCGATGCGTCCGGCGCGGTCGGTCGAAGCGATGTTGACAGGCGGCGAACCGGTTCGTCCCCACTCGTAGTCCGAGTACAGCGGCGCGTGCACGGAATTCAGCGGAATGCCAGTCGACTTGAACCAGTCGGCGATTTCGCGAACATGCTGTTTCCGGTTGGCGTAGTCGAAATGCTGGCGCGCGGCAAAGATCTCGATCGACTGGGCTCCCGCCTTCACCAGCTCGTCGAGCAAGCCCGGGTGGAGCCTTTCTTTGACGTAAACGTATGTCGATACCGCCCTCAGCATCAGTAGCCTACCGCCTTCCCGTTATTTCGTCCGTCGCTCGCGCCCAACCGTTCGCCGGTCTTGGAGTCGATCATGATGCACTCCCCATCTCCCCAAAAATGCTTGACCGTGAGCTTATGCCCCATGGAACGAAGAATATTCATTGTATCGGGAGACAAGCGGTCCTCGACGAGAATCTCATCGGGAAGCCACTGATGATGAAACCTGGGAGCGTTGACCGCTTCCTGAATGTCGAGCCCGAAGTCGACCACATCGATCAGGATATTCGCAACCGTGGTGATGATCCTGGGGCCGCCAGGTGAGCCCAGAACCAGAAAGAGCTTGCCATCTTTGAGCACAATGGTCGGCGCCATCGCGGAGAGCGGACGCTTACCGGGCCCAACGGCATTGGCCGATCCCTGGATTAGCCCGTAGTTATTCGGAACTCCTGGCTTAGAGGTGAAATCATCCATTTCATCGTTCAGCAGAAAACCCAGGCCTTTGGCCGTGACGCGGGACCCGAAAGAATCGTTGAGCGTGGTCGTCAAAGCAACCGCATTCCCTTCGGCATCGACTACCGAGAAGTGGGTCGTGTTTTCGGACTCATGAACAGCAACCGGACGCAGCCGCGCCTGCCGCTCAAGTTCGCCAAAAGACGGCCGCTTCAAATCCTTGCTGACGCTCGCATGACTTGCATCGATGGAGTCGCGCCAAGCAGCGGCATATTTCTTATCAATGAGCTGAGCGACAGGAACTTTGGCGAAATCGGGATCACCCATGAAGTCGGCACGATCGTAAAATGCGCGCCGGAAAGCTTCGGCCTCGAGATGAATGTCCTCAGCGGAACCGTTGCCGTATTTCGTGAGGTCGAAGCCTTCCAGAATGTTCAGGATTTCAACCAGCGCCACTCCTCCAGAAGATGGTGGCGGAGCGCTGATAATTTCGTACCCACGATAGCTGCCGCGAATGGGCACGCGTTCTCTCACTTCGTACGCGGCCAGATCTTTGGCAGTTATCAGGCCTCCACCTTTTTGAATCTCCTCGGCCAGTTCGCGGGCCATGGCCCCGTGGTAGAACGTGTCGGGATCCTTAGCAAGGCGCTCCAGAGTGCGGGCCAGTTCCGGCTGTTTGAAGACCTCGCCAGGCTGGTAGTAGTCTCCATCCCGCAAGAAAATGCGCTTCGATTCCGGAAACTGCGCGAGGTACTTATCATCTTTGAGATCTTGCGCATCCTCGTACGCGAGCGCAAAACCGTCGCGGGCAAGCTTGATCGCTGGAGCCATTACTTTTTCTATACTCAGCTTGCCATATTGTTTTTCTGCATAAATGAAGCCCGCCACAGTTCCGGGAACCCCGATGGCTTTATAGCCCACGCTGCTCGATCCCGAACTGGACCTTGGGATGACGTTACCCTGGGCATCGAGAAACATCTTTTCGTCAGCCGCGGCAGGCGCTTTTTCGCGGAAGTCGATGAAGTGGACCTTACCGTTGGCGTTGCGCAAAAGCATGAAGCCACCTCCGCCAAGGTTGCCCGCCTGAGGATGCACTACAGCCAGCGCGAAGCCGGTAGCGACAGCCGCATCGACCGCATTGCCTCCAGCTTGCAGCATCTCAACTCCTGCGCGAGAAGCGAGCTCATGAACACTGGCCACGATGGCGTGCTCAGCATGCGTCGGCCGCATGGGCGCGGCAGCGGCGGTCACCGCAATTAAGGCACAAAGACCACCCAGTACCAGCAGATCTCGATGAATGCTCATGGATCAGACGAAATTATGAGGCTAGTCCAGTGGGCTGCGAGGAGTCAAACGAGTCATTTGTCTGACTTTTTCTTACGCGCAGCTTTTTGCTTAACCTTTTTCTTTACTGACTTCTTGGGCGCTTTTGAGGCGACCAGTTCGTAAGATTGGCGAATGAGGGTTTCGAGTTCCTCCGCAGGCAGAACATTGGAGTTGGCCAGCGTGACCCAGTTGTAGCGCCCGACGTAGGGCGCAATCGAAATACCTTCCATCTCCAGCAGTTCGCGAAAGCGTTCTGGCGTGCACTTCAGAGTAATGCGCGGAAACCGGCCGTCGGCGAGAACCATCCCGGTAAAAATTCTCCCGCCAACTTTGAAACAGAGATCGTCGGCCCAAGGCATGTCCTCAGTCACCTCGGGAAACGAGCGACAGAATTTGCGGACCCAATCGCTGTCGGGCATAATCCGGCTATTCCTGCTTAGTCTCGCGCTTCGCCTAGCACAACCGCCACTTCCAGTTTCTTCTTGCCCCTGAAGGCCGCAATTCTCACCGTATCTCCGGCTCGATGCTTGTTCATAACCCGGGCCAGGTCCTGTTGACTTTCGATTCTCTCGCCGTCGACGGCGACCATTAAATCCCCACCAATCGAGATGGGAGTGTTGCCGAGATAGGCGCGTTCGGAGCCGCCGCGTAATCCGGCGCGATCGGCCGAGCCTCCGGGAACAACCTGCACGATAAGAAGTCCGTAATCCGCAGCCAGACCCAGTTCTCCTGCGATTTCAGAATCGATAGGAATGGTGCGAACTCCGAGCGCCGGCCGGCGCACTCGTCCGAGCGTGACCAGATCATTGATCACTGCTTTGGCAGTGTTGATAGGAATAGCAAAACCGATGCCGGCGCTTTGTCCGGAGTTCGATGCGATCAGCGTGTTGATGCCGATGACCTCGCCGTGATAGTTGAGGAGCGGACCTCCCGAGTTGCCGGGATTGATGGCAGCGTCGGTCTGGATAGCTTCATCGATTTCCAGCCCGTCAGGCTCCTGCACCTCGCGGATCGAGCTCACGATGCCGCGGGTCAAGGTTCCAGCCAGGCCAAAGGGATTTCCGATTGCATAGACTTTCTGTCCGACCAGCAGGTTGCTCGAGTCGCCGAGGACCATCGGTTGCAGGTTGGGCGCTTTGATCTGAACAATCGCCAGATCATGGGACTTGTCGATGCCGACGATCGTGGCCTTGTATTTCTTGCGATCGTGCAGCGTGACTTCAACCTGCCGCGCTTCGGCGATGACGTGGTAGTTGGTAAGAATGTGCCCTTCCCTGTCGATGACGAAGCCGGAACCTTGCCCTTCCTGCGGCACCAGTCCGTAGAAGAAGTCGAGCGTCATCAAGTGCGAAGTAATGTTCACCACCGATCCGATGTTCTTGCGGTAGACACCGATGTTGTTCTGCTCTTCGGCATCGAGCGCCTCGCCGCCAGCAGCTTCGGTGATCTCAACGTGCTGCGGACGGCTGATCCAGTTGGCTGGACGCAGGCGTCCGTTGCGGTAGGTAGTGAAATAGAAAAAGGCAGATACGAGAACAATGGCAAGAACAAGAGAGCGCAAAAATCTCATCGCGGTTTTGATCCTTGGATACGGAGCCTGCAGTTCGATTCTAGCGAAAAAGTGAGATTTACCGCAGAGGATGCAGAGCGAGCGCAGAAATTATTAGCTATGTCGGATTGAGAGATCGCGGCGGAAAGCGCAGCCTAAGAAGGTGCGCGTACTCAGCGTCCCTCAGCAGTTCGGCCCTTAGATTTCCCCCACCCGCCACCGCCTGGAGACTCTACCCGCACTCGTTCTCCCGCACGCAGTCTTACACTGGTCTTGCCCGGGATTTCTTCCATCGACCCATCGCGTCGAATGATTACCGTGCGTCCCCGAGCGCCGTCGCTTCCACCCGCCAAACCATAAGGTCCGCGCGAACGGCGGTCAGCAAGTAAAGTGACCTGCGCGTCGGCCAGGACCTCGATTTCGCGCACAATGCCGTCGCCCCCCGCATGCAGACCCACGCCTCCACTCCCAGCCCGAAAAGAATACTGGCGCAGGCGCAATGGATAAGCGTATTCGAGCCCCTCAGCGGGAGTGTTGAGCGAATTCGTCATGTGCGTGTGAACACCCGCCACGCCATCCTTAGTCGGACCTGCGCCCGCGCCGCCGGCAATAGTCTCGTAATAGGCAAAGGGCTCGCCCGTTTGAGGATCGCCCGTACGGCGATCGTCTGCACGCTCTTCTATACGACGATCAATGCCACCGATGGTAAGGTTGTTCATCGTGCCGGAGGACGCCGCCGGAATCCGATCTGGGATCGCCTGTGCCAACGCCTTCAACAGCACGTCGACGATTCGCTGCGAAGTCTCCACATTGCCGCCGGCAACCGCCGCTGGAGGCCTGGCATTGACCACGGTTCCCGGCGGAGCAATGACACGAATCGGCCGCATCAAACCAGATGTGGCAGGAACGTCGTCGCGCAACAAGCACCGGAACACGTAAAAACAAGCCGAGTACGTGATGGCCTCAACCGCGTTCACAGCGCCTTGGACTTGGGGATCGCTGCCGGTGAAGTCGATGATCACTGGGACAGGGTCTTTACCTTTCTTGCGCGTGATTTGGATGCTCACAGCAATGCGCACAGGTTTGTCTTCGACGCCATCGTCATCGAGAAAGTCTTCGGCCCGGTAAACGCCAGACGGAATTGTTTGCAGAAACGCCCTCATCATCTCTTCCGAATAGGCAAGCAGATCTGTCGCTGCTCTTCGAGCCCGGCCGATCCCATAGCGCTCGCAGATTTCGCGCAGACGCTGAGCGCCCGTCTGGCACGCAGCGATCTGAGCGCCCAGGTCGCCCTCGCGTTCTTCCGGCGTACGAACATTATTGAGCAGCAGGGCCAAAACATCGGAGACAATTCGCCCGTCGCGCATGATTTTGACTGGCGGAATTCGCAGCCCTTCCTGATAGATTTCGCGGCAAGGTCCCATTGACCCCGGATACATTCCGCCGACATCGGCGTGATGGGCGCGGGAAGCGACGTAGAAATCCGGCGCGGCACGGAACCGGCGCCCCTTGACTCTCCTTGCCTGCCTTCCGCCGATGTACACCGGCATCACCAGCGTAATGTCGGGAAGGTGCGTGCCGCCGCGAAATGGATCATTGAGCATGACCACGTCGCCCGACTCGAGTTCACACTCCTCCACCGCCGCAGCCACTGACATCGGCATCGATCCCAGGTGCACCGGCATGTGATCGCCCATGGCGATAACTTGGCCAGCGGAATCGAAGACGGCACACGAGTAATCGCGTCGCTCCTTGATATTGGGAGAAAAGGATGTGCGCCGCAGCGTCGCTCCCATTTCTTCCGCAATGGAGTGATAGAGGTTCTTGAAGACTTCGAGTTCGACAGGATCACGCATGTGCGTGAAGAGTTTACCTGAGCGCGTCTACCGTTGCGCCACGGGATGCGGTGCGTAATAGCCGTTGCGCGCGTGGACCATCAATCCGTGTTTATTGGCATGCACGTCAATCGAACGAAAACTGCCGTCCGCTTCCAATTCCGACGGAGCATAGCCGATTGCATACTGACTGCGCAGTATTTTTTCGATCGTGCTGAACGCATCTTTCAAATCGGAATTCTCTCGCGCTGACAAAACCAATCCTCCGGTTTCGTGGGTCAGCTTGTCCAGCACTTTGCGCCCCTTGAGGTCTGTTTCGTAAATCGAATTCGCATCCAGGGCAAAAATCGACGCCTCTGACCGGGTCGCCGCTTCTTCCGCCGCCCTCAGAGACGCTTTACTGGCGGTGTCAACGCCGTCCGTGATGAGAATGATCACGGGGCGGACGATGGCTTTTCTTTTTGTCGAACGAAGTCTGCGGCCAGCAAGAACGATCGCGTCATACATCGCGGTTTCGCCGCCCGCCTGCAGGCTGCGGATCGTGGAATCCAGGACAGTCGCATCATTCGTCATGCCCGTGCCCTTTTCCTGTACTGTGCTTCCAAACGCGATGATCGCGGCCTCATCGGTGTCTTTGCGCATGATGTGTTTGAGAAACACACTGGCTGCGCGCTGCTCAAAACGCAGCCGGTCGCGGACCGAGCTGCTGACATCGATCGCCAAAATAACACTTAAAGGCAGGTTGGTCCGCGCCTGGAAATAATTCAATTTCGTCGGCGGTTTGTGGTTGTCGAGCAGATTCAGATCGTCGGCTGTCAGGTTGTCAACAAATCGCCCTTTCGAGTCGGTGACGCTCAGAATGAGGTTTACTTCATCAACCTGTTTTGAGATGGTAAACGAAGCGTCATCTTCTGAGGCCAGCTCTGAGGTCGAAGGCCGCATCTCCATGCTCTCGGCGTCGGCATCGCCGTCCTTCGGAGAAGGCAAAGGCCTTCCCGGAGCGCCTGAATCCGGACGTGCCGGAGGCCGGCCCTGAGAGTAACCGAGAACCGTAAAACCGAAGCAGAGCACAACCCCGATCGAAATAATCTTAAGCATGGCCCAAGTACAGATCTAGCCGCAATCATCGAGGCAAGATCTTTGCACTCCTAATAATTAGCTATGTAAACTAAGCGGGGGATCGCCGAAGATTCGAGTTCGTGAGGCCCAGGTCGCGCTGCGACCGCTCCTCCTCAGTCCGATCTCGTGTTCTACAGCGTGCCGCATTATACATTGACAGCGGTCTGCGGGGTTATAATTTCCCGAGATCACCCATCGCGGACTCGTTTCGCATGCCGGTTTTTCCGAATTGCAGTGAAAATTAAGGATGTGCAAATTATGAGTATGAAAAGAAATGCAGCAATCGCAGCCCTGGCGCTACTGTTGCCGGCTTTTGCGTTGGTGAACAGAGCGCTGGGCGCCAATCCCCCTGCCAATGCCGACGAACTCGTGGCTCAACATCTGAACTCCATCGCAACCCCAGCCGTCCGGGCCAGCCTTAAGACCCGCGTGGTGCAGGGTCCCGTGGAATACAAAATACTGGTGGGCGGCGCAGGAACTCTGGACGGGAAGGCCCAGATGGCTTCCGACGGCAAGAAACTCATATTCATGATGAAATTGCCGAACAATGAATACCGCGGCGAACAGTTTGTCTTTGACGGCGCCAAGGATAACGTCGCCTTCTCGACCGCCCAGCAGTCCCGTTCTTCTCTCGGGAATTTCGTCCTCGTGCAGGATGCGGTCATCCGGGAAGGGCTTTTAGGCGGCGTGCTCTCGACCGCATGGCCCCTGTTGGATCTTAATGAACGCAAGGCCAAACTGAGCTTTGAGGGCCTGAAAAAAATGGACGGCCAGGATCTGTACGAACTTCGCTACCGCCCCCATAAAAGCTCTGATTTGGAGATTAGTCTCTACTTCGACCCGCAAACCTATCGTCACGTCGAGACCGTCTATAGCTACACCACGTCGACAAGTTTCGCGAATCTCGCGCCTTCGAGTGCAGTGGGTGTCGCGCCCAGCTCCGGGGGCAGAGGCGGAAGTCTTAGTGGAGGCACGGAAGGAGCCGGAGGAACCGCAGAAACGGCCGCTGCCCGGCAACTTCCCAACCGCTATCGCCTGACCGAGAAATTCAGCGACTTTAAGACCGTGGATGGTGTTACCTTGCCGACTCAGGAGGATATTCAGTTCTCCCAGGAACTCCAAAACGGCCGCACCACGCTCTGGGACTACGATCTGAAGGGACTCGAGATCGCGAACAACATGGGGATCGATGCGAAGAACTTCGAAGTGAAATAGAGAAGGTGGAATAGGAGTGAAGCGAAATTGAGGGCATTAAATTAGATCCGCGATCGCTATGTCTGGAGCCAACCAGTGCTAAACTCGTCTGATTATGGCTGAAGGACGTTCGCGGATCTGGATATGGTTTCTGGTGGGCGGCGGATTGTTTGCTCTCTTTGCAGCGGCAGTCGTCACTCTTGTTTACCTCAGCTTTAGCGGCACTAGCGACGAAGCATCGTTTTCAGGCTTCGGCCCCAAGATCGCCGTGGTCGAACTCGACGGCGTAATTTTTTCTCCCAAGCAGATCGTTCCTCAGCTCAAGAAGTTTGCCGATGACGATTCCGTCAAGGCCATCATTATTCATGTGAATTCTCCCGGAGGCGGCGTGGCCGCATCCGAGGAGATTTACCGAGAAGTGAAGCGCATCCGCGACGAGAAGAAAAAACGCATCGTAGCATCGATTGAAACTGTGGGCGCCAGCGGAGCCTATTACGTGGCCTCAGCCACCAACAAGATTTATGCCGACAAAGGCAGCGTCGTCGGCTCGATCGGCGTGATCGCCGAGTGGGTGAACTACGGCGAACTGATGCGCTGGGCCAAATTGAATTCGATCGTTCTGAAATCGGGCGAGTTCAAAGACACAGGCAACCCGACTCGTGAAATGACGCCGGCCGAGCGCGTATACATGCAGGGGCTGATCGATAACATGTACGGACAATTCATCCGCGCAGTAGCTGAAGGCAGGCACGTAAAAGAAGAAGATATCCGCGCCATCGCCGACGGAAAAGTATGGACCGGTGAGCAGGCAACCGACTTGAAACTCGTTGACCAGATCGCTGATTTTGAAGGCGCTGTGAAAGACACCGCCCGTGCCGTGAATATCTCCGGTGAACCAAACCTGGTTTGGCCGCCGAAAGAAAAACGCTCAGGCCTTGATCTGCTGTTTGGCGATGTTTCCGATTACTTGCCCACGCGGGAAAAGCTAATGGAGCAGCAGGTCGGATTTTATTATCTATGGAAGTAGAGCGTTTCCTACGCTGCCGGGAACTGACAATCGGCAACTGGGAACCGGCAACTGCACTTGCGCAGAACCCCTTAAATTTGAGAAGGTTATAGGCAGGCGAAGTGCAGTGCGGGGAGGTTAGACCCCAGGCACTCAGATTCCCTATATGGGAACCGACGCCAACGGAGCATAAAGGCTTATGACGAAGGCTGACCTGATCGAAGAAGTTTCCCGGCTGGCGGAACTCACCCGCAAAGACAGCGAAGTGATTGTGGATACGATCTTTGACAGCGTGGTGCGCTCGCTGCGCGTAGGCGACAAAATCGAAATACGCGGCTTCGGCAGCTTCCGCACGCGCCAGCGCAAGCCGCGCGTAGGCCGCAACCCGAAGACTGGCGACCGCGTCGAAGTTCCGGCCAAGAAGATCCCATTCTTCAAGCCCAGCAAGGAATTGAAAGACCTGGTCAATAACAGCGCGACGCCGGACGCGGCTCCTGCGGCACCGCCGCCGGCCCCCGCATCGCCCAGTACTCACTAGGGACTTTCTGCCCAGAAACGAAATCAGGAAACCGGGCTTGGGCCCATAGCTCAACGGTTAGAGCAGCAGACTCATAATCTGTTGGTTCTAGGTTCAAATCCTAGTGGGCCCACCAAACCGCAATCGAAACCCTCGGTGACCTATTACCCGAGGGGAGGCAAACCCACCTTGGCGAGTAACTCCCGGAAATCCGGTTCGTTGTGCAGACCTTCGAAGGCCGGATCTGTTTCCATTTCGACGACGCGATCCCAATGCTTGTCATAAGCAACCTTCAAATACTGAAGAGCTTCTGTCTTATCTCCCCGTAATGAACAGGTTTCGGCAAGGACATAGGGCGAGAACGTCCCCTGATCGTAGAGTTTTTTCTGCTCGCGACGCAGAGCTTCCAGCATCGCGCGGCTTCCACCTCTAGCGAAGGCCTGCTCCGCCACATCCGACATGGCGAGCGCCGTGCTGTCATGCATCAGATTCGCTTCTTTTCTCGACTCCGAAAGATAATCGCGATAGTCTCCGTCCCACATGTAGATGTATTTCAGGTAGCGATGAGGAGAAACAGACCCCGGTTCATTTTCCTCTAATTGTTTAAGCAAGCTGACGCCTTCCTCCGTCCGTCCAGAAATGGCCAGGATTATGCCCTTGTCGGCCAGGATAGAACTGGAATTAGGATCGAGAGTTCGGGCGCGTTCAATCTCCACGAGCGCTTCAGAGGGGCGGTGAATGGCGTGGAGGTAGGTTGCATACCAGTGGTGAACGATAGGGTCGTTCGGACTGAGATCGATGGCGCGCCGGAATTCGCGGTTCGCTGTCGCTACATCCCACATACCCCAGAAAGATACGAAAGCCAGCGAAGCGTGCGCTTCGGAGGACTGGTCGTCGAGTTCGACCGCTTTCTTGGCCGCGGCAAAAGCCCGGGGATATGCCTCTGACGCTGGCATCATTGTGTATTCGCGCATCAGGTTGTAACTATCAGCAAGGCCGACATAAGCCGGAGCATAGTTCGGATCGTGAACGATCGCCTGAGTAAAGGCATCCACTGCCTTGTTCAAACTGTCCGGAGTGCGTTTGTTCCAATAAAAGCGACCCTTCAGGTAGAAGTCTTCCGCCTCGTGGTTGGCGGCGCGACGCCGCGAGTCAGCTGTACGCAAAGAAGAAGACGCAGATGCTGATTGCGCACCCGCTTTCGCCGACCGATGGCCGCGTTCGGCAATCCAGAGCGCGAAGGCGAGCGCAAGCAGCGGCAACACAAAAACCAGCTTCCACCATTGGGCCGGTCGAGACGAAGCGGAGACTGCAGTCTCTTCCGGGGAAAGCGCCGCCTCAATCGCAGTCGCTGGATTATGCGTCGGTGCAATCCAGCGGTACCCACGACGATCGACAGTCTCCACAAAGACCGGATTCTCGGCGCGGTCTCCAATCGCATCGCGCAGACGATTAATGGCACTGCTGATGCCGTGGTCGAAGTCTACAAACACATCGGCAGGCCAAAGCGCCTGGCGAAATTCCTCCCGGCTGACGATTTCGTTGGGACGGGACAGCAGAAGCTTCAAGGCGCGAAAAGGAAGCTCCTGCACCTTGATCCTGACTCCATTTTTGCGTAATTCACCGGAACACAGGTCGGCCTCAAACGCACCAAACCGAACCGGTTCTGCGGAGGAGATTTCTGTGGTCATACCAGGGTCTTGGGGGGAGTAGACCGAGTTTACCACAGCAAAGAGCGCCTCATATTAAGGACCATGCGGCCTTTCGATAACGAATTAAGCACGTGAGAACTCTTCGCACCGCACTGGAAATAAACCAGTTAGCCAGTGAACTACGTTTGTCGGAGAGGTGAATTGACTGCCCACGATTGTGCGCAGAGAGTGAAACTGCGGAACTAATCAGCGGTCATTGAGTGACCAGCTGAGAACCTTCGGCGTCATCCCCCTAGTGCACCAACCTTCACACTCTCAGGAGACGTTTCAAAATGAATAGCATTCGTGAGCAAGCAACGACCCTTCACCTAATCGCATTCGCCGTCATCATGCTCCTACTATCGTTTGCCGGAGCAGTTCGCCCGGCGCAGGCGCAAACTTTCACCTTGCTGTATTCCTTCCAAGGCACATCCGGTAATTACGGTGCCTACCCTCAGGGGCTGGTGCAGGGCACCAGTGGATATTTATACGGCGTAACGTCTGCAGGCGGGAAAGTCTCAGACAACGGCCAGTTCTACAAAATCAGCCCATCCAGCGGCGAGCTGACCACGATCTGCTACTTTTTCGCAGCCGGTCCCCCCTGCGAGGATGCCGGCACTCCTACTGCGGCGTTGGCTATCGGCAGCAACGGAGACTTCTACGGAGCAGACAATGGCGGTCACATCTGGCAAATCACCCCGAAAGCCAAGGTTAAAATTCTATACACCGGAAACGCCCCGGCTTATGGGCCAGTGATTCAAGCCAGCAACGGAGACTTCTACGGAACCAACTACGGTGGCGCCTACGACTACGGATCGGTCTTCAAGTTGACCTCGAGCGGCAAGGAAACCACTCTGTACTCCTTCTGCGCCCACCCGCAAGGCGACGTCTGCCCGGATGGTCAAAACCCCAACGTTGCGCTCGTTCAAGGCAGCGACGGAAATCTCTACGGCACGACATCGGCAGGCGGAATCGACATCAACGTTGGTTATGGCACGATTTTCAAAATCACGCTCGACGGCACTTTGACAACTTTGTACGACTTCCCCGCCGGCACTTCCGGTGGCATTCCAAGCTCGGCGCTAATCGAGGGAGCGGACGGGAATTTTTACGGCACGACGTCTACCGGCGGTACTGGCGTCTACGGCGAAGGAGGCACCTTTTTCACCGTCACCCCAGCCGGCGACGTGACCTACCTTTATAACTTCTGCACCCTGAATCATTGCGCCGACGGCGCGCAGCCCACGAACCTCTATCTCGCCACCGATGGGAATTTCTACGGAATCACGTGGGACGGCGGGGCCAATAGCCAAGGCACGATCTTCCAAATGACTCCCAGCGGAACGCTGACCACGCTGCACAGCTTCGACGGCACCGACGGATCTGGGCCAAACGGTGGCGGCACCATCATGCAAGCCACCAATGGGACTCTCTACGGGACGATGCTGGAAGGCGGGATTACCTGGCCATGCGACAGCGGCATCGTGTGCGTCGGCACGGTCTTCAGCCTCGACATGGGTCTCGCCCCGTTTGTGGAGACACTGCCCACATCCGGAAAGGTGAAAAAAGCCGTCAAGATTCTGGGAACGGATCTCACGGGCGCCACCAGCGTCACCTTTAATGGGACAGCCGCGACCTTCAAAGTGGCTTCGAGTTCGGAAATCACGACCACCGTACCCGAGGGCGCCACCACCGGCGTGGTTAAGGTAATAACGCCCAACGGCACGCTCACGAGCAATGTAGCCTTCCAGGTGCCCTAGCTAAGAGCAGAAATCACGTCTCCTGTTCAGAAAGCAATCGAGAGGGGAACCAGGAAAGTCAGCGCGGACAACATCACCGAGAACCGGTCTCCTGGTTCACGGTGCCGGAGCGCGGCGGGGATCCGCGCTCCGGACATTCTTTTTGGGCAATGGATTCTGTAAGGAGTCTTGCCCCGCTAGATCAACAATTGGCTTACGGCTCCCGCTCTCAGCGGAGGCGAGCTCCATCAACCGAGCGGCAAGCTAAAGTAAAAAACCGACCCATGCCCCAACTGGCTGGTCACACCAAGTTGCCCGCCGTGGGCCTCCACGATCGCTCTGCAGATCGCCAGCCCCATGCCTGTGCCGTGGACTTGCACCCGCTGGTTGCGACCACGATAAAATTTTTCGAACACCAGCGACTGTTCGAAGTCATCGATGCCCGGCCCGCGATCGGCAATGTTGATGACAATGGTATTGTCCTTGGCCTCCGCTGTGATCCGGATCGGAGCTCCGGCGGGAGAGTATTTCGCCGCATTCTCGATCAAGTGCACCAGCACTTCTTTGATGTGCGCACCATCCATGCGCGCGAGCGGCAAGTCGGTGGGAATTCGAACATCCACCGGATGCTGCGCCAGCAGCTGCTTCAGTTCGTCCAGCGCTTCCGTCACCACCGGGCCGATCGACGCAGGCTCAAAGCGGAATTCCACTTTGTTGGCATCCAACTGCGCCATTTCAGCGGCTTCTCCTATTAGCCGGTTCAGCCGGTCGCTTTCCTCATTGATTACGGTCAGCAGTTCGTGCCTTTCCTCAGGCGAATGGATCGCCTCCGAGTCGCTCGACGAAGGCTTCGAGCTGCCCAACAGCGACGTCACTGACGCTTTGATCGCCGTAAGCGGCGAGCGGAACTCATGGGTGACCGAATCCAGCAAAACAGATCGCAGCTGCTCGCTTTCGCGGGCCGCCTCGGCGCGGCTAAGTTTCTCCACCGCACCCGCGCGCTCCACGGCAATCGCAACCAGGCTGCCGATCGCTTCCAGCGTTTGTTTCGAAAGTCCCGAGCCCGACACTCCCAGGCAACCCACCACCCGCGCGCCCATGCGCAGCGGCATAAAAGCCAGTTGATGGACGCTGTCCATGCGCGGCTCGCCCCGTAAGCTGATCAATTGCAGATCGCGCACTTCCAGTCCGTCGATGTCGGGGCCGGAACGATAAACGTCGCTCCGGCTCGATAATAAAATCGCCGCCGATCGGACGCCGAACGACTCCACGATATAGCCCGGAACCATGTTCAACAGCTCCGCCGGATTGTCGCTCGAAAGCAGCAACTGGCTGAACGTATAGAGCCGTTCCAGTTCCTGCCGCCGCTCGATGGCGGAACGCGTTCCCCGCCTCGCGCGTCCCGACAATTCGCTGACCGCGACCGCGGTCACGAGGAAAGCAAAGAGCGCGATCCAGTCTTGCGAATTGGCAACGTTAAAGGCGCCGATCGGCGGCAGAAAAAAGTAGTCCAGAGCGAGGGTCGCAACTACCGACATGAACACAGCCTGATGCAGTCCCCAGGCCGCCGAGATCGCAAGTACGCCCAGCAGAAATGCCAGCGCGGTCGTCGTCTGGTTGAAATGCAGCCAGCGATAGCCAACCAGAGTAATGCCGGCCACAGACAGAGCCGCGATGAAATATCCGGACCCGGATCTGCCGGCAGCGGTCACGAGCCGATTGTAACTGACATCGACAAAGTCCATTCTCTCGACGACAATAAACGCGATGCCCAAGACCCCAGATCAGTGGTTGGAGGAATGCTCGCCAACAAAGAAGGGCGGTCGCTTCAAGCTCTTTCTCGGCTACGCTCCCGGCGTAGGCAAGACCCACACCATGCTGACCGAGGCCATTCGGCGGCACAGCCGTGGACAAGATGTAGTCATCGGAGTTGTCGAAACCCACGGACGCAAAGGCGTGGGCGAATTGGTCGCCAATCTTGAGGTAGTGCCCCGCAAACAAATCGAGTACAAAGGCGCTCTCTTCGAAGAGATGGATGTGGACGCCATTCTCGCGCGTAAGCCCTGTGTAGCACTGGTCGACGAACTCGCGCACACCAACATCGAAGGCAGCAAGCATCGCAAGCGCTACGAAGACGTGTTTGAGCTGCTCGACGCCGGCATCGACGTTCTTTCCACCATGAACATCCAGCATCTGGAGAGCGTGACCCCAACCGTGCAGGGAGTCACCGGCATCACCGTGCGCGAAACTGTCCCCGACTGGGTGCTGCAGAGAGTCAACGAAGTGGTGATGATTGACCTCACCCCTGAGGCCCTGTTGAACCGCATGCGGCGCGGCGACGTTTATCCGCAGGAACGTGTGGGACGCGCACTCGATAATTTCTTCCGTGAGACCAACCTGATCGCCCTTCGCGAGCTGGCCTTGCGCCAGGTGGCGCAGGTCGTGGACAAAAGCCTGGAGCAACATCGCGATGAAGAAGATAAAAACAAAGACCACGCAGCCGTTGCTATCCGCGAACGCATTGCAGTTTGCATCAGCTCAAACCCGGCGGCACAATATCTGATCGCGCGCGGAGCACGTATGGCTCAGGCACTGAACGCAGAGCTTTTTGTCGTCTACATCGACCTGGGACAGGATTCAAGCGAAGCCAATCAACGGACTTTAGCGGCCAACAAACGCTTCGCGGAAAACGTGGGAGCAACTGTAGTTCGCCTCGAGGGCAAGACGGTGGCCTCAGCTGTCGCGGAGTTCGTTAACGAGAAACACATCACGCAGGTTGTTTTCGGGCGCTCCGCCACGCGTGGCTGGAAGCGATATTTCTATCTTTCGGCAATCCACCAGTTTCTACGCGACGCACCCGCGGTAGATGTGCATATAGTTACACAAGAAAGATGACGCCACAGTCTGTAACGAGAAGGTTGGAACGAGCGGTGATCGAGCATCTTGGAACATAAGCACATTCTGCTGGTCGACGACGAATCGCAGATCACGCGCGTGCTGCGCACTTCTCTTTCCAGCCACGGATACGACATCCGCGTCGCCAATGACGGCGAAACCGCGCTCGAGATTATGAAAGACTGGTCGCCCGATCTGGTCATCACTGACCTGGCCATGCCCAACATGGACGGCCTGGAGCTATGCCGCCGGCTGCGTACAAAAACTCAAATTCCGATCATCGTGCTCTCTGTGCGCGGCGAAGAACGCACCAAGGTCAAGGCCCTCGATGCCGGCGCGGATGACTACGTGACCAAGCCCTTCGGCATCGAGGAACTCCTGGCGCGAGTCCGTGCCAATCTTCGCCGCACGCGGACAGAAGAGTCGGAACTGGATCCCATTGAAGCAGGTGACTTCAAGATCGATCCCGGCGCTCGCAGCGTCTTTGTCAAAGGCCGCGCCGTTCACCTCACGCCCAAGGAATTTGATTTGCTCGTCTATCTGGTGCGCCACGCCGGTCGAGTGGTCACGCATCGCGCTCTGCTCGCCACCGTTTGGGGTGGTGACAGCACGGAACAGGTCGAATATCTCCGCGTCTTTGTTGCCCAACTCCGCAAGAAACTTGAGCCCTCGCCAAATTCCCCGCGCTACATCGTGACCGATCCCTGGGTAGGTTATCGCTTCGAACCCGGAGCCTAGCAATCTGCGCAGGAATCGCGAACTCTTCTCCGCTCCGTTCCCGCCGTCCTCCCATGACTCTTTACGGTTTTCCTATCTTCAATTTATGCGGACTTTATGTCCTTTCGAATCCAATGTACTGGATGCCGGTGAAAGCCGGATGCTGGAAAGGAACAAGATTATGTCTATTCAGGAAATCTCCGCCGAACGGTTTGCCCAACTCTTTCATCACTATCATCAGGCCTTAGCCGACGAGTCCGTAGCCTCCTCCAACCTGCGCACCAAGAAAGCCTGGGAGAATGTGCCGCCATCTGAAAAAAGCAAATTGATTGCCGCTGCCCGCCTCGCTCTCCTCGAAGTCGAACTCGTCCCCAGTGAACGCCAACCGCGGCGATATTTCGCGAAACCTGGCGAAGCCGAGTGGGGCTGCTGAACCACTGCGCGCGTCTCCGGCCACTCTTTCCTTTATGAATTCTTTACGAACCGCTTACTCGACTCTTATGGACGAGTATGTCTAATCGACGATGGCTTACTCTTCTCGCTGGTGGACCTTCACGCCTGGAAGACTCTCAGGTGCTCGGCTCACCCCTGCGGAGTTTGCCTGCAGGTAGAGGAGGTTGTGTGCCAGACCTGATTTTCGTCGTGGTCACGGTAGCGTTTTTCGCCCTGTCGCTCGCATACGCCAGCTTCTGCGATCGAATTCGTTGAGGCCGGTCGTCTGCGGAAATGAATGAGGTCACGATATGAATGCTGAAGCCGTCATCATGCTGATCGTTAGCGCCGGTTTGATGGTCTACCTGCTCTACGCCTTGCTGAAACCGGAGAATTTCTGAAATGACAACCAATGGCTGGATGCAGATCGCGGTATTCCTCGCTCTGATCCTGACAATCACCAAGCCGCTTGGCGTGTTCATGGCAAAAGTGTTTAGCGGCGAAAAAACTTTTCTCGACTTCGCGCTTCGTCCCCTTGAGCGCTTGCTCTATCGCGTCACCGGAGTCGATGAAACGCGCGAGATGCGTTGGACAGAATATGCCACCACCATGCTGCTGTTCAGCGGCGCTTCCATGCTGCTCCTTTACCTAATTGAGCGTGCGCAGCATTTGTTGCCGTGGCTGAATCCTCAGAAGTTTGCCGCTGTGCCGCCAACTCTGGCTTTCAACACAGCCGCTTCGTTCACCACCAATACCAACTGGCAGAACTACTCCGGCGAAGCCACGATGAGCTATCTGACGCAGATGGCTGGCCTCGCCTACCACAACTTCACCTCGGCTGCTGTCGGAATTGCCCTCGCTATCGCTTTCATTCGTGGCATCGCCCGCAAAGAAAAGGAAACCATCGGCAACTTCTGGGTCGATATGACCCGCTCCACCTTGTGGGTCCTCCTGCCTGCCTGCATCGTGTATGCGCTGCTTCTCGTTTCCCAGGGAGTAGTGCAAAACCTCAAGCCGTACGACACCGCAAAACTGCTCGAGCCGCAGCATGTCCAGAAGAATGGCGCCGATGGCAAGCCGATGTTTGCACCTGACGGCAAACCGGTAATGGATACCGTCACTGACCAGACCATCGCCCAAGGCCCTGTCGCTTCTCAGGAAGCAATCAAAATGCTCGGCACGAACGGCGGTGGATTTTTCAATGCCAATAGCTCGCATCCCTTCGAGAATCCAACGCCACTTAGTAACTTCCTGCAGATGCTCTCTATCTTCGCGATTCCTGCGGGTCTCACTTACACGTTAGGACGAATGACGGGATCGCAGCGCCACGGCTGGGCGGTCTGGGGGGCGATGGCGGTTCTTTTTGTATGCGGCGTGACCGTTGCTTACTGGGCCGAGGCCAGGGGCAATCCGCTCTTGCATGGAGTCAACCAGCAGGTCACCGCTCTGCAGTCCGGCGGCAACATGGAGGGAAAGGAAGTTCGCTTTGGCATCGCAAACTCCGCGTTGTTTGCCACCGTCACTACAGATGCAAGTTGCGGTGCGATCAACGGCGTACATGACTCCTTCACCCCGCTTGGCGGATTAGTCCCTCTGGTCAACATCATGCTCAGCGAAACCGTCTTCGGTGGCGTCGGCGCCGGACTGTACGGCATTTTGATCTACGTCGTCCTTTCGGTGTTTATCGCTGGACTCATGGTCGGGCGAACGCCAGAGTATCTCGGAAAAAAGATCGAAGCCTACGACGTCAAGATGGCGATGCTGGTCACGCTCGTATTTCCGCTCATCATTCTCGTGCTGACCGGCATCTCCACGGTCGAGGGATTCGGCACATCGAGCATCACCAACGCCGGCCCTCACGGCTTAACGCAAATTCTTTACGCCTTCACCTCCATGGCCGGAAACAACGGCTCCGCGTTCGCCGGACTAAATGGCAACACGACCTGGTACAACACTGCCGGCGCAATGACCATGCTCGTGGGGCGCTTCTTCATGATCATCCCCATGCTGGCGATTGCCGGCAACCTTGCGAAAAAGAAAACCGTTCCCGCATCGGCAGGTACATTCCCGGTCACAACGCCGCTGTTTACCGTTCTGCTGGTGTCGGTAATCGTAATCGTTGGAGCACTGACGTTTTTCCCTGCGCTGAGCCTGGGTCCAGTGCTTGAACACCTGCTGATGATTGCGGGAAAGACTTTCTGAAGTGGAGTTCGTTAGCCAAGACTTTTCGAGGCAAGACTTCTGAGGTAAGACATGGCAGATAAGAAAAGCAAGAGCCTGTGGGATACAAAAATCATCCGGCGGGCGCTCGTCGATTCCGTGGTCAAACTCGATCCCCGCACCATGATGAAAAATCCCGTCATGTTCGTGGTCGAGGTGGGCAGCGTGGTCACGACCTTGCTCTTGTTCCGCAAGACGCAGAGCTTCGCTTTCAATCTGCAGATCACGCTGTGGCTTTGGTTCACCGTATTGTTTGCGAATTTTGCCGAGGCCATGGCCGAAGGCCGCGGCAAAGCGCAGGCCGACACGCTCCGCAAAGCCCGCTCTGAAACCGAGGCCCGGCGCCTGCTTCCGAATGGGACCACCGAAACCATCCCTAGCGCGAAACTGCGTTCCGGCGATGTCGTCGTGGTGACCGCCGGCGAACTCGTCCCCGGCGATGGCGAAGTGATTGAAGGCGTTGCCTCAGTCGACGAGTCTGCCATTACCGGCGAATCCGCTCCCGTGATCCGCGAATTCGGAGGCGATCGCTCAGCGGTGACCGGAGGCACGCGCGTGCTTTCCGATGTAATTAAAGTACGCATCACTTCCAATCCCGGCGAAACTTTTCTCGACAGAATGATTGCTTTGGTCGAGGGTGCCGAAAGGCAGAAGACTCCGAATGAGATCGCGCTCAACATTCTGTTAGCGGGATTGACCATTATCTTCTTGTTGGCCGTAGTCACACTGCAACCGTTTGCCGTTTACTCCGGCTCACCGCAAACAGTTTTCGTCCTCGTCTCGCTGCTGGTCTGCTTGATTCCAACAACGATTGGCGGTCTGCTCTCTGCGATCGGCATTGCCGGCATGGACCGCCTGGTGCAACACAATGTGCTCGCCATGTCGGGACGGGCCGTCGAAGCGGCCGGAGACGTGAACACACTCCTGCTCGACAAGACGGGAACCATCACCCTCGGCAACCGTCAGGCGGCGGAGTTCATTCCCGCACCCGGCATCACCACGGGCGAGATGGCAGATGCCGCTCAACTTTCATCGCTCGCCGATGAAACCCCCGAAGGACGGTCGATCGTTGTCCTGGCAAAAGAAAGATACCAACTGCGCGGCCGCGAGCTGGCATCTCATGAGGCCGTATTTGTTCCCTTCAGCGCACAGACCCGCATGTCTGGAGTGAATCTCGACGGCCGCGAAATTCGCAAGGGCGCGGTCGATGCCATCACCAAATACCTGCATCAGTTCGGAACCTCGCTGCCGCGCGAAATTCAAGCCAGCGTCGAGCAGATTTCGCGCTCAGGAGGAACTCCTCTCGTGGTCGCCGAAAATCAGCGCGCTCTGGGCGTGATCTATCTGAAAGACATTGTCAAAGGCGGAATGCGCGAACGCTTCAATCAACTGCGCGCCATGGGAATCAAG
>Ga0210385_10000296_pt1 | contig 41822 bp, 34 predicted proteins | sample IncBWH26OmetaG_FD_160107 | JGI IMG/M metagenome (GOLD analysis project Ga0210385, IMG submission 160107) | Forest soil microbial communities from Barre Woods Harvard Forest LTER site, Petersham, Massachusetts, United States - Inc-BW-H-26-O ...
CGGTGTCCTTGCGACTGCCGCCATCAGGATCCCTGGGATCACTGGCATGCAATGAAAAGTGATAGGCCGATCCGGCGCTGGTCACGAACAGCGCCAGGGCATCGCCCCAATGGTTGCCGGTCGCCCTGCCCGCCGGATGGTTGTGGAACGGCGACATGGCGCAGAAATTCCGTGAGGTAATCGGCGCCTTGCGGGTGCGCATGCTGAAATGTCCGGGTAGCTGCGCCCAATAGGCGGCTTCCAGTCCCAGGTCCTCGCGCGCAACCACCATGCCCGAATCGGCGAGCAGGCTGCGGGCCAGCGCGACGTGGTCATTCAGGATGCGAAAGCGCTGCTGCAGCGCGTCCTGCGTCCAATCCTCGGTCGCCTCGGCCAGTACCTGCAGCGTCAAATGGTGATCCCCCATCACGAACTGACTGCTGGTGAGGGCATCCAGCGCCAACTTCAGCTCCTGCGCCTGGGTGACCGAGAAGTCCCCGGCATTGACCATGCGGTTGTACTGACGCTGCAACAGACCCTGTGCCGCGGGCTTGGACAAGAAGGCAAAGGACTGGGTGAGAACAAAGGCAAAGGGTGCCGACAGCAGCCGGTCGTACATGCCCACCACCGTGGGCGTGGGGTACTCCTTCACGCCCAGCACCGCGGCAACGCGCGTGCCGGCGGGCTGGCGATACTCTATGCATTCGTTGCCGATGAAACAGCGGGCGGTTGCCAGTACCTGCGCCAGCGGCGCCCTGGGCAATGGCACCCGCTGGCGCTCCCCATCCAGCAGCTGCGCCAGGAATTCCAGCACCCGTGAGTAGACATGTGATCCGCTGCGATACAGACCGAGGCGCTCCGGATCGCACTCCTGAAGCGTTGCGGCCACGGTTCTTGCGAGCTTATCGCAAGCATCCACGGCCTCGGCAACGCCGGTGCCGCTGCGACCCGAACCGGCCAGGAGTCGCGCCAGCAGGCCGGGCGCTGCTCCAACCACCGGTCGATAGATCACGGTCAGATACAATTCGTTGAGCATCAGCCTCTCACGCGACAGCCGTTCGCGGTACCGGGAATTCAGACTGCCGGCGAACCCCGGTTCGGCGGGCACGGCCATGATCAGCTCGCGGTGGCGAACCACATGCGTCCACAGCGCGACATGCGGACTGGCCAGATTGCGCCACAGCACGTTGAGCCGTTCATGCCAGTTGTTCAGTCGCGCGTCATCGGCGGTTTCAAAGCCCAGGCCGCCGAGGCGGAACACCTGCGCGTAATCGCCGGCGCGCGTGCTGATGATGTTTTCCGAAACGTGGGACAGGTAAGGCACGTGGCTCGAGGTATGCCATTCGCGCCTGATCCGTGCCGCGCTGCTCAGTGCCATTCAGGCGCACTCCGCCCGGGATGCAACCACCGTATAGGGTGTCGGCACCTCGCGGTGCCGGTTGCCGAGCGACACGGACAAGGGACAATAACTGGACGCCTTCCAGTACCGGCCATTGCCGAGCAAGGTCGGCAGACGTGTGCGCGCCCACAGCAGCAGCAGATCGAAGAATCGCGCATCATGGGCGCACAGCAAGGCACATACGCCGTGGATTGGCACCGCCAGCAGCAGTGCCAGAAGATTGCGGCTGGCCAGGAACAGTTCGAGCGTGAACACCAGATTGAAAATCTGCGCCGCGTAGGTCACACCCCAGCGCATGGGTGGGCGGGTCGCACCCACAAACAGCGTGTCTGTGCAAAAGCCGCTGGCAGCTCCGGTCATGGCGGCTCTCAGACGCCGAACAGCGAGCGCACCCAGGTAACGATCTGAGGCGCACCGAACACAATGGCGATACCAAGAATCGCGCATAGGCACCACGCCCACGAAATTCTGTTTGCCATCGCCATGCCCCCAAGAATCATTACCAGAATTATTGCTATCGGCGTCATCCACGCCAGGATATTGGTCTGCAGCGCGGTGGCGCCGGTCAGGAAGGGTGACTGTGCCTCCTGGGCGAAGGCCAGTGTCGGGAGTGCCAGGAGCGCAACCAGTCCCATGGTGTGCGCGAAGATCGATCGGGAGCGTGCGGTCGAGATCATGATCGGCGGTCTCCGTGACAGGGTGCGAGCAATGTCACCAGAGCCGCGGATCGCGGAACAGTGCACTAACCGCTGTGAACGGCCAGATATTCGCTACAGCGCGCCGACAAACCTCAGCAGCTGCTCGCGCTGTGCGCGCGGAAGATTCTCAAATCGCTCGCGCACCCCAGCCGCCTCCCCGTCATGCCACAATATGGCCTCCTCGATGGAGCGCGCGCGGCCGTCATGCAGAAAGGTCGGCTTGCTCTCGCGACTGAAGCGATAGCCCATGCCCCACAGCGGCGCCGTCCGAAACCGCGTGGCATGCACAATCCCGGTCGTGTCGTGATCGTCAAGCCCGGTCCCCAGGTCATGCACCGATAGATCGGTGTACGGTTGTATCCGTTCCGGCAGCGGCTTCCCATCTGGGGTGAGCAACGCGACCGGCTGCTCGGGTTGATGGCAGATTGAACAGCCCGTCGCTGTGAACAGCTGCAAGCCCGCGGCCTGTTGCGCTGGCGTTGCGGGCATTGGGTTTGCCGGCACCGCCAGCCATTTCTCGAAGGTCAAGAGCGCGCTGAGCAACTCATCCGACATCTCCGGGGTCTCAGGATGCCGCTGCGTCAGACATTCGGTTTGCGCATCGGTGCAGTCATCGATGGGCCGATCGGCACTGGTGATGCCCATTTCGCGCGCCAGGGCACGGGTAGTTTGATCGCGGATATTCAGTGCCGCTGCCTGCCAGCCGAAGCGGCCAGCGCCCGGGCCCGCCGCCTTGGCCGGAACCGCCTCCAGCAGACCCACGCCAAACAGTGCCGGAGCCAGACGCGGTTTGATCAGGATGTTGCGCGCCAAGGGTCCGTAGTTCAGCTGCGTCAGTTCGTACGTCGGCTGGCGAAGCGTCCACAGCGTGCCATCGGGGTAGGTGCGCTGAAGGACATGGTAGTGAATCAGCACCTGTCCCTCGGGCATGAAGCCCACAACGGCACCAGGACTGAAGATGCGGCCGTACACCGGATCGCCCGGCGGATCGGCCGCAGCGGCATTGGCCTGCGCGCCCGCGGACAGGACCTGCAGCTGCACCACCAGGGCGTTGGGCGCGGGACCTTCATAGTCCGGTCCACGGCCATGCGCGCCCTCGTTATGGCACTCATCACAGGAAGGGGCGTTGAAGATCGGCCCCAGGCCGGCGCGGCGCCCGGCAGCGGAGGTGCCCACCGCCAGGAAATCTGTGTTGAATACCGCGTGACCCAATGCGTACTCATCCGCAGCCGTTCCCGATAAGGGCAGATACGGCGGGGGGTCACGGTGATTTACATAGGCCATCGAACCTATCGGAGCAGCATCCAACGCTGCAGCCGCAACAGCGATCAGGCCGCACAAAAGCGCGGCTGGCAAGCGTGCGCTCAGCGCGGCCACGGCTTTACTGGGATACCGCGGTCACCGTGACCTGCACGCTGGCACTGTTGGCATTGGCAAACTGCAGCGTGAGATCCCCTGCCGGGAGAATAAACTGGACGATCTTTCGCGGCGCATGGCAGGTATGCGAGCCGGTGAAATCATCGGTTGGCACGAACCTGCCTTGCGCGATGAGATCTATCCAGAAACCCTCGCTCATCGACACGCGGTACTTGCCAGCCACGGGAATATGCAGCGTTACCATCCCGCCATAGGCGCCGTCCGCCAGCGTCTTTTTCTCCGGCGCCAGCACAAAGTGGACTTTGTCCTGAGGCGTCAGCGCGATGTCATACAGCTTGTCAACACTCAGAGTCGGCGCCGCACCCGCACCGGCTTCGGCCGTGACCGCTGCCGAGGGTGTGGCGAACAGCGCATGCTCGTGGGAAACGTTCCAGCTGAATCCATCGCAGGGATCAGCCGCCTGCGCCGGTGCACTCATCAGCGCACCCGCCAGGGCGCCGAGGGCCACGGTCAGCGCCCAGATCCTTCGTACCCGAGCCGATCCTGTTCCGCCAGCCATGCGCTTCTCCTGTGATGCCGGGCACATTGTAACCCAGCGGAACCAGTTCACCCGCCAGGAGTCAGTACTGCTTGGGTACGCCCAGGGGAACCGTATGGCGGTCGATTCGGCACGTCTGACTTCACGGTCGATGACGATATTGGTGCTGGCGACCGCGCATGCCCTGGTGGTGTGGCTGATGTGGCGTGTGGAGGTGCCGTTGCCCCGTGAAGTCGAGACCTTTACCTCGCTGCTGTTCTGGGCTCCCGCGGTCGAACATGCAAGACAACCCAGTGCCACTCACTCGCGAATGCCCGGGGCCCGCGACCTGCCAGCGCCATCTTTCATTCCAGCACCCACTCCGGACTCGGGCACCGCCATCACCTTGCCGGTCACTCCCGGCTCGCAGGTCGACTGGTCGGCCGCGCTGCCGGGGGCGGCGGCGGCTGAACTAGAGCAGGAAAAACGTGCTGCCACACAACTTGATGCACTGACCCGCAAATACGCGGTGCCCGATGATCCGCGCAATCCCCATCCAGGTCCAACCAGCGGCTTTCGCTGGTATGACGCGGGCATCCATCGCATCGATACCCGCAGCTGGATTCCGGTGCTGCATCTGAATGATCGCTGCGTACTCGTGGCATTCATCATGCCCACCTGCGTCATCGGTCATATCGAGACGCACGCTGATCTGTTTGAAGGCGCGGCGGCGGTGCACGACGAGAAACTCGCCACGCCGCGACCCAACGATGTGCCCTGATCAGGAGCCGAGCAGCTCGTCACGCCCTTGCTTCACGAAGGCACGCACTTTGTCGGCATACTGCTGGATCTGCGCGTTGTGCCCGGTGACCAGGGCACCGGCCATGCGCACCGGATCACCGAAGAAGAAGCGCTCGTAGAGCACCTGCCGTGAACCAAACGCAGACACCGCCACATCCCATGCCAATCTGAACATCGGGACCCGATCAAAGGCCTCGGCGCGCGCCGCCTGATAGTACTGGCGTATGTCTTCGGCCAAGGGACCGGTGACATCCGCGGCGCTGGGCATGGCGACCAGGCCACTGGCGCCGATCTGCTGGATGATCTCAACCATGCGCGGATACAGCCGCGGATACAGATTGCGCGCGGCATCCAGAGGGTCCCACGCCGGTCGCATCACACCCCACTCATCCAGCTGCGCGTCCGCTTCGGCGGCGCGCAGGAAGGCGCGCATGGTTTCCAGGTTCACCCAGATCTCGGCCAGCTTCTCCTGGATGTGCTGCAGGCTCTCGGCGGCACTGGCATTGACCAGCATGGCCGCGAGGCCCAGCAGGAATTCGGTCTTGGCGATGTTCTTGACGACCACCTGGTGTGTCATGTGCACCACCGCACCGGTGCGTGAATAAGCCTGGTTGCAGCGATTGACGTCCCGGTACAGCAGCACGTTCTCCCAGGGCACCAGCACATCGTCGAACACGACCACCGCATCCATTTCCTCATAGCGCGAGCCCAGCGGATGATCAAAGTGCGAACCGCCGTAGTCCAGGCTCTCCCGGCATATGAAACGCAGGCCCGGGGTGTCGTTGGGAATGGAGAAACCAAAGGCATACGGCGTGTCCTCCACCGCGCTTTTCAGCAAGGTGGAGGGAAACACCATGATCTCATCGGAAATCGGCAGCGTCGCCAGCATGCGGCAGCCGCGGATGACGATCCCGGCGTCGGTTTCCTCCTTGATCCGCGCGGCGACGTAGGGATCGGACTGGCTGTGGGTGCTGACCGCGCGGTTGGCTTGGGGCGGAATCAGCGTGTGCGTGAGGCACAGGTCCTGTTCGCGCAGGTACTCATGATAGCGCTGTGCGTTGGCGCCGAAACGCGGCTCGATCTCGGCGAGAAAGGCGGCACCGGATGCGTAGCCGGTGATAGCGCGGTTGATGTAGTCCGGGGCGCGGCCCATCAGGCCATGGGTGTGCTCCTGCCACACCCTCATCGCCGCGGTGACGCTGCGCAAATCCTCCATGGTGCGTGGAATCAGGAAGGAGCGACCCACCTTGTTGCCGCTGCTCGGGGAATCAAACAGGCTCACCGCCGGGTTCTGCCATTGCAGATCATACAACTGGGCAAGCGTTGCGACTCCGCCGCGCAGAGCCGGGTGGGTGGTCACATCCTTGATCTGCTCGCCGTGATACCACAGCGTCGGTGGCCGCTCGCGCAGCCGCTGCAGAACCTGCTCGCCGCGCCGCGCGCCACGCGCCGCCGGAGCCTTGTTTGGTATCGCTCCCACCTGTTGCTCTCCCGCTATGATGGTTCCTGACCGCCCACGCTGGCCAGGTGCGCCTCGCGCAGGTCGAACTCGCGTTCGACGCGCCGGCGCGCATCGTCCTTCAGATCCCCGGTCCGATAGGTGGCGTTGATGTGCTCGCGCTCCGTGGCGATCAATTGCAGTTCCACGGCGTCGCGCTGCGTGATCAGCGCCGTATGCGAATCATCGCTGTCACCGCGGTATTCGACGTGGCGCAGGCGCTCACGGTACAGCTGCCGCACCGGTGCCAGCACCTCTTCAGTCAGCTTGCCCTGCCCGGCGAGCTCCTCCAGTTTGCCCAGGGCCGCCTTGATGGCGGCTCGCCGTGCCTTGAATTCATCCATGAGGTCGCGGGAGTGCTCGCGTCGACCCGCATGGGCCAGTCCGAGCCAGGTGATGACTCCCGGAAAGGCCAGTCCCTGCCCCACCAGAGTGACCAGGATCACCGCGAAAGTCAGGAACAGAATCAGATCGCGCGCCGGAAAGGCTGCGCCGCTGTCTATCAGCACCGGCAGCGACAGGGCTGCGGCCAGGGAGACCACGCCACGGATTCCGGTGAACGCCAGCGTGAAAGCGTGCTGCCAGGACACCGCTTGGCTTACGGCCTCGTTCCTTTGGCGGCCCAGAACCATCAGGTAGGCCGCCGGGAAGATCCACAGGAAGCGCGCGCCAATGACCACGGCGCTGACGATGCCGGCGGCCATTGCCAGATCCCAGGTGGAGTAACCGGCGATGCCCAAGACGATGGATCGCGCCTGAAGTCCGGTCACCAGAAATACCAGGCCTTCCACGATGTAGATCAGAAAGTCCCAGAAGAACACACCCTGCAGGCGTGTTGCCGAACTGATCAGTCGCTGGCCATTCCAGCTCACGTACAGGCCGCAGGCGACGGTGGCCAGCACGCCCGAGCCGCCGAGATGTTCGGGCGGCCAGAAGGCGACGAACGGAGTCAGCAGCGACAGGGTCACTTCTATATGGGTATCGCGGGCCCAATGACGCAGATGCAGCATCAGCCAGCCCACTGCGACACCCCATAACACCTCGCCCACCATGATCAGCGAAAACAGTGCCGAGGCGTGGCTGAGCGAGACACTGCCGGCACTCACCGCGACCACCGCAAAGCGATAGACCACCAGGGCCGTCGCGTCGTTCGCCAGGCCTTCGCCCTCCAGAATGGTGAGAATGCGCCGTGGAATCTGCAGCCGCCGCGCAATCGACAGCGGCGCCACGGCGTCCGGCGGCGACACGATGGCGCCCACCGTAAATCCCACCGGCCAGGACAGCTTCAGCCACAGATGGCAGGCGGCCGCCACCAGCACCGTCGTGAACAGCACGCAACCGATCGCCAGCAGTGAAATGCCGCCCAGGTTGGCCCGGAAGTCCTTCCAGCTCATGGAAAAGGAGGCTTGGTAAATGAACAGCGGCAGGATGACCAGCAGCACCAGCTCGGGCGCAAGGCTCACGAGGGGCAGCTTCGGGATCAGGGCCAGCACCACCCCCGTCATGACCAGCAGGATGGATGACGGGACCTTAAGCCGGATGGCGACGGCCTCCACGCAGGCGATGACCGCCAGCAGCACGACGAGCAATTGCAGCGTCTGAATCATAAGATGTCGGTCAGCGGCCCCGGGCCAGCATATCAGGCACTTGTCGGGGGGTAGACGATTGGGTGGCCGGTGGGTCAACCTGACACTTGCCGGAACGTTAAGCCCTCGTTGGGTGCCGATTTTGGCAGGAGTAACTCATGGACAGGCTTACGGTTTTGATCTGCGCAGCGGGCGGCATGGGGCTGGTCGGGTGCACGGGGATTCCAGTCAGGACGGATCAGAACTCCCAGCTTCTGGCCACGGTGCACTGCCAGTCCGTCGCCTGGGCGGGTGGTTTCAGGGGAAACAGCCCCCTGCGCACTACCATTGCCAATCCATTGAATGAGGCCCGGTTGCGCGATGCCATCGCGGCGAACCTCCAAGGCGCAGGTATCACTCTGGTGGATGGGCCGGCCCCGGCTCCCGGTGTCAATCCCACGGGCGCCGCACCGGCGTCCGCCCCGGCCGTCCAGTGCCTGATCGGCTATGGCATAGGCCGCTCGCGCGATGTAGATGCGGTATACCCCGAGGGCTGGGTCTACGGCGCGGGATACTGGGGCCGACGCTGGGGACCGGGTTGGGGTTGGGGCTGGGGTTGGGACGCGCCTTATGTGTACAACCAGAGCTACATCACCGTGGATCTGTACGACGCCGCCTCACGCATGCCGATCTGGCATGCCTCCGCCGAACAGAGTCTCAGTGGCCTGACGGGAGATGCCGCCGCCCAACGCATTCGCGCCGCGGTCAATGCCATTTTCCTGAAGTTTCCGAAGTAGCGCGAAGCGCTATCCGCCCTGCATGAGCACCGTGCCGACCAGCAGGTCGGCACGGTTCGCCCGGGGGCCCACCAGTATTTCCGCCACGCCGGATTCGAACACCGGGCTTAGATCCGTTCCCAGAAACTGCAGTCGCTGCGCGGGCACCGCGATGCTGACCGTACCGGTCTTACCCGGTGGCAGTTCCAGGCGGCCGAAACCAGCCAGCCGCAGCAAGGGGGGTGAAACGGTGGCCACGACATCATGGGTGAATACGAGCACCGTCTCGCAGGCCGTGCGCGCGCCCTCATTGGTCAGATCTACCTGTACCTGAAGTGTCCCGCGCACATCGATCGCCTGCGGCGTCAGCCGCAGGTTCGAATAGCGAAAGGCGCCGTAGGTCAGCCCGTGACCGAACGCGAACAGGGGCTCGTTGGGCGAATCCAGGTATTTGCTGGTGAACTTGTCTGACGGGTTGGCCGGGCGACCCGTGCGTCGCTCACCGTAAAATATCGGGATCTGTCCGACCGAGCGCGGCCAGCAGATCACCGTGCGGCCGCTGGGCGAAACCTTGCCCAGCACCACATCCGCGATGGCGCTACCGGCTTCACAACCCGGAAACCAGGCCGCGATCAGCGCCTCGCTCTGGTCCACCAACTCAGGCACGGCCAGCGGCCGGCCGGAAAACAGCAGCACCGCACAGGGCTTGCCGAGGAAGTGCGCCCGCGTAAGCACCGCCGTGGCGAGGGCCGCCTGCGCTCCCGGCAGGCCCAGGTGCGCCCGGCTGGCCGCCTCCCCGCTCATCACCGCGGCCTCTCCCAGGCACAGCAGGATGCTGTCGGCCTGATCCACCAACGCCACCGCGGCCGGGATGCCGGAGGTGTCATCCTCCTCGATACTGACACCGGCCGCGTGAGCCACCTTGGCGTCCGGTAGCGCGGCACGCATTCCGGCAAGAACACTGACGTGATTCTCGGCCACCCCGGCAGCCGGCCAGGGTCCCCGCATTTCCACAGCGGCGTCGGCCAGAGGTCCGATCACGGCCAGGGATTTCAACGGTGTCCTGAACGGCAGGACGTTGTGGTCGTTCTTCAGCAGCACCAGCGACTGGGCCCCGACTTTGCGCGCCAGTGCGCGCCGCCGGGCGATGGTTGCCTCGGTTTCGTGCCGATGGCAGCGCCCGTAGGGATCATCGAACAGTCCCAGCTGTTCCTTCAGGCGCAGCACCCGGCGCACGGCCATGTCAATCTGATCCATGCTGACCAGGCCGCGCTCCAGTGCGATGGGCAGACCGTGTCGATAGGCATCCGCCATCATGTCCACATCGACGCCGGCATGCAGGGCGAGCGCCGCCGCCTGCGGCAGGTCGGCCGCCACACCATGATTGAGCAGCTCGCGAATAGCGTTGTAGTCGCTGATGATGACGCCTTCAAACCCCGTGCGCCCGCGCAGCCAGTCGCGCAGCAGCGCCGTGTGCGCTGTCATCGGAATGCCCGCAAGGTCGGTAAAGGCCGGCATGACGGTGGCCACGCCGGCCCGTACGGCCGCTTCGAAGGGCGGCAGATGAACCTCGTGCAAGGTCCGCTCGGAAATATCCACCGAGGCATACTCACGCCCCGCCAGCACCGGCGCATAGGCGACGAAATGTTTGGCACAGGCGGCGAGTGCATCCGCAGCCGCCAGGGTTGGGCCCTGAAAGCCGCGCACCTTGGCGGCCGCCATCTCAACCGCCAGGAATGAATCCTCGCCCGAGCCTTCCACCGTGCGGCCCCAGCGTGGATCACGCGACACATCGAGCATCGGTGCGAAGGTCAGCGCCAGACCATCTGCAGCGCCCTCGCTGGCAGCTTCGCGCGCGGTGGCCTCCCAGAGCAGCGGATCAAAGATCCCGGCCTCGGCCAGCGGCACCGGGAACAAGGATCGATGCCCGTGAATGATGTCCAGCCCGATCAGCAGCGGGATCTTCAGCCGCGACTGTTCCACCGCCAGGCGCTGGATCTCGTGCACCGGGCCGGGGCCGACCATGTTCAGCAGGTTGCCGATCTCACCGCTGCGGATCGACGCGGTGGAGTCTCCGGCAATGACCGGGCCGGTGACCGTGAAGGAGGCTGCCGTCATGGTCATCTGGCCCAGCTTCTCAGCCAGGGTCATGCTGGCGATCAGGGTCTCGATCCGGCTCATCAATGCCACTCCGCCGCATGCAGTAAAATGAACCGATAGAATACAGGATGCCCAACGTGCCCAAGCCCCCCGCTGCCCGATCCGCACGTACCCCCCGGCGCGCACGCGTACCCGGGCCGGCCGAGCTTGCCGACCTGCCCGATGATGAGCTGCTCGAACAGGTGCAACGGCAGACCTTCCGCTTCTTCTGGGAGGCCGGTCACCCGGTCAGCGGCCTCATCCCGGACCGCTGCACCCGGACCGAAGGCCCCCCCGATGACCGGATTGCGGTCGGCGGCACCGGCTTTGGACTGATGTGCATCATCGTGGCAGTGGAGCGCGGCTGGATCACTCGGGCCGCCGCGGTCACGCGTATTGGCGCCATGCTCGAGGTGCTGTTCCGCGCGCCCTGCTATCACGGGGCCTATCCGCACTTCCTGAATGGACGGACCGGGGCCACCATCCCATTTTTCCGCAAGGATGATGCGGCGGATCTGGTCGAAACCTCGTTCCTGTGCATGGGCCTGCTGTGCGCGCGACAGTACTTCGACGCCGACAATCCCGCCGAGGGCCAGCTGCGCGGCCGCGCCAATGGCATTTGGGAAGAAGTGGAATGGACCTGGTTCACTCAGGACCAGCGTCGTCTGCTGTACTGGCATTGGAGCCCCAACAACGGCTGGGCCATGGATCATGAGATTCGCGGCTGGAACGAGTGCCTCATCACCTATGTGCTGGCGGCCTCCGCACCACGCTACCCGGTGGACGCGCCGGTCTATCACCGCGGTTTTGCCGCGAGCCGGGACTTTCTCAACGGCAAGTCCTATTACGACATCATGCTGACGCTGGGACTGCCCTATGGCGGTCCGCTGTTCTTCAGCCACTACTCCTTCTGCGGCCTGGATCCCCACGGCCTCAAGGACACGTATGCCGACTACTGGCAGCAGAATCTCGCGCATGTGCGCATCAATCACGCCCATTGCACCAGGAACCCTCAGGGGCACCTGGGCTACAGCGCAGACTGCTGGGGGCTGACGGCCAGCGATGACCCTGATGGCTACGCGGTACACGACCCGGTCAATGACAATGGTACCCTCTCGCCCACGGCGGCGCTGTCGAGCCTGCCGTACACTCCGCGCGAATCCCTGGCCGCCATGCGCCATTTCCTCAGACGCCATGGCGACAAGGTATGGGGACGCTACGGCTTCGTGGACGCCTTTTGCGAACGCCGCGGGTGGTTTGCCGACACCTTTCTGGCCATTGATCAGGGGCCCATCATCATCATGATCGAGAACCATCGCTCCGGGCTTTTATGGCGGCTGTTCATGGCGGTGCCTGAAGTGCGCAACGGCCTGCTCAAACTGGGCTTCAGCAGCCCGCGACTGCGCACACAGCGTTGAATACCGCACCCGACGCCGAGACTGAGGGCGCCGGTCTCGAGGACTGGATCGAGGCCCAATACCATCACAGCGCACAGCGGATGCTGCGCGGTATCTCGGCCACTGACATTCTCAAGCATCGTCCGGGTTTCGGACAGACCATCCAGGCCCAGGTCGGTTCGGTCGTGGCCTCTCCGGTACTGGCTGCCTACGACCCGGATCCTGATTATTTCTTCCACTGGTACCGGGATTCAGCGGTGGTCATGGATGCGCTGCGCCTGCTCCATGAGGGCGACACGCTGGGGGATGAGGCGCTGCAGCTGTTTGCGCAGTTCGTGCACTTCAGCCTCGGGCTCGACGCAGTGGATGGTCGCAGGCTGGTTGAGCAGCCGCAATGGCGCGAGCGCGTGCAGCCCGGGTTTGTGCAATACCTGCGGCAGGATGCGGACCTGACCCAAGTACATGGTGAGCGCATCCGCGGCGAAACCCGCCTCAATGCCGATGGCTCGCTGGACATTTCAAGCTGGCCGCGGCCGCAGCATGATGGCATTGCCACGCGGGCGCTGACGCTGAGGCGCTGGCTGGCGCTGCCGAAACTGGAGCCGGCCCTGCGCGAGGCGGCGACACGCTTGCTGAACGCGGATTTGGACTACACGCGCCGTCATTGGCCCGAGCCTTCCTACGACATCTGGGAAGAGGACCTGGGGCTGCATTACTACACGCTGTGCACCGCCGCGGCGGCGCTGGGCGAGGATCCGCTCTGCGCATCGATCTACAAGATGCTCGATGGTTTCTGGGATGGCGCCCAAGGCCATTACCGCTCGCGGACACTGTCCAGCGGCGCGGCCTCCCCCAAACAGCTGGATATCGCGGTGATCCTCGCGGCGGTCCATACGGATCTGCCCGGGGTGCGCCATTCCCCGGGGGACCCGCGCATGCATGCGACCCTGACGCGCCTTGAGCAACTCTTCGCCGATCAATACCTCATCAATGAGCGCCGGCCGGTCGGATCCGGTCCGGCCATGGGTCGCTATGCAGGCGATGTCTATTATTCGGGCGGGGCTTACTATTTTTCGACCCTGGGAGCGGCGCAGCTGTGCTACCTCGCCGCCTGCCGGATGACTGCCGAGCTGGCACAACCCTGGCTGCAGCGCGGTGATGCATTTCTCAATACTGTCCGCGCCTTCACGCCCCCCAGCGGTGACCTGGCCGAACAGTTTGACCAGAAAACCGGCCTCCAGAGTTCGGCGCGGGATTTGACGTGGAGCTACGCGGCTTTCATCAGCGCCACCGCGGCCCGCCGCCGGGCGTTGGCCACAAACCTTACAAAATCTTGAACCTCGCCCGTGCACGATTGGTTGGGCCCTGCGTTTAATTGACTACAAGGCGCGCCAGGGGTGCGTCATGTCACATTGAGGTCTCCCATGCGAAACTTTGAAGGTTACATCCGCAATCTGGCCCTTGCAGCGGCCGTGGCGTTCACGGTCAGCGCCTGCGTGGTGGTTCCCGCCCGTGGTTATTACGCCGGCGGCGGCTATTACACGGGTGCGGTCACGATCGCACCGCCTGCGCCGCAGGTGGAGGTCTATGGCGCCCCGCCTGTGGCCGGCTATGTCTGGCTGGGCGGCTACTGGAACTGGGTGGGCGGCCGCCACGTCTGGGTGGCAGGCCGTTGGTCCGCGCCGCGCCCGGGATACCGCTGGGCACCCGCCCACTGGGAACACCGCGGTGATGGTTGGCACATGACCGGCGGAATCTGGGTCCGTCGCTGATCCTGATCCGCTGCGCGTGGCCCGTTCGGGGTAACCCGGCGGGCCACCTTTCAATGCGTGGCCGCGCCCGGCCTACCTCCGATATTCCTACGAGAAACACCGCATAAAGCCACTTGATTGCGTGGCCGAAACCGGTGCGGCGCGAGCAGCGCGGCGCCGCGCCATCCCATGATGCATTATAAGGCCCGATGGACGGCGCGACCCATACTGACAAGGACCAGGGTGATGCCAACCCCGGGCTGGTCTCCCAGCTCGCGGGGCTGACGCGCGCCACCTTTACCGGCCGCGTCGGCAAGAAAGTCATTGCGCTGCTGCTGGCGGCCTTCGCGGTCATTGGCGCCACCGCCTACTTTCAGATTCGCCTCAACCTCTGGAACAAGCCCTTCTATGACGCGCTGTCGCGCCGCGATCTGCACGATTTCATGGTGCAGCTGGGAGTCTTTTTCATCCTCGCCGCATGGCTGACCGTGCTCAATGTGGCCCAGCGCTGGATCGGAGAAACCCTGAAGCTGAAGTTGCGCGAAGCCCTGGCGATGGATCTGCTGGAGCATTGGCTTCAGCCACGGCGCGCCTTCTGGCTCGCCAGTGCCGGCGCCATGGGCGAAAACCCGGATCAGCGCATGCACGAGGATGCACGACATCTGTGCGAGCTGACTTCGGATCTGGGACTGGCGCTGCTGCAGTCGAGCATCCTGCTGGTGTCATTTTCCGGGGTGCTGTGGGTACTTTCCAGCGCCTTCGTGTTCCGCATCGGGGAGCACGACTATGCCGTGCCAGGCTTCATGCTCTGGGCCGCCATCATCTACGCCCTGACCGGTTCCCTGATCAGTTACTGGGTGGGTCATGGACTGATCGCCCGCAACGCCTTTCGCTATGCGCGCGAGGCGGATTTCCGCGTGGCACTGGTGCGGGTGAATGAACACCTGGACGACATCACTCTGGCGGGCGGTGAGGCCGATGAACTGCGGCGGATCGAAACGCATCTGGACAACGTCCTGGCAGCCACCCGCAGGATCGTCTCCGGGCTGACCAACCTGACCTGGGTGACGGCAGGCTTCGGCTGGATCACCAATGTCGCACCCATCCTGGTGGCGGCGCCGCTGTATTTCACGGGCAAGATTTCCTTCGGCGGCCTGATGATGGCGGCCGCGGCCTTCACCCAGGCCCAATCCTCGCTGCGCTGGTTCGTCGACAATTTCAGCACCATCGCCGACTGGCGCGCCACGCTGCTGCGCGTGGCAAGCTTCCGCGATGCGCTGGTGAATCCACGCGTCATCGAAGTGTACGATTCCAAGATCCAGTACCAGTTCGGCGATGCCGGTACCGTCACGATCGACAACCTCGTGATTCAATCCAGCGCCGGTGAGGACGGCCTGCAGGAACCCCACGTCGTGGTCCATGCCGGCGAGCGCGTGATCATCGCCGGCGCGCCGGGCACCAATCGCACCCAGCTGTTCCGTGCCCTGGCGGGCCTGTGGCCCTGGGGGCACGGCCAGATTACCCGGCCGCAGGGCGAGGTGGTTCAGTTCGTGCCGCGCGGTTCACCCTACCTGCCGCGCGGCACGCTGCGCGAGGTCCTGGCCTATCCGCAGAAGATCACCGAATTCAAGCCCGAGGCGTTTGAACAGGCCCTGCGGCGCATGAAATTGAAGCGCCTGCTGCCGCTACTGGACGAAGTCCACCGCTGGGACCGGGAACTGAATTCGGAGGAACAGGTCGCCGTCGCTCTGGCGCGAGTAGTGGTCCATGTGCCCAACTGGGTGCTGATGGATGGAACACTCTCCACCCTCCCCGATGAATTTCTGGAGCGCATCTCCGATGCCTTGGAGAATGAGCTCAAATACACCGCCGTGGTTCACATCGGACCGGTGGCGCAGGTGGTGGATCACCTGTTCCGCCGCGTGGTGCACCTGGTGAAGCTGACCGACACCGGGCCGGCGCAGACCGCGGAAACCAGGATTCTGCCCCAGGATGCCGCTCCATGAGCCTGCGACTGCCGATACTGTGGGTGGTGCTTCTTGACCTGCTGCTGTGGGCAGGCCTGGCGCAGGCGCAGGGGCAGCCGCAGGATCTGGACTTTCATGCACCGGCCAGTACCAATGATCCGGCACTCACCGCCACCATGCGCGACCTCGCGGTGCGGGTGCTGCCCGTGTACCAGGAGGCCGATGCAACCCGCTATCTGAACAACCTCTCGGCGCTGCAGCTGGTCGCCGGCAGCATCGACTCGGCCTGGACGACCCGCCAGTCGCTGCTGGAGCGGCGCCGCCCGCAGGAGGCCGGCAAACCAGTGCGCCCCGCCGTGGTCTATGACCTGTACATGCGTGCCCGGGCGCTGGCCGCCCAGGGCCCGATGTCCTTCGCCGAGGCCTATGCGCGCGCCTACCAGCAGACCCTGCCGCCGTTGTCTGACCTCGATGCCTTCACCCTCAATGGCTGGCTCACGCGGCCCGTATACCAGTTCCGCGAAGCGCTGCAGCACTCGCTGGACCAGGCGCGGCAGCAGCCGCGCATCAGCACCAACCACGCCATCGAACTGGTGTGGAACTATCTGGCATTTGACGCCTACCGCAGCTTCTCCACCGCGGCCACCGCGTTGATCCATGCCGATGACCAGCGCCGTTACGTGGTGGATGACAAAGTGATCATCATGACGCCCGACGGGGCGGAACTCGCAGCGCGGGTGATTCGGCCGCGCACCGGACCGGCGACGCTGCCAACCCTGCTGGAACTGACCCTGGGCGATGATCCCAACAGCGACCAGCGCGAGAACGCGGCCCATGGCTATGTGGGTGTGGTGGCCTATGTGCGCAGTCCGGCTGCCGGCCAGGTGCTGGTATTCGAACACGACGGCAAGGATGCCGCCGCCGTCATCGACTGGATCACCCACCAGAGCTGGAGCGACGGGCGGGTCGGCATGTTCGGCATGCGTTATAGCGGTTTCACCGCCTGGGCGGCGCTGCGCGAGCTGCCGCCGGCTCTGAAGGCGGTCGCCACCGCCGATGCCACCGCGCCGGGCATCGATTTCCCCATGCGCAATGGCATCTTCCGCTCCCAGGCCTATCGCTGGATCCAGGATGCCACGAACTCCGAGGTTCCCGATTACTCCAGCGAAAGCGAGGATGCCTCGTGGCATCTTCTGGAGAAGCGCTGGTATACCAGCGGCCAGCCGTACCGTGATCTGGATCGCATGGCCGGGCGCCCCAGTCCCATTTTTCAGCGCTGGCTGAGTCACCCGAGCTACGACTATTACTGGCACAGCATGGTGCCCTTCGGCGCCCAGTTCGCGCGCATCAAGATACCGGTGCTCAGCATCACCGGGTATTACTCCGCCGCCGAGTCCGGATCACTCTACTACTTCGACCAGCAGCTCAAGGCCAACCCCAAGGCGAATCACACCCTCATCATCGGCCCCTGGACGGACGGCAGCATCGACACCGGTCCGACGCCCGACCTGCGCGGGCTGGCCATCGATCCGGTGGCGCAGATGGACCTGGATGACCTTCGCTACCAGTGGTTCGACCAGATCTTCCGCCGTGGCCCATGGCCGGCCTTCGTCAAGGGGCGGGTCAATGTGCAGCTGGCCGGTGCCAATGACTGGCTGCCCGGTACCAGCCTTGAGTCGCTGGCCAATGGCAGCATGCGCTTCTACATGGACTCGCAAAGCCTGGATCCCCCTGCGCCCAAGGGCGGCAAGGCGGCGCCCGCCAACGGCGGACGCTACCGGCTGCTGCCGCGACGCAGCGCCCGCAAGCTGCCCGTGACGCAGATGGTGAGACTGGCCGATCGCAGCGATTCGGACTGGACGGCGCCGCCCAGTCTGGTGGTGAAGACGCTCAGCGAACTGGACACCCTGGTGCTGGTCAGCGATCCCCTGAGCCACGTGACGGACCTGGTGGGTACCCCGAAGCTGCACCTGGACTTCACACCCAACAAGTTCGACATGGACCTGGCCATCACTTTGTTTGAACAGCTGGCCAATGGTGATTATGTACAGCTTTACGGCCCTCCATACGAGTTCCGGGCCAGCTATGCCCAGGACCTCAGCCATCGGCATCTGCTGCAGGCCGGCGTGGAACAGCAGCTGGATGTGTCCTTGCACCAGGTGCTCGGACGGCGCCTGCAGGCCGGCAGCCGCCTCGTGATCACCATTGCCGTCAACAAGCGCCCGGACCGGCAGATCAACTACGGTACCGGTGGGGACGTCAGCGCTGAAACCGCGCAGGATGCGAAGATTCCGTTGCGGATCCGCTGGTACGGCGGGACCTATTTCGATCTGCCGGTGCACCACTGATTTTCGGACAGTGGAGCAGCCTGCGGATCAGGTGCCCGGACGTGGCGGATACGGCTGGCCGTTGACCGTTATCGTGCCGCGGGTGAAGGTCACATGCGCCGTCACTGCAGTGCCATCACGCTTGATGTAGCCCTGGTGTTCGAACGCGTCGATCTGGGCGGTCAGGGCGTCCTTGCGCACATTGTCTGCCATCAGCCGGGTGAGCAGCGCGACATCAATGCGAATATCGGCGACGACGCTCAGGTGCTGCATCAGAGCGGGCCGGACCTGCGCACCGTTCAGATCCTCGCGCTTGAGACCGGGGGCTGACGCCGTAGCCGAAAACCGCAACTCCCCTTCCGGCATCCTGAAGCCGATGCGGGAAATGTTCAGCACCGGCTCGTGCAGCAGCAGTTCGATGAAATCCTTCTCCATCTTCTGCAGCGCTGCTGCCGGTGAAGGTTGGGTTGATCCCGCGTTCACTCCCGATGCGCGCGCGTCCTTCATCATCGCCGCAAGCGTTGGGCCGTGCAGATGATCGAATGAGATGTCGTAGCCGGCCTGAGTGACGGACCACCCGGACGTCTGCACCGCGTCTGCTTCGAACTTTGCGCCGGAGTTGTAGAAGTCGCCGTCCGCGACGCTTTGCGCGTCGATCGATAGTCCCTGCACCTGACTCGGGCTGGAGGACGCCGCCGACTGCCACTTCACGGCCTTGATTTTCAGTGCAAACGGCCCCGTATAGAGTGTCTCGAGTGCGCGCTTCAGATCGGTACGCAGCTGCAAGCCGGTTATCGCGCCCTGGAATTTGGCTGACGTGATCTCGATGCTGTCCAGGGTCCCGTCAATCGAAGTGGATGACAGGCTGGCATTGGCGCGGGTGGTCGCGGCCAGGCCGTGCCAGCCGAACCGGGTGCCATCGGCAAGCCGCGCCTCAAAACCTGGACTTGACACCGTGGTCGCTACGCCACCGAGCCAGCCGAGCCGGCTTTGAATCCGGATCTGAGGTTCACCCCCGAGAAAGGTGCGCAGTTTCGCACTGATCTGACCCGGCAGTTCAATTTGCGTGGTGAAGGTCGCAAGCCCGATCGTCTTGAACTGCGGCAGGGGACCATGATGAATGGTATTGCGCACGGTCATGTGCAGCCCTGCCACGCTCGAAATCCCCGGCAGCGGCGCCAGAGCTTGCGCGGTCGAGGCGCCAAAGCCGTAAATCAGCTCTTCGGTGGCGCCATAGACACCCCGATGATATTGACGACTGATGAGTACGATGGATCCCGGATACTGGTCCATCACCAACTGCTCACGCTTGAGCAGTGACGCTTCAACCTGCAGCCCTATGAGCCACGCAACGCCCGGGTATGCGAGGCAGAGCACGACCAGGACGATAACGAGGATTCTTGTTGTTTTGTTCAATGACCGCCGCCTGGCATCTCCCCAGATACGCAGTTTAGCGAATCAGACCCCCGAACCTTGACATTGCCGTTTGCCGCAGTGCAGCCGGGCGGGTTTCAGGTGGTTCAGCTTTGGGCCGCACCAACTTTTGTACTGCAGCGCACGCATCGGCGTACAATGCCGCCCCCCTTTGCCCCGAGCACCCTCCGCCAGTGACCGATGATCCTAAAATAACCGGCTTTTCCGAGCTGGGATTGCCCGCGCCCCTACTGGAAGCATTGGCCGCGGTGGGCTATGAATCCCCCTCGCCGATCCAGAGCGAAACCATTCCCCGCATGCTCAAGGGAGAGGATGTAGTCGGGCAGGCCCAAACCGGTACCGGCAAGACCGCAGCGTTCGCCCTGCCCATTCTGGCCCGCATCGATGTATCGCAGAATGCCCCGCAATGCCTGGTGATGGTGCCGACACGTGAACTCGCCATCCAGGTCGCTGAAGCCTTCCAGAAATACGCGATCAGGATGCCAGGCTTCCATGTGCTGCCGATTTACGGCGGCCAGAGCTACACACCGCAGCTGAAGGGTCTGAAGCGCGGCGCGCACGTCATCGTGGCCACCCCGGGCCGCGTCATGGACCACATGAAGCGCGGTTCGCTGGATCTGTCTTCGCTGCGTTTTGTGGTGCTGGATGAAGGCGACGAAATGCTGCAGATGGGCTTCGTCGATGACATCGAATGGATCCTGACCCAGACCCCTCCGGGTCGTCAGATCGCGCTGTTCTCCGCCACCATGCCCAATGCCATCCGGCGCATCGCGCAGAAGCACATGCGCAATCCGGCCGAGATCACCATCCGCCAGCAGACCTCCACGGCCCCGCTCATCCGCCAGCGCTATTGGCTGGTGAGCGGCCTGCACAAGCTGGATGCGCTGACGCGCATGCTGGAGGCAGAGCGCTTCGATGCCATGCTGGTGTTCGTGAGGACCAAGCTGGAAACCACGGATCTGGCGGAAAAACTCTGTGCCCGCGGCTTCAACGCCGCTGAACTCAACGGTGACATTCCTCAGGCGCAGCGCGAACGCACCATCTCCCGTCTGAAAAACCGGCAGTTGGATATCCTGGTTGCCACCGACGTTGCGGCGCGCGGCATCGATGTGGAGCGCATCTCGCACGTCGTCAACTACGACATCCCCTACGACTCGGAGACCTACACCCATCGCATCGGGCGCACCGGCCGGGCCGGCCGCTCGGGCGATGCCATCCTGTTCGTCGCGCCACGCGAGCGCAACATGCTGCGCATCATCGAACGGCACACGCGCCAGCCCATCGAGGCGATGAACCTGCCGACCATCAAGGATGTGAACACCCAGCGCATTGCCCGTTTCAAGGAGCGCATCACCGGCGCCCTGCAAAGCGGTGAAGCCAAGGCGTTCCAGCCGCTGCTCGAGCAGTTCGAGACCGAAGAGAATGTCCCCGCCATCGAAATCGCCGCGGCGCTCGCCAGCCTGATTCAGGGTTCCACCCCCTTTCTGCTCGAGAACCGGCCAGAGCCCCAACCCGGCAGTGCAAGCTCCGCGGAACATGGCCACCGGGACTCCCCTTCGCGGGACCGCCCGCAGCGTCCGGCGCGCCATGAGCGGCCCGAGCGTGGCGTGCGTTTCGAACGCGATCTGGATTCCGGCGGCCGTGGCCGGCGCGAGGTGGCACCGCCTCTTGAGACCTTCCGCATCGAGGTCGGGGCGGCCCATGGCGCACTGCCCGGCAACATCGTCGGTGCCATCGCCAACGAGGCCGGTGTGGATGGCCGCCACATCGGCCATATCGACATCCGCGAAGACCACAGCTTTGTGGACCTTCCGGTGGGCATGCCGGAGGACATTTTTCAGGAACTGCAGGCCGTCCAGATCCGTGGCAATCCGCTGCGCATCAGTCGCGCCGCAAAGCCCCCGCGTGCCGAGCGGGCGGCGAGCGAACGACCGAGTCGCCCCTTCAGCCCGACCTCGCGCAAGCCCGGCGGGCCCCGCAAGCCGCATCGCAAGACGCCCAAGTTCTAGTGATCCAGGCGTCCCACGGCCTCACCGATCCCGAAAGTCAGCGCCATCGCCAGCAGCCCCAGAACGGTGACCCGCAGTGCGCCGACGGACACCGAGGCGCCCCCCGCGCCTGCGGCGATGGCGCCAAGCGTCGCCAAAGCTGCCAGCGACAGCACCCCGATGGCCGGGATCATGAGTCCCATCGGCCAGAACATCGCAACCAGCACGGGCAACAGCGCGCCGCAGCCAAAGGACAGAGCTGAGGCCAGGGCAGCCTGCAGCGGGCGGGCCCGACCGCGCTCTGAGATCCCAAGCTCATCCAGAGCATGGGCCGCCAGGGCATCCTTGGCGGTCAGTTGCGTGGCAACCTGCTCGGCAAGCGCCGGGGTCAGACCGCGGCCCACGTAAATGGAGGCCAGCTCGGCATGCTCACCGGCGGCATCGGTCGCCAGTTCCTGGCGTTCCTTGCGCAGGTCCGCCTCTTCCGAATCCGCCTGGGAGCTGACCGAGACATATTCGCCGGCGGCCATGGAGGCGGCTCCTGCCACCATTCCGGCGATGCCCGCCACCACCAGCGGAGTGCGCCCGGCGTGCGCCGCCGCCACTCCCAGCAGCAGACCCGCCGTGGAAAGAATGCCGTCGTTGGCGCCCAGGACCGCCGCCCGGAGCCACCCAAGCCTTCCCACCCTGTGACGTTCTCTTCGATGTGCATGCATAGTCAATTAAGTATAACAATGCATCCCCTCATAACTTGGCAGGAGTGCGCGGATGTCGCAGAGCACGTGGTCGCTGGCGGTGTTGTTAGGGTCCGCCTGGTTGGGCACGACCCCCGTTGCACCCGCCGCAACGTCCCTGCCCGTGGCACCCGTCAAGGTCGATGCCGAAGTGCAGACATTGCTTCCCGGCCTGGAGACGCTGTACCAGGAAATCCACGAGCACCCGGAAATTGCGTTCCACGAAACCCGCACCGCCGCGGTGCTGGCTCATCAGATGCGTCGCCTGGGATTCACGGTGACCGAAGGCGTGGGTGGCACCGGGCTGGTGGCAATTTATGAAAACGGACCCGGTCCGACGGTGCTGGTGAGAACCGAACTGGACGCACTGCCCATGACGGAAGCCACCGGCCTGCCCTATGCCAGCCAGGACCCTAGCGCCGACCATAGCTGTGGTCATGACCTGCACATGGCCACCTGGGTCGGTACCGCCGCCACCCTTCTGGAATTCAAATCCGCCTGGCACGGGCGCCTGATGTTCATCGCTCAGCCCGCCGAGGAGACCGTCAGTGGCGCCAAGGCCATGCTCGCCGATGGCCTCTACAGCCGCTTCGGCAAGCCTGACTACGCGCTCGCCCTGCATGTGCGCAACAGCGCGGCGGGCCACCTCATCCTCAAGCCCGGCACCTGGACCTCCGCGGTGGACAATGTGCAGATCACCTTCAAGGGACGCGGTGCACACGGCTCCATGCCCAGCGAATCCATCGATCCTGTGGTGATGGCGGCGCACTTTGTCACTGATGTGCAAAGCGTCATCAGCCGCGAGAAGAACGCGGCACAGTTCGGCGTGATCACGGTCGGCAGTTTCCAGGCCGGCACCGTCGCCAACATCATCCCCGACACGGCGGTCCTGCAGCTCACCCTGCGCTCCTATGAACCGAAGGTGCGCTCGCTGCTACTGGACGGGGTGAAACGCACGGCCGCAGCGACCGCCGCCATGGCAAACGCCCCGGCCCCTGAAGTGACGATGACCGCAAGCTCAGCAGCTGTGGAGAATGACCCGGCGCTCACCGCACGGACCGGGGCGCTGTTCCAGCGCTTGTTCGGTGCCGATGTCGAGTTACAGCCGGCGGATGCCGAGCCGATTTCGGCCAGCGAAGACTTCTCCGAATTCGGCTCAACCGGCGTCCCGTCCATGGACTACACCCTCGGAGCCTACGATCCGAAGGTTCTGGCCGAGGATCAGGTCAAAGGCGTCCCGGTGCCAGTAAATCATTCCCCGCTGTTCGCGCCGGCCATGGAGCCGACCATCAGTGTGGGGGTCAAGGCCATGTCCTATGCCGTCCTGGATCTGCTGCAGAGGCGCTAAAAGCACTTGGGACGTACGCATTGCATGTTGTCTGCCAGCATGCGTACAATGCGCCCCCTCCTGGTGCGGGGTGGAGCAGTCTGGCAGCTCGTCGGGCTCATAACCCGAAGGTCGCAGGTTCAAATCCTGCCCCCGCTACCAAATTCTAGGCGTCTGAATTTACTGCTGTTCTGCCCTGCCAGTTCAAGCAATCCGGCCGCTGGAAACATGGCTCCGACTCTCGCCCCTGCTCGGACCACTGTCCCCTGTCCTCCTAGCATCTGTTGCACCAAGGTGCGCGCCTCCAAGACGCGATCACTGTCAGACATCAGCTTGCCTAGGTTACCGATCGCCGACCGGTAGCGTTCGACTTGGAGCTGAAACTCGCGGAACGCACCGGCAGTGTCCAGCTTGGCGGGCTTCGTCAGCTTGCGCCGCTTCATATCCAAGGCATTCATGGCAGCGTTTGCGACATCAGCGGACAATGCCCCGGACTTCAGCAGTCCCCTAAGCTGGGACTCCTGAGCGTCTATCGCTTTGCGTTCGTCAATGCAATTGATTGCATTGACATTGTTAAGTGCGCGACGCTGCCGGGCGATTTCGTCCGCATAGCCGGCTTTGGCGGCTTCGATTGCGGCCGGAGACAGTAGGTCAGTCTCCAAGTAATCCGTTATGGCCGCTTCGGCCCGCACCCGATTGACCCTCAGGACGTTGTCGCAGGCGGAAATTCCCCCATAGGTCCGGGTGCTGCACTGATAGCAACGGGCGTCGCCAGCAATGAACCGAGAACCGCAGTCCGCACAGACCAAGAGACCTGATAACAGGGTTCCAGCGTGGCGCCCTTTCTCCCCAAACCTCCGGCCTATACCCGACTCGCGGGCAGTCTGCTGCCTTGCCTTCGCCTTGTCCCATAGTGCCTGGGGGACGATCCGCAAGCGTTCGTCGGTGCTGACCACGTGTTGCGTGGCGTCAGATACTGGAATAGCCGTGCGGCGATTGGAGTCCGCAGCGGAGCGCTTCCATTGCAACCGACCCCATACCGTGCGGCCTATGTACCGCTCGTTATTCAGGATACCGTATCCGCGCCGCGTGTCTCCATGGATCGCTGACGCAACCCACTTCCCCCGCCGCTTCCCATGGCTTCCCGTGTCGGTCCGGTTCCACATCGCACCAGGGGACGGGATACCCTCTTCATTCAGCTTCGCAGCTATCCGCTTCGGTGAATGACCGTCCGCGTAGAGTTCGAAAATCTGACGCACGATCTTGGCTTGTGCTTCGTCAATCTCAATCTCACACGTCTGGGATTGGGCGGCAGGTATGTACCCGTAAGCTCTACCACCCGCCGACTTGCCCGACCGGGCTACACCCTCCTGTCCGCGCCGCGTTCTATACGACGCTTCCCGGCGCGCATGCTCAGCCACAGCCTGCTTAATCTGAATCACCAATCCCCAACCATCGCGGCGCGTGTCATCCCCAACACACGTCAGGCAGTGGACTCCCAAATCCTCAAGCTCCGCTGATCGCGGACCGAATTCGGCGCGGTTGCGCCACAGCCGGGAAATATCCTCTGTAACGATCACGTCAAACTGACGTTTGCGGGCAGCTTTAAGTAGAGCCTGATACCCAGGGCGGTCGGCGGTACCGCCCGACATAGCGGCATCCTGAAATCGACTGATAACAGTCAGTCCGGCTGCTTTGGCGATGCGTTCGCATTCCCGGAACTGATCGTCTACCGACGCGTCGCGTTGCTTCTCGGTGCTGAAGCGGGCGTATAGAGCTGCTTTCATGGTTGCATGCTCCCTATTCGATTAACTCAGGGTCCCAACCGCCGAACTGCCGTAGCAGCTCATTGGTCAGCCGTCCGGGCCGAAACCAGTTCTTCGCTTCTTCGATAGTCGCAAAGTCTTTCGCTTTGCCCCGCGCCCCCTTGCCGACGGATGCAGAGTGTTCAATGGTAGCGGTCAGCTCTTCAAGGAAGAGCAGAGCAGTTGCCGTGATTGCGTCTCCGTTGTCGCGCTTCGACGCGTAATACCTGATAAATGCCTTCTCAGCATCCGATGCGGCCACGTTGTCATGGCGTTCGTATGCCCGCAACAACTTCAGCCATGCAGGATGGTCAGTTCTAATTCCGTTCAACGCGTCTTTGACATTCATTAGCCTATCCGCGCTATACGCGTCCTGGTCGCTCTCGCTCCGAGCGTCTTGCGCGTTGTGCCACTCCGCGTGCACCCTGATATTGGTGAGCAGGTCGCGTTTAACCTGCTCTAAGGTGTCGATCGGGGGAATCCCGATCCGGTCATCCGCAATAGACGGCCGGCTGGAGAACTCCGCAATGAAGCGCCCGCCTCTCGTACGGTAGATAGCGGCACGGTGTGTTACCGCTGGTCCGGGGGATTCGACTTCAGCGACAATTTTTCCAACGAATTGCAGCGGCTTCTCGTCGTCGCGGACAAGAACAAAAACCGAGTATTCGCTTGGGGTATCGGAATCAGGGACGGACGAATGCCCGCCGTTCTTAGGCTTTGCCATGATTATCTCCAGTCTTCAACCCGGAAACCCGTCCGGCATCGGGCGCCACACACCTGTGTAGCAACGGTCGCACTATACACCGTCCGGCAAAACCCTGGTTTTACCCCCTCGTGGCAAGGCGTCCCCAAGTCATAAGTCGGTTTCCGTGGGCGGCTCGGTCGCGAGCGGTATTACGACGGCATAACTCGCTGTAACCTGTCTTGGTCCAGGATACCCGGGAACGTGAGGCATCTTCTTTACTTCCTCGAAGCATTCCGACTCGCTGCCAACGAACAGCGGTCCCATGAACTCACACCCGCCATCGGCGAAGTCGTGCCTCGCAATGATCTGATGGGTTTCTCGTTTAGCGTTGCTCATGATGCTCCTCGCCGCGTATCCGCGTTCTGGAAGTCAGAAATCGCTATTCCTTCGACATCCTGGCAGGCTATCTGGCGCCCGATCAATTCTGCAAGTCGAAGAGCAGCAGTCGCTCGCGCAGCGGCAGACTCTCGCACTGCCACAGTCGGATGGCCGGTTGGGAGTTGGGCGGGTTCGGTGTGCACGGGATCACTCGGAAGTGACCTCCATGCTGCAAAGCCGGGCGGTCGGAATGCCGGCAGGGCTCCCCGTAAGGGGAATCCAGAAGCTAGTGCTTATGCACCGCCCGGTCAAGGGCCGGTTAGAATCCTCTGACAAACGCAAATCCGCGGGACATCATGCGCTCTATCTATCGACTGTTGGCTACCACCACCCTCGCCTGTATCGCCGCCTACTGTCTCGCCGCCACGAGCAGCAAGCCTGTCCCAGCCCCGGATCAGCGCGGGACGGAACAGCAGCCGCTTGTAGTCAGGGCGCCGACTACCGAAGCGGCTAAAGCGACACAGGAACACGCTGCGGAACGGTCGCAGGGCAGCGCCGAAAGTTCTGCGGCCCGGGCTGAGGACAAGGCCGACAGAGCCGCAGAACGTGCTGAAGACGCTTCATCAAAGGACCGAGATTTCACCTTGGCGGTTGTCACGCTGATTCTCACCACAGTTGTCGGTGCGGCTACCGTCGCAATTCTTTGGGTCCAAGCCCGCGCATTCTGGAAACAGACTGAACAGCTAAAGGCGTCCGTCGCAGAAATGCAGACTGCCACAAGTGTAGCGAAGTCGGCGGCAGACAGCGCTAAGCAAGCTGCTGACGCCGCAGTTGCTTCTAATTCCTTGGGCCGAACTGCATTGATAGCCGATCAGCGCGCTTGGATCGCAATTCGTGGCGATTCCATGGCAAAAGGTATCGAGCGAGAGCCTAACGGCTGGCGATTGAAGTTGATGCTAATGGTTCAGAACACAGGCAAAACTCCGGCCCATAATGTTCAGCTCTTCTTGCAGATCATCCCGGCGCTACCCGGGGCCGCTATCGTATACGAGGATACACACGCGAAGCTGAGAAGAGAGGCAGTGACCAATGCACTTGATTGGCACGGCGAATTATTTTTCCCCGGGGACACGGCTAGAGGTCTTGAATGGGGTGTGCTGCTGGCCGATAGTCTGCTTGCTCCCTGGTATGCAACGGGTGTTAGTGCCTACCCCATCCTAGTATCTGGCTGTGTCTATTATTTCGCAGACGGATTAACGAAACCAAGAATGACCTCGTTCCTGGTCGGAATAGAGCAAGCCGGCGGAGGGCATGTCGTTCTTGCCCCTCATTCTCTGATTGGAACAACAATCCCCGCTGCTAGTCTTCGCACGATTAGAAGTAAAACAGGTTGGTCAGCTGACTAATCAGCGCGGACCCCTGACCTCCTGCCGAAGATCCCGCGCCAGTGGCCCGCAGATCTTGCCAATTCTCGCCGCCAGCTAGGCAATGTGTCGCCGTATGAGCAACTCGAATTCGTAGCGGTGGATTTCTTCGGCTTGAAATCAGCGGTCGGGTGCAAGCATCTGGTCTCACCTTCACTAACTTGACGGAACCGAACCTATTGCCTGCAAACGCTGCGCGACGGCTGGGACACGCGGGGACAGAAGGGACAAAAATAAAACCGCGACTTAGATCACATGCGCTGCTCTGGCGCGGCGACTCTTCTTCCGTTAAGGTTCTATCCAACGGCTCCGCGTCACCTTACCCCTACACTTCGACCAAAGCCGTTAGTTCGCTCGGCGCTGCGAAAACGCCCCAACCTGTGATTGCAATGAAAGACGACAAGTTTGTCGTCGGGGTGCTTTTCTATGTCGATGCGAAGACTAACCATGACTGAGAATCGAATTCTGCACGCGCTGCAAAAGCAGCCCGACCAGACTCTCCCAATCGAAACCATAGCCCAAGAAACCCGCCTGACGGTTAAGCGGGTGTATGTGCGGGGCCGGGAGCTGACGCACCTAAGCCTAGTGCGCCTGATCATGCATCGGGTCTATGCCGGCCCACACTCGACTACAAGCTACTTCCTGAAGCTTGAGCCTGCGGGGCCCGACGAAACGAAGATGGATGTTTTGAGCTGACCGAACTGTCGGGAGACAGAAAAAAGCCGCGGATAACTGGGCTCGTAACCCACCGCGGCATGCATTTCGGACGTGCCAAGACTAGCGCATTGCGCTCTGCCACGTCTATAGAATTTGAAACCGCGGCGTAAATAGCTTGACCGCGGAGGACGTGGTCGCCGATTCGAATTGAGTCGGTATGCGAGGTCCTGCCGGCCTTGACGGGTGCGTGAATAGGATCTGCCGTCTTGTAAATCTCGCGGGCCCCGACACTCAGGGTGATCCGATTTGCGCGGCCCGTTCATCAGGGCCGACCGGGGAAGCGCCAGCGATCCGGTCAAAAGCTGCGGGCTGAAAGTGCCCCGCAGGGGATAGCGCTCTGGTGGGGATCGGTCCAATCCGTCCCCGACAAGAAGATGCCCGGATTAAGAGGGCGTGGAGCTACCAGCCTAGGGTGATCCACGCAGGACCTTGATTATCAATGAACCATTGATAGAAGACAGGAGAGGATAGCGAGCACTACGGGGTATCCCGAACCCGCACTCCTTCTGTTCAGCACATACGACCACGATCAGCCCATGTAGTCCTGCGCCAGCTGATCCCAGCTGGTGTCCATCAACAAGCCGCCAACCGATTTGCCAATCTGGCGGGCGTCAGGCCCGGTTCTGGTGAACCACACAAACACCATCTCTGAGCCAGCGGCACCCGGGCGCTTGCGACCGGGGATAGTGTTGTTGCCTTGAATCGGAGCAGACTTTAGCCATACCAGATTGATCCATTCTGGAAACTGAACGCGCACACGGTTCCCCTCGGTGGCGAACTTCGGCACTCCGCTGGAAATTTGGCGAACTATTGATCCCCACGGCTGCGCCAGCCGTTCGATCTGCTCTGTCGTCGCCATGTACGCGCCGGACCTTGTAATTCTTTTGTACACGGCCATTGACATATTTTCGGGCCACTCGCTCTTCAGGAAATGGGCTTGGTAGCCGTACAGGCGCACTACTCGACCGTCGTGAAGGGCTATCGCGGACATGCGCAAAGCCTAGCGTAGAGAACCGACGGCCACCAAGGCCGCACGGGTAACAGGCATCCATCCAATCTTTAGGGTCTGACAACTGAATCCGGTTACCAGTCACTCAGTAGGTGCAGCTCTCACTGATTCACCCCCAGCTTTCAGCTATCAGCCGCGTCCAGGGCGCATGTTCCGATGCAACCGATGGATTTGACAAAGCATACGCGGGCCTAACCTAATTCACTGTTCTCGTTGAGATTAGTCACACCGACTGTCCACATTCTCCAGAATGTTGACACCTGCAAGCACTGTATGAAATGCTTGACGTATGGATACGGCAGCCAAGCGCACCGCAGTCACCTACTATCGCACCAGCTCTGCAACCAACGTCGGCGCTGACAAGGATTCACTCCCCCGGCAGCAAGATGCCGTACAGGCATACGCAGCGGCCAATGGGATCGAAGTGGTTCATGAGTTCTACGACGCGGCAGTAAGCGGAGCTGATCCGGTCATGAGTAGACCCGGCTTCGCTGACATGCTGGCCTACATGCTGGGCAACGGCGCCCGCACCGTGCTAGTGGAGAATGCCAGCCGATTTGCCCGCGACCTGGCGGTACAGATTGCCGGTCATGATTTGCTGAAGGGTCATGGCATTACGTTGGTGCCGGTGGACGCACCGAATCACTTTCTGGATGAAACGCCGACCGCGACCATGGTTCGCAGCATTCTAGGCGCAGTGTCTCAGTTTGAGAAAGAAGCGCTGGTCATGAAGCTACGCAAGGCACGTGAACGCAAGCGCCGGGACACAGGCAGATGCGAAGGCAATCCCGCCTGGAAACCTGTCCCTGAAGCCACTGTAAAAGCTGCCCGAGACGCGCATGGCCGCGGACTGACTCTGCGTGCTGTCTCTGCCGAACTCGCCGCCGCTGGCTTTGTAAGTCCTTCTGGGAAGGCTTACGGAGCACAGTCAGTCAAGCGGATGGTCACTCGACCCAGCTGATCGGTCCCAGCCAGCCCCGCATGCTGCAGGTGTAGGAAACGCCGATGGAAACCAGGGATAAGCGACTCCCCTGTGCCTTCGATTACCGAGCGCAGTTTGCATTGGGCCGCTCTACAGCACCTATTGACGGATTAACTTTCGTCGATAATTGCACGAAGCCCAATCGCTAGACACTGTCATTGCCAAGAGCGGGTCGCCGCCATGACAAACAGCAAGGGTTTGTTGGCTCTCTACTTGTACCGATGGTTTGGATGCCACATTCTGCAGGAAGTCGTATGAGGGTCGCCACATTGAATACAGCCCCGAAGAAACCCGAAGCGGAAGAAGCAACTCTGACGCAAGCTCAGTCGGCGGCACTCCCGCTGCTCGCGGCAGGCTCGAAGAAAAAGGACGCGGCAGCGGCGGCTGGAGTTTGCCCCCAGACGATTTCTGTGTGGATGCAGGAACCACATTTCTCGGCAGTTCTCCGTGAGCAGCGCGAGCACCTTACAGTTTTGGCTTCCGAACGGTTGCGTGAAGCGGCCGGTTCTGCGGTAGCGACGGTCTTGGAGCTGATGGAATCCGGCAGCGAGCCGATCAAATTCAAGGCCGCGACTTATATCCTAGACCGGATTGTTGTGCTCGCAGCCGCCGGTTCTCTCCCCGCGTTACAGGCGGGTAAGGACGACCCCCGCGAGTTTCTTGCTGCCCTCGGAGTAAATTACCGATGTTGAGTCGCGGCGCCCGCGCCGAACGGCAAGCTAACTTAAGGCTCTTGGAATCGTTGCGAGTCGAAATCGACGAGAAGCGCAAACAACTAGAGTCTCGGCATGCGGCCATCCCTGCTCTGACGGCCGCTCAAGCCGAACGGGTCGTAGCACGCATTGTGGCTATGTCCGCTGACGCGGTATGGGAGTACTTCCAGCCCTACCCGTTACGCATGGCGGGCAAGAACCCATTCTACTACTGCTACGGCCCGCCATGTGACACCCGACACGACGGCGACCCAGAGCTGGCTGCGGCAGTAGAGGCTGCAAACCTCGCTTTATGTGCCCATGACCATGTGTTGCTGGATCTCCGTATTGCTGAATTCTTTAACGGCTGCATCTCATGGACGGAATCGCGGGTTTCAGCCACGGAGTCAGCGCAGTCTGTCTTCGCCCTGGACATGTTCGCCTGCATGGTCTCAATTGCCAAAACAGACAGTTTCTATCGGTCACTTGAGGGGAAGGACGTCCGGGATCTCGATAGAGAGAATCTGCACAGCGTGAAAGCGGACTGGCTGTCATTCGTTCACCTCTCTGGCGAAACGGATGTCGAACCGAAGCGCCGCTTGGCGAGGGATTTGGCTGAAGGCCTGGTAACCAACCCGAAAGCTAACGGCAGCGCCGCCAATCAGTTCTATGCCAGGAGGGAAAGCGCGTTCCTGAAATAGAAGGATGGTCTCTGCTATCATCGCTGCAATCCGACCAGGAGCTACCTCGTGAACAATGGCCAACCGATTCGGCGCGACAGTGTGTGCGTAGTCAATACTGATGGCTCACTGTCCAACGCAGAGCTTCTTGAGCAAATGACCGAAGGCGTGGATGATCGGGACATTCGTGCAAAGACCCGCACGAAATTTCATGCCGCAGGGATACCGTCGGCAGCATTGAACAGATTGTTTCCAGATCTTGATCCGCTGCCGGAGGAGTAACCCGTCAATACCTACAGGACTCTGCCCCTAGACACGTTGGGCGGGCGCGATAGATTCTGGAAGATGGCCAGCAGCGTGTCGGATCGATACACCCAATCAGCATTCTGGGGGTGTAGATAACCGTTCGGAAAGCTAGCCGGCTTGGGATTGGAAGCGCTTCTGGTTGGCGACTAAAGGTCGCCGCTGTGCTCCTTGACAGAGTTGGCCGACGCATCCCTGTCAGCCTGGGTTGTGAAACTCAGAATACTACGCTCAATGTCTCCGGCATATTTCTGCAGAATGACGAAATTAGCCGCCGTATCCTTCCATGCGAAGTACTCGTTGTCGAAATTGGCACCCATCCTGTTCTGAACGGCTTGATGATTGTGGACGGCAGGGGAGCCAAGTTTTTCTACCACCGCTGTTTGCACCTGAGCAAAGCCAATCTCTGGGAAGGTGACGTTTATGCGCTGAACTATTCCATGCTCGTCAATGACGAGATTCAACTGGCCAAACACATCAGCAACGCTGGTCATGCCGTTGCAGACCTGCCAGTTGTGCGCTCCAATCCCGCATTTCACCTTTAGGACCGCGAAGGGACTGCCGTTTGGTGGCGAGAGCTTCTGCTCTACCTCAGCAGGTGTTGCAGGCCCGCCAAGAGTTATACCTTTCAGATCGAAGGCGGCTGGGCTGGCAACTCCACCGGTCGCAGCTTCCGCCCTACCCTTGGCAGCGTGCGTAGCCGCCACCTCTGAGGGGCGGCGGTTTTCAGCAGCCTCAAATTCCGAGTCAATCCGAGTGGCCAGAGCTGAAGCGCCCATCCGACCAAGTGTAGTTTCGTCGGCGACGAGCACGGCGCGGAGCCTTTCCAAATCTTCTGGCCATGCGGCGTTCTCAGCAATCGCTTGTCGATCCACGTCATACATCGCCTGAGCGTCAGACGTCGACAGCCTACCGACGCGTTTGCCGCACTGAATCCGGACCGAGGCGAGTAACCAATCGAGTTCGTGTAGCTTCTGGGCGGAGGTGAGTCTTTCAGTACAGGTCCCAAAATCGCCTGTAGATGCGCTCGTCAACGCGTCTTCGATTAGCATTTGGTACGGACGGGCGTCGCTGCAGGCAGCAGAGAGCGTCAGCATGGTGCCGTCTCGCAGTATCTTCAGTCGGACCAACCCTGATGGGGGTTGCTTGCGGAGTGCGTCGATGATGGGGGAGGCAGCTGAAGACGGCAGAGGCTCGTCCGCTACCTCCAGGACCTTGTCTCCGTACTTGAGGACGGCGTCGTGCGTTCCGGTGATGATATCGTGCCTGACATTCGGCGCGATCATGCATCGGGAGGCTTTCCATCCTGGTCCACTCATCACGTTTAGCAGCTGCTGCGCCCCCTGTTGGAATTGATCTGCCGTAGCGGCGTTAGAAGGTGCGCTGATGCCGCCTATTACACCGACGAGTATTGCGACCGTGACTAGCGACGCAACACCGGATTGGTAGAGGGTCCGGGTTAACCTGCGCGATGCCCGACTTGACTGTTTCATGACGCAGGAAGGCTCCGATACTTGTGCGCGTCCGGCGGGTCGCGCGCCAGGGTGTTCTGTCGCTACTTATAGTCTGTAGACCCAGAGTCGGCAACTTCGCAACATCCTGAGTGTGATTGGCGTCACCTCCGGGCAGTGCGAAAACCAAGTTCAAAGCTAAGAAGGACCCTTGCCGACAACATCAGAGCGCACCGGGCGGCTAAAGGGTTGTCGCAGGAGGCGCTGGCCGACGCCTGCGGTTTACACCGGACTTACATCGGTTCTGTCGAACGGTGCGAACGTAACGTTACCTTGAGCACTCTGGAGGTCCTGTCGGCCGCACTTAGCGTCTCTGTCCCGGAGCTGTTAACGAGGTCGTAGAGCATCGCTGGAAGGGCAGATATTCCCCTTGAGGTCTCTCTTGCGACCCCCAGGAGGAGGTCGGGAGTACCGGAAATAGCCTGCAGGTGGTCTGCTCGCTGAACCTGGCGCCTCCTTCCCGCCTGCGGAACATAGTTCACCCTGCCCTTCTTTCAAAGGCGGGCGTCGCACTGTGCGCTGGCTCACATCTACGTCACTGAGCAAGAGCGCTACGCCCTCGAGTGTGAAGCATTCGTCAGCTTCCGCTGTTGAACATAAATAGATTCCTTGGAACGTCGTGGTCTCTCCGCCGACGAGCACCGCGTTGCGCCCGCTCGATCATCGTGGAGACATTCGTGTTTCGATGCACTAGGACGGCTGTTCCAGATGAATCTCGCAGAAGCGATAGACAAGCTCCATGAACGGCTCCAAACCGCCTGCACGCCTCAAAAACAAAAGAGGTCGGAGAACCATTGGACAGCTCACACCTGGCAAGTGTTCTTTGAGGATCTCAACTGTCGCGCCATTCTGGATTCCAGTGGGAACTCGGCGAACGACAGGCCGGACGTGCAGGTCTGGTGCGCAAGTGAGAGCCCACACGGACCTGAACTTTGGATTGAAGCGCGATCTCCAGGCACGTTTTCTTCGAAGACGGGCATCAACCGCCTCCTCGGCGAGTTGCTTAGGAAATTAGATGCCTGCCTCCAGAGTAACGAGCCGGTGCCAGACGAAATACTCATAACGGATTTCTTCTCCCATTATCTTTGGCCAGTCGATCGGTTCCTGCGAATAATCGAATCCGGACGGACGCCAGAACGACCCTTAGGTCATCTGGGAGCGCCGGTCGCACTGTGGCGAACCATTGAAGGGCATTCATTCAAGGCGGATCTACGCGAAACCTTTGCGCGGTGGAGTTCGCTCTCGGACTTCAAATCAGAACACCAGTCGCGGCTGGATCTCGATTCCCTGATCAGGGCGCTGCTGAGTCTGTCCGCTGACTTTCGCAAGGGATATCTCCACGATGCTGTCGCGATGGTGGGAAATGACTCGGCTGTACGGCGGCTATTCGGAGAATGGATGGCTGCAGGTGGAGAGCTTGCTGTAAGCATGGTTGCCCCGGAAGCAGGAAAGCGAAATGTCGCGGCAGAGGAGGCGTTCGTCGAACTCTGCTTCCATTCTGTCGTCGTACGCTGCTTCATGATCAAGTGGTTTCTTGATCACGGCCATCTCGCCTCTACCGACTGCGCTCGCGATTGGGGCCTCCTGAACTCCCGCTCCCCTACAAGTCTAATACGAAAGGCAATCTGTCCAAGCGGTTCCACCGCCGCTGAGCGGTTGATCGGGCAGGTATTCCGAAGCACGAACGTGTATCTATGGATCCTCGAAGCTGCGCCGGCATCGCTATGGATCAAGATGAAGCAAGCATTCGCAAGGTACACTTTGGTTGCGGAACGCAGCGACATTCTTGGCGAGTTCTACCAGCGCTACATGCATCTGTTTGCAAAGCAGGCGCAGCTATTGCTCGGTCAGTTCTATACGCCCCATGTTCTCACTCGTGCGATGTGGAAACTTGTCGGTGAAGTACTGCGGAAGCGAGGAATATCGTTGCAGGACGAATCTTGTTTGGTCATAGATCCCTCTGTTGGCACGGGGACATTTCTTACTCAGGGATTGCGGTTGCTGTTGGATGGAGCCTGGGGCACCACTAATCGACTTTATGCAGGGCAAGAACTGGCTGCAATTGCATCCCGATTCACCGGATTTGAAGTAAATCCATTGAGCCGCGGGGTCGCCGTGGTTAACTGCTTGACTGAACTTCTCGCCCACTCATCCGACGGTTGCCAATCATTTGCCGGGAAAATCCGCGTCTTCGAGACCAACGCCTATGATGTGCCAGAGCGCCGCCAGCCCGATTTAATTCCCCTACGCAAGGCAAAAGGGACTAAGGATGAAGACTTCCTAGCCTGGAAGAAAGACATGGCCGCGGCAACTCAAGCCAAACAGAAAGAACAGTACAGGGTGGTTGTAGGTAACCCGCCGTGGAGGAATCCCTCGCCTGCTTGCAAGAACAAGCGTGTCCAAGATGTACTAAAGAATGAGGTGATGCCGTGGGCCTGGGAGTATCGAGGTCAGAAGCTCTCTTCGATTAAGGGCTGCATACACGGAGTTCGGGAGGACTATGCGTTCTTCATGGGGCTGGCAGTACGGTTGCTTCAGGAGCGCGGGCTGTTGGCCTATGTTACGAATGAGTCATGGCTTACTGCACCGACCTACACGCTCTTGCGAAAGTATCTGCTCGATCACTTTCAAATCCATGCCGTGCTCCGCATCGGGCCATACTTTGAGGGAGTCAAAGAAAGGGCCGCCGTAGTAGTGGCTGAAAAGGTCGCGAGTGAAAGTGCAGGTAGAGATCAAGAAATTCGTTATCTGGATTGGTCCGATCTGTCGAATTCCAATTGGTCGCGGAGCTGGATCAATGGAAAGCTAGAAACCCTAATACAGGGAGATCTTGGCCGTAATGCGTGGTCGAAGATCCACGCAGTCGGCTCCGACTGTAGAATTAGGGAGCGGTCTTCATGCTCATATTCGAACGATCTACCAAGTTGCATCGGTATCGAAGAAATCTTCAAGGTAGTGAACTCGGGCGCTCAAGCCGGATGTGGTCCCATATTCCTGAACGTGGACAAAACCACCTTAGAGAAGCGGATGCGCATGCTTTTTCGGGGTGACCACGACGAACTGGTAGAGCAAATATCTGATGAAGTACGTGGCGGGCGCCCGAAGGCCGTCCAACTGGTGCGCGAGCGCTTTCAGGCAATTGCGAAAACCGGGGCCATGTATGATCCGCGTGCCGTACGGTCAATACTCGCCCACTTTCCAAATCACGGGGACCCGAAGAAGAGAGGTTACTGCTATTTTGACTCGCAGATTTGGCTGTTTCCGAGAACCGAGCGGGTTTCCCCGGAAGTTCGCACGATTTGGGATTCTAAGCCTAAATTGATATTCCGCGACATGTATGACCCCTGCGACAAGCGAATTATCGGCGCCGTGGAAATGGACGGTTGCGTTATAGACAATCACCTATTCAACGGCGGAGTCTACGTAGCCGTGCCGAAGACCGACGCGGGCGCCTCCAATCTGACCGATCTGGGGAATCTGCTTCGAGAGAAATTCACTTCGGACACGGAATTCTTGAACTATTTGTCAGCAGTACTGAACTCGTCGCAGGTTCAAGAGTGGGGGAAGTCTAATCCGCTTGAAAGGGTAAAGATTCCAACCGGGATCGACGCGAAATTGGCGTGTAGGATGGCGAAGATCGAGCAAGCGAAGTCTCCACCATGGGCGCCCATTTCAGAGCCGGAATTAGCTCGAAAACGCCAGGCCGAGAGAATTGCGGACCTGTTCGAGACGGTGATCGAGGCTCTTGAGGAAGCTGCTTAACTAGTGCCTTTCTTCTGTATCGCTTCTCTCTGTCCCCCACGCGGCGATCTGCAATAACCGTACTGCGCCTTGACGACGCATTGAGTCGATGACGATCGAACAGTTCCGGCGTCAATACAACGAGGTCAGACCCCATTCCAGCCTCGGCGACCTGACGCCGGCCGAGTTTAAACAGCGACTGAGTTCAACAACCAACACTGAAACGGCCATTTCCTAAGTCACCAGTGGACCGAAGAAGGCCATCAGGTCAGTTGCCCTTTGGCGGCCCATAGGCGGCATCGTGCTGTGCCTTTGTACATTTAGGGCGCTCAGGTGTCGAGGTGTCGATGTTCCGTCATCGGTGCAGGAGCCGCCGTGACCATCACTGATAAACGTGCCGGCGCTCACAGCCGTCGTGGTGATTATTGCGAGAACGAGCAGTATTGCAGCGACGGGTTTGTGTGTTCTCTTTAAAGCAGCCGCCCCTGACCGCCCCCCGCTACAGATTCCCGCAAATCCAGTATGTGACCCCTACATCAGCGGGGACCGGCTGGCCCCAATTCAGAAGTCTCCCGACAACAAGTTCCGCGCCCCCAGCTCCCCCCCAGAAGAAACCCTCCATCTGAATTTCAACCTTCCCGCTCAGGGAGGGTAGCTTCTTCATTGATTTTAGTTTGGCCGCACAGCTGCCAGCCGTTAACTTCTCGGCCATCAAGACAGCGATGCGCGGATGAAAGTCCACGTTCCCGAGAGCGGGGTTCGACTGCAAGAATAGAATCAGTGCAAATGTGCTCATAGGCATCAATTCAGCAGTGCGTGCGCCCCTCGGTAACAGGAAATGGGGCGTGATAGACCATGGCTACTGAACGACTCTGACGATGGGCCTGTAGTCCGGGCTCACAAACGCGACTTTATCACCGGAGCTGAAGGTGGGCTTCCTGATGACGCTCTCATGATCGGCAGGGAACTTGTACACCGTTGGCTGAGTCTTGATGCCACCTATCAGACCCGCAACCTCCACCGTGACGATGGTGTGCGAGGCGTTCCTGACGTGCAGGTGTAGGACTCCCGGACCATCCAGTAATTCGTGCCTGAATGTTAGTTCCAGTGGCAAGTCTGGCTTCGCCAGCCGCTGCTCTGTCGCTTCCTGCGCGACTGTCGTGGCTGCCAATTGGGACTTGTCCGCTTGAAGCTTGGTGATCGTGTCCGCATTACTCGCCAGCGTGGCGCGGAGCTGCGTGATGGTTGAGGCAGCCGTGGCGGCATCGGTTGCGGCTTGAGTCTTCAGCTGCGTCACCTGACCTTGCAGCTGCACCACGTAATAGCCGAGCGGTGCACCTGCGACCACTAGCCCGACCAGCGAAGGAATTAACCAGGTACGTCCGGCGCTCATGGGGAACTCCTTAGGGGAACCTGCAGAGATCCTAAGGCGTACTCAAGGTGTCCTTCCGAGAGACACTCAATGTTGCCGCGATGCGCCAATGTGAACTTGAGCACACTTCCGCGAGGCGCAATGTCAAAGATCCAGCAAAATCAATGGTGCCGTCACTAAATGGGGCGCAGCGCCATGTGAGAATGCCAGCGGCTCACGTCACCGACTACCAAGACAATTGCCAAATGAATCGCAACCTTGTGCTCCTCGGATGCGCTGCCGTTCTATCAAGCCTCGTTGGTCTTTCAGGCTGCACGTCCGATGTGCTGCTTCAGAAGGACAACAAAATCGTCACCTGCGAAGGCGGCTGCGCTAAAGGCGGTCTGGCCGGAATCCCCTGCCGCAACACTCAGCGTGAGTGCGTTGAGGACTTCCAGAAGGCCGGGTACGAAAGGATTCAGTAGGCGGTCGGCAGGATGGCTGACCATACCCCCGGAAATGAGGTCAATGCAGTTGAAATTCTCAGCGAGAAACCATGCCTACTAACGCGTCCAGATTTTTCTGCTTATCAAGGCGATTGCTTGTGCTAGGTATTCTAGCCGGACCAATCAGCAACGTGCTTGCGGAAACAATACCCCTGGAAAACGATCACGGAACATTTGTAGTCCCAGTGATCGTCAATAATCAGATTACCTTAAAGTTTACCGTGGATAGCGGCGCATCAGACGTGGTAATTCCGAGCGACGTTTTTTCCACACTCATTCGAACTGGAACGATCTCTGCTGCTGATATCCGGGGCTCAGCCGAATATCAAATCGCCGATGGTTCTACAAGCGTATCGAGGAGAGTGCGCCTTCGATCCCTGCGTGTTGGCGGCATCGAAATCCGTGACGTAATCGCATCAGTAGCGCCCCAATCCGGATTGCTCTTGCTGGGACAAAGTTTCCTGTCACGCTTTTCGTCATGGTCAATCGATAACGGAAAGCATGTTCTCGTTCTCAGTTCGTCTTCTGCGGAGGAGATTTCCGCTACACCAGCATCTTCGAGCGCGCCTGCGCGGGACCCGAAGTATTCTTCGCCTAAATGGGTAGACTCTGGGAGTTATTCCGACGGCAAGGGAACACTGTATATCGATACATCCAGCATCCGGACCGACGGTGCCATACGTCTCGCCTGGTGGAAGGTCGAGTATTCAACACATACGCAGCATGGTGTAGTCGATCCCAACAAATGGCTAAAGCTCGTGGCACTTCGGCAGGCCGTAGATTGCGACCGCGAAGTCATACGTGTTGAGGAAGCGACCTTCTACTACGAGGACGGAACCGCAGATAATCCTCCACCAGGATCCTTGCCGGGCCGCTGGGATACCGTCTCACCCATAGGCGCCAGTCACGAGATGATGAGTGCGGTGTGCCAAAATAGTGCGCGTAGCGATGGACGCTAACCATCAATGCAAGTTTGAGTGGACCCCGGTTTAGCACGGCCCAGCGCTTGAGTTCGCGGGTGTCTGCTGCGGTCGTCCAGATGACAAAACCTTATCCGTTGTTAATTGCACGGCGATTCAAACCGATTGTGGGAGGTTTTCGTCTGGACTGACGGTCTTCCCCGAAATCGGACGGGCCGCCGGAGTTCCTGGGGAGGCAAACGCAAGCGCCAGGGCGGCGACGTAATCTACCCGGCTGCATCGTTGCTGCTCGCATAACGTTCCGGCTCGACGCGGTCTGCGACGCCAACGCGAAGGCAGCACGAAGGCGACGTGCTATCGCGAGTTTCTGAAGATCGTTCAGTACGCCCGCGCCAAGTTGGATCGCTATGAGCTAAACTTGCGGCCATGAAGCGGCTCATATTCTGCGGACTGATGGCGTTGACGCTAGCCGGCTGCGGATTGGGGTCAGTGCACCCCGGTAACAAGGCGCGGATAGGTTCGCTTGGATTTGGCTGCACAGAATTGGCCGACGCAAAGCACGCTGCCGCCTTCCTGGACGCTCATGAGTCCGCCGAACACATGAATGCGGCGTTCTTTCTTACCGATCCGCCCCGCTGCCTGAAACTGTACAACGATGAGACTTTGACGGTGACAGCCGAGGATGGCGATTATCGGCAGGTACGTAGGCAGAATGGCAAAGAACTTTGGGTCGCGTGGCAGTACCTGGATTTCGTAGATTTCAAATAGCGGCACCGTTCAGTCAAACCAGATGGTCACAGGCTGCCTAGAAGCGCGAATCCTGCCCCCGCTACCAACTTGAACCGGTCCGTTCCGGAGCGCCAGGCTGGTGTGCACTCCCTGGCTCCGCTCGTTGGGTTTCAAGCGGTATGTGCGCTCAGCCGCATGCCAAACGCGCCGACGATCTTCGCCACGGTCTCAAAGCTCGGATTGCCCTTTGGAGAAAGCGTCTTACAAAGGCCGGCCCGGTGATGCCGGTTTCCTTCGCTAGCTTCATCATTCCACGCGCTCGAGCGACAACACCGAGCGTGTGAATCAGCATCTGCCGATCCATCGGTTCTTCGAATACCGCCGCGAGGTAGTTTTTGATGTCCTCTTCAGTCTTCAGGTAATCCGCGGAATCGTATCGTGCCGCCTTGATCTTAGGGCGGTTAGGTTTGGTTGCCATGGTCACTCCTACTTGGCCGGCTTTTTTTCGCCGGTGGGTTCAATACTTTCCACATCGCGTGCGCGCTCTTGATATCCGCATCCTGGGTGGCTTTATCGCCACCGCAAAGCAGCACGTAGAGCGTCTTGCCCGCTCGACCGTAACAGACGCGGTACCCCGGACCAAAATCAATGCGTGGCTCGCTCAGGCCTTCGCCGATAGGCCCGACATCGCCAGGATTGTCATTTGCCACCCGGT
>Ga0210385_10000297_pt1 | contig 41588 bp, 32 predicted proteins | sample IncBWH26OmetaG_FD_160107 | JGI IMG/M metagenome (GOLD analysis project Ga0210385, IMG submission 160107) | Forest soil microbial communities from Barre Woods Harvard Forest LTER site, Petersham, Massachusetts, United States - Inc-BW-H-26-O ...
TCGTGGCCGACAACATCTATCACGGCACCCAGGATCACTACGACGGATCCTTCCAGACTTTGCAGAGTGACTTCAGTCGCTCGCTCAAGCACACCAACTTCCTTGTCACTGAGACCAATGCGCAGACGATCGGCTGGTCCTCGCAGAGCCAATTTCCTCCCTACGACGGCCAGCTCCGCGAAGACGTCTATACCTATCTCTCCAACGGCGCCAATATGGTTGAGTACTGGCACTGGGCTTCAATCGCCGCCAATCAGGAAACCTATTGGAAAGGCATCCTATCGCACGACCTCGAACCGAATCGCACATATGCCGAGATGAGCCGTACCGCGCATGAGCTCGAGAAGATCGGCCCGCATCTCGTCGGTCTCAAAATTCACAACGACGTCGCCATCCTCTGGAGCCGCGACTCAGCCAACGCCATCAGCTTTATGCCCTACGGCGGCGGCGTACCTGCACGCAGCTGGACCGGTGAACCCGACGGCTACGCTTCCCTCGTGCAGCAAATGCATCACTCCCTCTACGAACTCAATACCGGCGTCGACTTCGTCTTCCCTGAAACACAGGATTTCTCGGCCTACAAGCTCCTCATCGTTCCCGCGCTCTACATCTCCGACGACGCATTGCTGCAGCGCATCTCCGACTACGTCAAAAACGGCGGCCACGTCGTCATGACCTTCAAGAGCGGTTTTGCCAACGAGAACTCTGCCGTGCGCTGGGTCCGCGCTCCCGGTCCGCTGCGCGAAGCCGCCGGCTTCAGCTATCAGGAGTTCTCCAACCTCGAACATCCGCTCGCACTCAAAGACGATCCGTTCCATGTCGGCGACGCCAACAAAGTCCAATACTGGGCCGAGTTCCTCATGCTCGATCACGCCAAGCCGCTCGCCTTCTATGACCATCCCTTCTTCGGCAAATGGCCGGCCATCACCCAGAACCAATTCGGCTCCGGCTCGCTGCTCTACGAAGGCACCTACGTTTCCGATTCGTTGCAGACCGCCATCCTCAAGCAGGCTCTCTCCGAAGCCGGACTCCCGGGCAGCAATCAGCAGCTTCCCTCGGCGGTCCACATCCAGCACGGTGTCAATCGCACCGGCAAGCACCTTCATTACTACTTCAACTACTCTGCTGCCGAAGTCAAAGCTCCCTACTCCTACGCCGCCGGAACCAATCTTCTCGATGGCAAGTCCGTTGCCCAAAATCAGGACCTCACCCTCGGTCCCTGGGATCTCGCCATCATCGAAGAACGTTAGACCAACCAACCCGCCCCCGCCACTAGTTCAGAATTCTTAACAATTCTGTGGCTGCCCGTGTCTTCACGCTGGCTGATAGGATGATGTGTCCTGCAAAATCGTTTGAGCGAGGGATCGAAATGAAACAAGCCCCCCAATTCACGCGCCGCACCGTCGCGTCTGCCGTCCTGTGTGTGCTGATCGGCTGCACTGCTTCTGTCGCGCAGCGCCCCCAGAAGCCGCCCGCGCCCACCGGCCCCTGGATGAACAGCAGCCTCTCGCCTGACGAGCGCGCTGATCTCGTGCTGAAAGAAATGACGCTCGATGAAAAGGTGGCCATCCTGCACGGCGTAGGCATGCCTACCGACGATCCCGTCACTCCAGAAAACGCAGCTTCCAATCGCGGCGTAGGTTACGCCGTCGGCGTCCCCCGTCTCGGCATTCCCGGCATCGACATGAGCGACGCCGCCTACGGCATACGCTCCAGCGGTATCAACGGCCGCTACTCCACTGCGCTTCCCGCCAACGTGGCCGCAGCCTCCAGTTGGGATCCCGATGCGGCTTTCGAATATGGCGCACTCATCGGTCGCGAACTTCGCGCCCAGGGCTTCAACATGACGCTCGGCGGCGGCACCAATCTCACGCGCGATCCGCGTAATGGCCGTACCTTTGAATACCTTGGCGAAGATCCCGTTCTCGCCGGAACCCTGGTCGCAAAGCTGATTGAAGGCACGCAGTCCGCTCATGTCATCGGCGACATCAAGCATTACGCACTCAATGACCAGGAGAGCGGTCGCAACAGCGTCAATATCACCATCAGCAAGCGCGCCGCCCGCGAGAGCGATCTCCTCGCTTTCGAGATTGGCATCGAAAAGGGCCACCCCACGGCCGTCATGTGCTCCTACAACCGCGTCAATGGCGACTTCGCCTGCGAAAATCAGTGGCTCCTCACCGACGTTCTCAAGAAGGACTGGAACTTCCCCGGCTTCGTCATCTCCGACTGGGGCGGCACTCACTCCACGCAGAAAGCTTCCGCCGCCGGCCTCGACAACGAAGAACCGGGAAGCTTCTTCTTCAGCGATAAATTCAAGGCAGCCGTCGAATCCGGCTCCATCTCCACCGCCGAACTCGACGCTCATGTACACCGAATCCTGCGCTCTATGTTTGCCGCGGGCGTCATCGACTACCCTCGTCAGCGTAGCGTCATCGATCCATTCGCCGGATTTGAAACAGCCCGCAAAATTGAAGAAGCCGGCATCGTGCTTCTCAAGAACGAAAAATCCGTCCTGCCTCTGAACCCAACCCGTCTCCGCAGTATCGCGGTCATCGGCTCGCATGCGGATGTGGGCATGATCTCCGGCGGCGGCTCCGCGCAGGTGGATCCCATCGGCGGCAACGCCATCATGCCCCCGGGGCAGGGCGCTACCCACTGGCAGGAAGAGATTTGGTTCCCCACCTCGCCCCTCAAAGCCATCCAGGCTCGCGCCCCCAAGGCTGAAGTCAAGTTCGATCCCGGCACAGACCCCGCCTCCGCGGCCGCCGCCGCCAAAGGCGCCGACATCGCCATCGTGTTCGCCTATCAGTGGGCCAGTGAGGGTATGGATCTGCCCAGTCTCACTCTCGCCCACCAGCAGGACGACGTCATCGCCGCCGTAGCCGCAGCCAATCCCCACACCATCGTCGTTCTCGAAACCGGCAACCCCGTCACCATGCCCTGGGTTGCCGCGCCCGCCGCAATTCTCGAAGCATGGTTCGCCGGAAGTGATGGAGCCAATGCCCTCGGCAACGTTCTCTTCGGCACCGTCAATCCCAGCGGAAAACTCCCCAATACATTTCCGCGCAGCGAAACCGATCTGCCCCATCCCACGCTTACGGTGCCACCACCAGAGTCCGAACACTTCACAGGTCCTGTCTCTCGCGAGGTGCGCGAAGCGGGCCTGCCCCCCTTCCAGGTCACGTACGACGAAGGCGCGCTGGTTGGTTACAAGTGGTATGAGGCTAAAAACAAGTCCGTGCTCTTCCCCTTCGGCTACGGTCTCTCCTACACCACTTACGCTTATTCCGCATTGAAGGCCACACCGGGCGGGACGGTTTCGGCTACATTCACAGTCAGCAACACCGGAGCGCGCGGTGGCTCAGAAATCGCCGAAGTCTACGCGCTCCTGCCTGCCACTGCAGGCGAACCCTATAAGCGCCTCGTTGGATTCACAAAAGTCAAACTCGAAGCTAAAGAAAAGAAGACCGTCACCGTCGACATCGACCCGAAATACCTGTCCATCTTCGACGAAGCCAAGGATGCCTGGACACTTCTTCCCGGCGACTACACTCTGCTCGTCGGCGGCTCGTCGCAGGACCTGCCGCTCAAGGCCGTCCTCACCCTGAAGTAGCCGGCCATCTCGTCACCGGCCCGTTCCGTCCCAGGCATCCAACAAATGTCTGGGACATTTCATCTCCCGAGAAATTTTTCCAGCACGACAAAGTAGAGATCGTCCCGCAATGGCTTGCCAAAGCGGTCGTCGCCATACGGAAATGGCTTCGTCGCTCCCGTCAACGTGTAGCCCCGCCGTTGATACCAGGCGATGAGCGACTCTCGCAACCAGAGGACAGTCATCTCGATCCGCACTGCACCCCGTTCCTTGGCAAAATCCTCCGCGGCAGCGAGTAAAGTCCTTCCCAATTGCATTTTCTGCAGTGCCGGCTTCACCGCAAGCGTGCCCAGATACCACGCGCCCTCGGCTTCAGGCGCAAGCAACACGCATCCCAGAAGAGATTCGTCTTCAGGATCGCGATCAATCAGCAGATGCGCACCAGGATGCGAAGCAAGATCCTCGCGCAGCAGAGAATCATTGATCCGCTGCCCCTCCAGAACACCCGCCTCTACGTTCCAACTCGCGACGGGGCCCGTCCCGCGAAATGCCACATTCACCAGGTCGATAATCTCCGGATAATCGGCTTCTGTCGCTTCCTTCAAGTGCATGCAGAGGAGTTTATCGCTCCCCAGCGAAGCGCCCGAAACTCGCCACAGCCGAGGATTTCCATTCCCTTCCCGCACTCACCTCTGCCATACTTCCCGCGTAGTTATGCACTCAGCCGCGAGTTCTGCATGCAAAATCTCATCCGCACGAAGATCTTCTCTTCCCGCGCCGTCCTCATCGGCGCCGTCCTCGCGCTCATGGGCTGTGGAAAAGCAAACGACGCGCTCATACAAAACCCCATCACCATCACGCTTCCCATATCCACAGTGACCGTTACTCAAGACGGCCCCACGGTCATAATTCCCATTCAGATCACTTCCACCAGCGAAACCGCGCTCGTCTCGGTCACAGGCCTGCCGGGTGGCGTCGCTGAAAAGTATGCCGCCACCGACACCAGCCCCTCCGGTTCACTCTTCTTCACCGCCGACGGCGTCGCCATGACCGGCACGTTCATGCCCACCATCACCGTCATGTCTGCTGGAGAGATCGCAAAGACGCAATTCACTCTGATTGTGAAGATGAGTTGAGCCGGCGCGCTTATTCGCCGTCCGCCGGCACCTGCTCCAGTTGCCGCTTCCACGTCTTCTGGTTCCTGCGGAAGCTCTTCTTCAGGTCCTCCAGAATTCGCTCAAAATCCGCATTCGTGCGCAGGTTGTTCCACGAGGGATTCTTCTGGAACCACGGATAGTTCTCATTGCCCAGGTAAATCGCGCGCCGCAGCCAGTGCAATGCTTCGCTCGAATCGCCTTCAACCGCAAAATACGTCGCCAACCTGTACGCCATTTCGTTGTCCGCTTCAGCCGCCGCCAGCGTATCGTCCTGCAGCAGCCCGGCCGCGTGCTCTCGCTCGCCCACCTGCACATAACACATGGCCAACGTCGGCACCGCGATGCGCATCGACGCATCATCCCGAATCACGCCTTCCAGAATCTCTATCGCCTCCGACAGATTGCCCATCCGCATCTGCTGGTACCCCGACGACGTGCGCAGCAGTGGATGACGCGGTTCCAGTGCCAATCCCTTTTCGAGTTCATCCCCGGCCAACTCAATCTGGTTCTGGTAGTGATACACACGCGCCCTGTGGTTATATAAAATCGCCGCATTCGCCGGATTCAGTTTCAGCGCGCGGCTGAACTGCTGCAGCGCCTCTTCATACATCCCATCGCCGCGCAGCGCCAGCCCCGCCACCATGTGTACATTCCAGTCATTTGCTGCCGCCGCCAGCAGGTTCGCAATCCCGTGCCGTGCCGATTCCTTCTCTCCACGCGACAGCAGCATATAAATCCTGTAGAGATTTGCCTCCGTGGCTGCCGGATCCAGCTTCAGCGCCTCATCAAACGCGCGCCGCGCATGCATCACGTGAATCTGCCCGCCAAACCCGTGGCGCACATACTGCAACTCCGCAATCCCCAGCCCGCTCCACCCCGCCGCAAACTCTGGATCCTTGGTCGTCACACTGGTAAACAGCGCATGTGCCTTCGACAGATCCGCGCGCGCTCCTGTCCGCACCATGAACGAACTCAACAGCGCTCGCGCCTGCAGATAGTCTTCGCTCACCTGCCCCGGCAGCGATCCATCGCGAGGCCCAGTCCGCGCTGCGTCCACGGGTTCACTCGCACCCAACCCATGCAACGCGGCAAATACCTCGTTCGAAATCTCCGATTGCACTGCAATCAAATCCAGCGACGGCACCTGGATCACTCCGCCCGATCGCACACTCTGCGAGCCAATATCCAACAACTGCCAGTTCAGATCGAATCCGCTCTCCGACCGCACAAAGCTTCCCGCCAGCACAAACGATACCAGCAGCCGTTGCCCCACGCTCAACGGATCCATCTGCGCAATCGGCAACGACATCAGGCTGCTCGAAGGCCTCACCACCAACGCCGGAATCCGCGCCAGCCGCGCTGCAATCGCATCCGCCAGCGCGTAGCCGTACATCGGCGCAACTTCCGTCGCACCGAGGTTCACAAACGGCAGAACCACCAATGAGTTCTGCGGCGTCTTCTCGTTCGCCGACTCGCGAAACCGCTCTGCCAGCATCGACAGAAATCCCGTCGCGCGTTTCTCTGCTTCCGCATCATTCGTCGGAAGATTCGCAGCGGCATCGCCCGGAATAATTCCCGTCTCCAACTGCTGCGCCTTCATGATCGTCTTCAGCGCCTCGCGCACTTCGGCCGCCGAGTTATAGCGCTCCGCCGGATTCTTCTCCAGGCACGTACCGATCACGCTCTTCAACTCCACTGAGATTGTTGGCACAATCTCGCTCAAGTCCGGCGGATCAGAAAACTGGATCGCGCGAATCGCCTGAAAGTCTTCCGCATCCGGCCGCGCAAACGGATGCCGTCCACTCGCCAGCTCATACAGAATCACCCCCAGCGCCCAAACATCCGACTGCGCGCTCGAGTGCCCTGTCACAAACTGCTCCGGCGCCATGTACCGGATCGTTCCGCCTCGCGCCGTATACGTCGCCGCCATCGATGCATCCTTGGCCAGCGCCGGTTTGCTCGGATCAAACGTTGCCTCTTCCGGCTGCAGCCGCCGCGCCAGCCCGAAGTCGAGAATCTTCACCAGACCGCCATCGGTCAGCATCACATTCTGCGGCTTCAAATCGCGATGAAAAATGCCCAGCCCATGCGCCGCTTGCAAACCATCCGCAATCTGGATGCCGACCGAAAGAATCAGTTGCGGCGTCGCTGGTCCGCGCGCAATCAGCTGGTCCAGCGCCTGGCCGGGCACATACTGCATAACGATGTACCCCTCATCGCCTGCTTCGCCCACTTCATAAATGGCGCAAACATTGGGATGTTCAATCGCCGATGCCAGTCGAGCCTCGCGTAAAACGGTCGTCCGCATCTGCTGCGCCGACAGCAAACCCGCGCGCAGAATCTTCAGCACCACCGGCCGCTGCAACAGCGTGTCGTTGGCCAGGTACACAACCCCGCTGCCGCCGGCGCCAAGCCGTCGCACAATCTCGTAGTGCTCAATGGTTCTGCGCTTCATTGCTTTCTTCAGTGTACCGGGAAGCACACTGGCAAGGTTCACTCTGTGAGCCGCCGACTCCGCCAGTCATTGGCCTCGCGTTAACACTTTGCAAAACAACGCTCGAACGCAAGCAATGTCCCTCTATTTCACTCCCGGAGTTCTCGCAACGATCGTGCAAGTCTTGCCGCCCCCCTTCTTGCATCGATCCCTCGCTCCATCGTCCGCCAGATCCTGGTCAAAGCCTGCGCCTTGAAACCACAATTTTCCGTTTTCATCCATAACCAGCGCTTTGTAGGGAGCCGTCATCAAAAAGCGCTTCCACATCTCCGCATCCTTCTCTTGTAGCCCCGCTGGTATTGGAACATTGGGCGGCTCGGGCATGGGCAACACTGCATCCAGCGGCAGCAGATTTTGCGCCTTCAGAAAAGTCTCAACCGTGTCTGACCACGCACTCACATGCGAATAAAGATGATGCCCATCGTCTCCATCCGGGGGTGCCATCACAAATTGATTCGAGGCGCCGCCCTTGGTGTAAGCCGCCTCGAAATCCTGCGCCATCGCGGGAGGAAACCAGTGATCATTCTGCGAATAGATCCAAAGCATCGGCAGATCGCCGTGCTTGTGCGCCGACTTCCCAAAATTCTTAAACGCGTCGATAAGACCGGAGAGATTGCAATTGTGCTCGTGCCCATCGCCGCCTCGTCCACCGGCAAAGCTGATCGCCGCCTTCAACCCAGGCGGTGGATTCGCCGAAAGCGCAACCTGTGCAAAGCCGCCCGTCGAAACGCCGATGCTCACCACGGTCCCCGGCTCAACTTCCGGAAGCCTTTGCGCATATTTCATCACTGCACTCAGATCATCCGCACTCGCTTCGCCTGCATCCACAAAGCTGCCCATGTGCGTAGTACAGCCGCCGTTCGAGCCATCCTCTTTGCCACCCGAACGCCCGTAGCCCGCGCGCACTATCACAATCGCAACGTAACCGCGACGCGCGAACCAGAGTGCTTGCTGTAGTTGGGCCCACGGCGTTACGCGCCTGCGCTCTTCAGGCTTGTCCGACGTGCCGTGCGTCAGCACAACCAGAGGCTGCTTCCCGGGGAGCGTGAAGTACACTTCCAGCGCATCCACGCCCCAGGGACTCGCCAGCGGTGTCGGAATATAGAACTCTCTTTCAACGAGGCGTGCAACAACCTGGGGATTCGGTTGCACTGCGGGTCCTGCGGTTTGTTGCGCACGCGCGACCGCAATCAACAACGCAAACTGAAGAGTCGCTACTGCAATGACTTCAAGGCGTCGAAAGCGCGGCATTCCGGAACCTTTCAAGCGCAGGGAAATTCAGACCGTGGCTGGATTGGCGTTGCTCCTGCCGCTCGTCGCCTTCCCGACATCTTATCCAAGGCTTCCCAGCTCCGGCTCCCTGTTCCTGTTCCCTGTTCCCTGTTCCCTGCCTTTAGTGTCCCCGCCGCACTTCGCCTTCTTCCACTGGAGGCGGCGGTTCCTTCTCAAGGCGCTTCTGGCTACTCCGTCCCATCAGATACATCGTCAGGCCAAACGCCAGCAGCACCATGCCCCACCAAAGATTCGCATTAATGCCCAAGCTCTTCGCGTAGAGGGCCGCATCGCTGTTTGTAACAAACCCAAACACCGTCAGGATCAGACCCGTCAGCGTAAACATCAATCCCATCGGAATCCGCAAATCGAGACTCATCGTGGTCTGCCCTCTCTATGCAAAGAAAATGTTCAGCGCAATCGCGCACAGCAAAATGGCAACCGCCAGCGCTTCGGGGCTCTTCCACCACCGGTTGTGTGCCTTCGGCGGCTTCGGCGTCAGCGAGTGCACCAGTCCCACCAGCTCCGATTCAGGCCGCGGCTTCGTACACAAGCTCACAAGCACTGCCACCACAAAGTTCGCGCTGAAAGCAAAGATCGCGCCATAAAAATTCTGCGCCATGTCGCTGGGATATTGATGCAGCACCGTGATCCAGCCGCCGTGAATCCCGGGATGCGCCTCAATCGGCAGCGTCAGCCCGTGATGCACCATCGCCGCAACCGTCCCCGTCACCAATCCGGCAAAGGCCCCGTGCCCCGTCGTCCGCTTCCAGAACATGCCCAGCAGGAACGTCGCAAACAGCGGCGCATTCACAAAGCTGAACACCAGTTGCAGCGTGTCCATAATGTTGTTGAAGTTGATCGCCGCATACGCCGTCCCGATCGATAGCAGAATCCCGCCCACCGTCGCCCATCGCCCCACCGCCAGGTAGTGACGGTCGCTTGCACCCTTGTGTATGTACGACTGGTACAGGTCATACGTAAACACCGTGTTGAACGCCGTCACGTTCCCCGCCATACCGCTCATAAAGCTCGCCAGCAGCGCCGTCAGTCCCAGTCCCAGAATACCGGTCGGAAAATAGTGCAGCAGCATATTCGGCGTGGCCATGTCGTAGTCCAGCAGCGGCTTTCCGCTCGCGTCCAGCATTGCCTGGCCGGTCACCGGGTTGATCTTCGCCGGAACCAGCCCGCGTCCCTCTTCCGCTTCCTTCGACACCACATTCGTCGAGTGGATGATGGCGCCGTTCTGCTCCGTCACCACGGTTGTCGTATGCGGCGTCGGTAGGCCAATTGCCAGCAGTCCCGGCAAAATTACAAGGAACGGAAACACCATCTTCGGAATGGCCGCAATCAGCGGCACCCGCCGCTACGACTCCATGTTGTGCGATGCCATCGCCGTCTGGATCACCAGAAAATCCGTGCACCAATAGCCCGCGCCCAGCACAAATCCCAACCCCATCCCAATTCCGATGATGTCGATGCCCATCGGGTTCGTGCTCGCGTGCATCACCCCGTGCCACTCGTGCAACATGCGCGGATCCACCGCGGCCACTGAAGCCTTCATTCCCCTCCAGCCGCCAACGTTCTTCAGCCCCAGCAGCACCAGGGGCAGGAAACCCGCAATGATCAGAAAGAACTGCAACACCTCGTTGTAAATTGCGCTCGTCAGTCCGCCCAGGAAAATGTAGAGCAAAACAATCAATGCCGACAGCACAATCGAGAACGTAAAGATCCCGCCCTGCGGCAATCCAAGCGAATAGAACAGTCCATCAAAAACATGAAGAACCTGGATCAGCCGCGCCATGGCATACATCGAGATGCCCGAGCTAAACACCGTCATCACCGCAAATGAGCAGGCATTCAACGCACGCGTCTTTTCGTCAAAACGCATCCGCAGAAATTCCGGCACCGAGCGCGCCTTCGAGCCGTAATAAAACGGCATCATGAAGATGCCCACAAAAATCATCGCCGGAATCGCGCCGATCCCGTAAAAGTGCGCCGTCTCCAGGCCATACTTCGCGCCCGAAGCCCCCATGCCAATCACTTCCTGCGCACCCAGGTTCGCGCTGATAAATGCCAGGCCGCAGATCCACGCAGGCAGCGCGCGTCCCGCCTGGAAAAAGTCCTTGCTCGTTTTCATGTAGCGCTTCAGGGCAAATCCAATGCCCAGCACAAACACGAAGTACAACAGCATGATGACCCAATCGACCGACGTCAGTTTCAAAAGACGGCTCCTTGAATTGGCGCGACTCCAGTGCGCTTGCCGCGCAATACCCCTCGCAGCGGCATTCTGCGTCTGAATCCGCCGGAGTATCGAAACCACTCTAAGCAGTTCGGCGGATGCGCGTCCAGCAAATTTTGAAAATGTTTACAACGCAGCCCGGGCCGGGCTTTTTACGCGCTGACACGCTACACTAAAGAAGCATGATTCCTACCCTTTCCTGGACCTCCGAAGGTGTTCGCTTCATCGATCAAACCAAGCTCCCGCTCGAAGAGAGCTACGTCCTCGCCACAACTTACGAGCAGGTGGCCGACGTCATCGTTACCATGGTCGTTCGCGGCGCGCCCGCCATCGGCGTCTCCGCAGCCTACGGAGTCGCTCTCGGCGCAAACCGTTCCAAGGCTCAGACCGCCCAGCAGTTTGCGCCTGAATTCGAAAAAATCTGCACCCGCCTTGCCGGAACCCGTCCCACTGCCGTCAACCTCTTCTGGGCCATCGACCGCATGAAGAACCTCTTCGCGCGCGAATTGGCGGCCGGCGCCCCCATGGTCCAAATCCAGGAAAAAATCCTCGCTGAAGCCGATGCCATGTACGAAGAAGACATCGCCGCCTGCAAAGCCATGGGCGCTCACGGCGGTGCGCTGCTGCCCGACGAAGGCGGTGTCCTCACCCACTGTAATGCCGGCGCTCTCGCCACATGCGGCTACGGAACCGCTCTCGGCGTGATTCGTTCTGCTGTCGAGCAAGGCAAACACATCCACGTCTACGCCGACGAAACCCGTCCCTTCCTGCAAGGCGCGCGTCTCACCGCATGGGAACTCATGGCCGACAGCATCCCCACCACCGTTATTTGCGACAACATGGCCGCCAGCCTCATGCGCGCCGGCAAAATCAAAGCCGTCGTCGTCGGAGCCGACCGCATCGCCGCCAACGGAGACTTCGCCAACAAAATCGGCACCTACAACGTCGCCATCCTCGCTAAAGAGCACGGCATTCCGTTTTACTGCGCCGCTCCCTGGTCCACCATTGACACCGCGACGCCCACCGGCGATGCCATCCCCATTGAAGAACGCAGCGCCATTGAAGTCACCCACCACGGCGGTAAGCAACTCACGCCCCACGGCGTCGGCATCTGCAATCCGGCTTTCGATGTCACCCCTGCCAAATACGTCACGGCCATCATCACGGAACGCGGCGTGCTCCGCGCTCCCTACGCTGAAAGTCTTCGCGAGATGGAGTTGGTATCGCGCTAGCACACGTCGCCCGCGGTTTCACTCGGGGGCTCACGGTCTACAGTTGAAGTGACGGTGCAGGCGCTCTTCTCCATCTTTCGCGTGCGGCAAAAATCGCTCATCCGAGCCCTCGCGCTCTCTCTGGGCTCTTTCGTTGCAAGCCTGCTCCTCGCTGGCTTTCCTCACATCGAAAATCTGCACGGCTCACGCTGGCAGTCGCTCGCTCTCTGCTTCGCCATCTGGGGCATGGTCGAGACCATGCGCTGCCTTCAAAAAAAATGGAGCCTCTATCACGCCGGTATCCTCCTGCTCGTTTACGCCGACCTCATGATCCTCGCCATGATCGTGTTCATGGTCGTCTACCCCTGAGTTGTTCCACCGCACCGCTGCTTTGCGATTCAAATCGAGTTTCCGTAATTTAGCTCAATTTTTAACTGCTCAATCCTGTACAGGTTGTGTAGCATTGCAGAACGCACGCCGCGCCGGCGTTCAAAGGTCCGCTCCCTATCTATTCAAACCTCGAGACTGGCGCAACCAACTTCGTGCAGGAGGAACGCATGCTCAAGGGCTTTCGTGATTTCATTCTTCGTGGAAACGTGCTTGACCTCGCCGTCGGCGTCATCATGGGCGCCGCGTTCGGCACGGTGGTCACATCGCTTGTCAAGGATGTCTTCACGCCATTCATCGGCGGCGTCGTCGGCAAACCGGATTTTAGCGCTATTGCCGTCAATCACATCATGATCGGCAACTTCCTGAATGCGCTCATCTCGTTCCTGTTGGTGGCGGCCTCGGTTTACTTCTTCATCGTTCTCCCGGCAAATGCCATGATGGCGCGGATCAAGGGACCCGTCCCGGACGTACCGCCATCCACCAAGCCCTGCCCTGAGTGCCTCAGCGACATTCCTTTGGCCGCAAAGCGCTGCGCTCACTGCGCTCAGCCCGTCGCTTAGACGAGTCTATTTCTCTCCCGCCGCAAACATTCCAATCTGCACAGTGCCGAGTCTCTTTGCCGAGGAGGCCGGCACTCCACTCACCTGCGCAAATTTCATTTCCATCCCATTTCTCTTGCTGCGCCGCACGATGTACTTCACTCCGGCATCCGCGGCAAAGGTGATCACTCTACCGGACTCACCCCCTACAATCGCTCTTCCACTCAGGCCTTCCACAACATCCACCTTTTGCCCCTGCCAGGGATTCCGCAATTGAATCTTCTGCGCGCTGCCCGATTCAATCACAACCGTCGCTGCCACTCCGTCTCTCGTCTGCACATCCACTTTCGTCTTGCCCCGCACCGCTACGCTGCCATCAAAATCCCATCCGGGCGGAATCGCCGGCGCAATGCGAATCACTCCGTCGTAGTCCTGCACCAGCGCTTCGTTCAGCGTCGCAGCCACCACGCCTGTCTGCTCTACATAGAACTCCTGATCTTCGGAGTTCCACTTCGCCATGCCATTCACAAAGTTCTGAAACTTCTCCGTCAGCTTCACCAGCGTCGATCCCACTTCATCACCCATGTCCAGCCTTGCCGCCTGGATCGGATCGAAAGCCCAGTCCACCGCCGCCGGCGATGGCCGATGCGCATACGTCCGCTTCGCCAGCGCAAACTCCGGCGACTCGTCTCCGATCAGGTCAAATGGCCACACCGGCTCCAGCCCGATATTCTCCACGTTGTGATCTTCGGCGTTCGGCTCATACGACTCCGCAATCACATCCGTCCCCGCCACATCCGCGCTCTCCGTCAACACCACATGCGGCTTCGCAGGTTCGGTCCGCGGCAGCCCCGGCGTCTTCGCCAAAGCCACCCGCACCTGCGCCACCAAATCTGCATCTTTGCCCAGCAACTGCGCCGCTTCCATCACCGCCGGATACAGCGCATGGATCGCTGACAAATCCGTCGTCGGATCCGTCACGTCCCACTGCGTCTCGTGCGCGTTCGCGGGACTGGTATGCAGCATCCCATCCGCTCCCGCCTTTTGATACGCCAGCAAAAACCGCGCCGCCTCCGTCATCAGCGGATAATTCTTCGCCAGAAACTCATTGTCCCCAGTCGCCAGATACTGCTGCCACACCCATAGCCCAACTTCCGCTCCAGTCGTCAGCGTCCGCGCGTTGTAGTAAGGCCTCGATCCCCCATCGCAATTCAGCCCCACGACCGGCGGATTCCACGTGCCCTCATATTCAATTCCCGGCCCGTTGAATCGCATCGTCTCCGGCACGCACACGCCCGGCCTTCCCTGCATCTTCGTCCGCGTCCACTCTTCGATCGCCGGCAGATCCTCGCGATACAGATTGAAATACGATGCATTCAACTCCGGCAGCCCCGCTCCCAGGTTCGCCGCCAGCTGCATGCGCAAATTCCAGTGCCAGAACGCCGAAGGATCCCACTTGTGCACATCCCGCGCCGCGCTGATCATGTCCCCCACGCCCGCCTGCGATCCGGGCCACGCATCGCCCCGCTCCGCCGCTGCAACAAACAGATACAGCATCCGCAGGTTCTCCATGTACTCGCCCACGCCATCCTTTGACGTGACTTTGATCAACCCTGCACGTCCCCAGAAATCTTTCCACCACTCACGATGTGGCCCTGGCGTCGGAATCGAAAGAAATGGACCCAAAGTCTCCGGCGAGAAGGGGATCGCCCAAGTTGCTACTACGACGCGAAAGTTTCCCCTCGCATCTGGCTTGAACCGCACCGTCACTGTGCGCTGATCCGTCACCGCCGCGGTCACATCCCGCCCTTGCGCGGTCACCGCCGCCATGGATCCAAATTTCCTGCCCGACGCCCCTGGCCTTCCATCATCGGTCCACTGCTCTTCCAAAACCCCTTCGGTCTGGTCGATCCACGCCTTCGGCTTGCGCGGCTCCCACAACTTCAGTACAGCCCTCTGCTCGATCTTTGGATCCGCCCCAGTCACCTCCACCACCAGTGCATCGCCTTCGGTCTCCACCCATGCAGTCGCCGTCATCCCGCCGCCGCGTTCGACAAATTCTCCGTGATAGAGATCCAGGCGTCCCGCGTAGTCCGCGGCACTCGTCAATGCCTTCAGCCCCGGAATCACCACCTGCCCCGCCGACAGCCGATCCGGCATCGCGTCTTCTCGGTTCAGTTGCACCGTCATGCCGTCCGCCGACCAAACCGCCGCGCCCAGCGTGCCATTGCCCAGCGGCATCGCTTCCGCGGATTCAAGGTTCGGCCGCGCCAGCACCACGTCCGACCGGCTCACCACTCCTGCCGTATCCAGGTGAAAGCGTCCATCCTTCCACGCCGTCTCCTGCGCCCGCCCCGCGCTCGCGCTCACTGCGCCAACCACTATCCAAACGCACGCCCTCTTCGCCTTCATGCCCATCTCTACTCCCATGCCGGTTCCGTCAATCCAGTTCTCGAAGCGCCGGCGAAAAACTGAAGATCCCGATAAACAGCAGCGCCGACGTCGCCGCCATCATAGCCAGCGCGTGCCCCGTCGCAATGTGGCGCGACAACTCGCCCGCCAGTAATGACCCCAGCGGAGGCAACCCCAGAAAACTCGTCGCATAAATACTCATCACCCGCCCGCGCATTTCGTCTGACGACAAATGCTGAATCGTCACGTTGAAGCACGAGATCATCGTGATTCCACTGAATCCCTCAAAGAACGCCAGCACCTCTGAGAACGCGAAATGCTGCGAATAGCTGAACCCGATAATTGCTGAAAAGAACACGACGCCCGCCAGTGTCACCACCCGGCCCCGATGCCGGATCACGCCCATCGTCGCCACCGTCATCGCGCCCAGCACCGCGCCAAATCCTGAGCAGGCCAGTAGCCATCCCAGTCCGCTTTCACCTGCATGCAGCTGCACTTTGGCAAAATATGGAATGAACGTGAGAAAAGGAAACCCCAACAGACTCGCCGCCGCCGTCATCCACAACAGGATCATCATCTGCCGTTCGCTGCGCATGTAGCGAAACCCGCCGCGCAAACTGTCCAGCATGCTCTCATGCCGCGCCCGCAGGTCTTCCGGATACTCGATCCGCGTCAGCGCCCACAGCACAGCCAGAAAACTCAATCCGTTGAGAAAAAAGTTCCCCGCCACGCCCACCAGCGCCATCGCATAACCACCCAGCGTCGGCCCCAGGATGCGCGACATGTTGAACTGCGCCGAATTCAGCGCAATCGCATTGGTCAGATCTTCCCGCTTCACCAGCCTTGGCACCAGCGCCTGGTAGCTCGGCGCGTTCATCGACATCGCCACGCCATTCAGAAAAGAGATCAACGCCACTTCCCAGACCGTGATCACTTTGAACCACGCCAGCCCCGCCAGCAAAAATGCCAGGACCATCATCACTGTCTGCGTCACAAGCAGCAGACGCCGCTTGTTCACGCGATCCGCAATCACACCGCCAAACAGCGTGAAAATCAGAAACGGAATTGACCCCGCGAACCCCACCACCCCCAGCCAGAACGCCGAGTTGGTCAGCACCAACACCAGCCACCCCTGCGCCACATTCTGCATCCACGTGCCGATATTCGATGTAAAATTCCCGCTCCAGAAGAGCCTGAAATTCGGATTGCGCAACGCGCGAAACACCTGCGGAAGCTTGCTCTCGTCGGTCGCTGCATTCGCGATCAGGTCCCCCGGCGCTTTCTTCGATGACTCGTCCTCCGAAACTTCGTCACTCGGAATTCCCAACAACAGGTCTTCGTCGTTGCGTTGGTCATCCGAGGTCCCCAACAACAGGTCTTCGTTGTGGGGGTGGCCCTCAACATGCCTTTCCGAACTCACAGCGTGACCTCTTTCTCGCCGGCGGGGGATCGCTCGAGCTCTTAGTGTAAGCTGTTGTGAACTCGCGCGGCTGCTCACCAACCGCACTCCGGTACCCCCAAATTCATCGCACTCCCAGGCCGGCAAAGGCTCCGCTCATGCTCATGCGCAAATCTTTTCTTCTCCTCCTGCCCATCGCCATCCTCGCGTGTCCTAAACTTCCCGACACGTCTGCCCAGGACGCGCACGCCGCCTTCGGTTACCGGGACTTCAGCAAGCAGGCTGCCCTCGAAGAAAAATTCCTCGCCGTTCCCGACGCAAAACTCGCTGGCGAAGAGCTCAAAACCCTCACCGCCGAGCCCCACATCGCGTCTAGCCCCGAAGATCACAAGACCGCAGAATACGTTGCCGGAAAACTTCGCGAAGCCGGTTTCGACACCGAAATCGTTCCGTACCGCGTCCTCATGAACCAGCCCAAAGTCGTCAAGGTCGAGGCCTTCGACGCCGCAGGCAAGCTCATCCTCTCCGGTCCCACGCGCGAACACGCCGCGAACGATCCCTTCCAGGACGACCCGCGTGTTGTCATGCCTTTCAACGGATCGTCCGGCTCCGGCGACGTCACCGGCGAAGTGGTCTACGCCAACTACGGTCGCCTCGAAGATTTCAAGCAACTCGATGCCGAACACATCGATCTCCACGGCAAAATTGTCATCGTGCGCTATGGCGGCAACTTTCGCGGCGTCAAGGTCTACCTCGCTGAGCAGCGCGGCGCCGCCGGCGTCCTTATCTACAGCGACCCGCAGGATGATGGCTACTACAAAGGCGATCCCTACCCCATCGGCCCATGGCGTCCCGAGACCGGCGTACAGCGTGGCTCTGTCCAATATCTCTTCAAATATCCTGGCGATCCCGAAACGCCCGGAGTCGCTTCAACACCTGAACTGCCCGATTCCGCGCGCGTCAGTCCCGAGGGCAACCAACCGCACATTATCTCCATCCCCATCAGCTATCACGATGCCGCCCCCATTCTGCAAGCACTCAAAGGAATTGGTGCGCCCCAGGGATGGCAGGGCGCGCTGCCCTTCCGCTACCACGTCGGTCCCGGCGATGTGCGCGTGCACCTCGTCTCGCAACAGGATTACCAGCGCCGCACCATTTGGGATGTAGTGGGTCGAATCCGCGGTGCGCAGTACCCTGACGAAACCGTCGTCAGCGGCAATCATCGCGATGCATGGGTCTATGGCGCAGTCGATCCCAACAGCGGCACCGCCGTCATGCTCGAAGCCGCTCACGGCATCGGGGCTCTGCTCAAGGAAGGATGGCGGCCCAAACGCACCATCGTCTTCTGCAGTTGGGATGCCGAAGAAGAAGGCCTCATTGGCTCCACGGAATGGGTCGAGCAACACGCCGACACCATGAACCACGCCGTCGCCTACTTCAACGTCGACGTGGGCGTCTCCGGCCCCGACTTCAAAGCCGCTGCCGTTCCCTCGCTCAAACAGTTCATTCGTGAAGTTACGCAGTCCGTCTCCAGTCCCGTCGGCGGCACCGTCTTCCAGGAGTGGCGCGTCAATAGCCACAAACCCGACGAGCATCGCGCCTCCAATGCTCCTCCGCAAGCCAACGACGAGATCCACGTCAGCGATCTCGGCAGCGGTTCTGACTTCACGCCTTTCCTGCAACACGCTGGCGTTCCTTCCACCGACATCGGCTCCGACGGCCCTTACGGCGTTTACCACTCCACCTTCGACGACTACTCCTGGTTCATCCTCAATGCCGATCCAAAATTCGTTTACCTGCAGGAGATGGCGCGCGTCTACGGCCTCGAGTCCATCCGCATGGCCGATACCGACGTCCTTCCCTATGACTATCCGGCCTATGCTCGCGAAGTTTCCTCCTACGTCTCTGCCGCCAAACGCAAAGCTGGAGACATGGGCATCTCTTCTCTCGATTTCGGCCCCGTCGAAGCCGCATCGGCCCGCTTCACCGCGGCAGCCGCCAAAGCCCACGCCGCCCAGCTCGCACCTTCCGACGGGCTGGCCGAGCTGAACCAGACCCTGCGCGCGGCAGAAACCGCTCTCCTCACGCCTTCCGGACTGCCCAACCGTCCCTGGTACAAGCACACCATCTACGCTCCCGGCGAATACACCGGCTACGCCGCAGTTGTGATTCCCGGCGTTAACGAGGCCATCGACGCACACGATTCCCCGCGCGCCAGCCAGCAACTGGTTGTCCTCACTGACGCCCTTCAGCGTGCCGCGCAAACCCTTGAATCCGCGCACTAAAGGCCTGCAATCTCTGCCCTTGCGCGCCTGGTCCAAACGCGGCCCAGTTTTGTGATCTGAATCACTCATGTTGTTTCGAACCGTTGACCCGCCCTTCCGACACTCGTATCGTTAGAACTGCATATGAAGAAGACTTCCAACAATTGGCGCGTCGGTATCGCGGTCGGTATTATCCTCGGCACCATCGGCTGGCTTGCATACTCAGGCTACGGCTCCAGCAAGAGCTACTACGTCACCATCGCTGAACTCGGCGGCATGGGCGACAAGGCCTATAAGAGCAACCTGCGCGTCGAAGGCTTCGTCAAGCCCGGCTCCATCGAGCAGAACGGCACCCACGTCTCCTTTGTGATGGATGAGTTCGAAAGCCACTCACCCAAGGCCGGCACTGGCCATTTCCTCACCGTCATCTACAAGGGCACTGAACCACCGCCCGACACCTTCAAGGACGATGCCCAGGCCCTCGCCCTCGGCACTTTCGGTCGCGACGGCGTCTTCCATGCCAATGAGCTGCAGGCCAAGTGCGCCAGCAAATACGCTGCTCCCGCACCTGGCCAGAAACAACCCGCAGCTGCTCCCGCCAACCCACGCGCTGCCGCCGCGCCTCCTGTCACCTCCGCAAGCCCGGCGACCACCAACTAATCCCAATGACCCCGACCGCACAGGAGGCCGCGAGTTCGACCCCCTGCGCTCGACCCTTCTCTGCCAAGCTAGACCAGGTCTCTCGCCTCTTTGGCTCCTTCGCCGCGCTGCGTCAGGTCTCGGTCGATCTTGAACCGGGCCGCTGCTATGTCCTCATCGGCGAAAACGGCGCTGGTAAATCCACTCTCCTGCGCATCCTCGCTGGCCTGCTCCGTCCCAGTCACGGCTCCGTCAAAGTCTTCGGCGACAACGATCCCCAGGATGCTCGCGCCCGCATCGGCTACATGAGCCACGCGCCCATGCTCTATGACGAGCTCACCGCGCAGGAGAACCTCCGCTACTTCGCCGACCTCTACCCCGGCCAGAAATGCCTCACCCCCGCGGAAGCCCTGCAACAGGTCGGCCTCGATCCCGCATTGCCGCGCACCCTCGGCCAATATTCCCAGGGCATGCGTCAGCGCACTTCCCTCGCCCGCGTGCTCATGCCCATCCCCGAGTTGCTCCTTCTCGACGAGCCCTTCTCCAACATGGACGTTGAATCCGTTCGCCAGATGGTCGAGCTGCTCGCCAAGTTCCGCCAGGACAATCGCACCATCGTCATCACCACCCATCAGCGCGAGTCCGCCGCCCCCATCGCCGACTACATCCTCCGCCTCAAAGCCGGCCGCGTCGCCGAATTCGTTCCCGGAGAACCTTCCCTGTGAAAACCAACGGTGCGCGCTTCCTCGAATCCCTCGGCATCTCCTTCGAGCTCCGCGAATACGAAGTCGATCCCGACGACCTGTCCGCCACCACCGTCGCCAAAAAAATCGGCATGCCCCCCGAACAGGTCTTCAAAACCCTCCTGATAACTGGGGCCCCCAGCGACAAGTCCTCGTCGCAGGGGCATGCAGCAGCCGCCAACATCTACCGCTTCGCCGTCATTCCCGGCGACGCCGAACTCGACTTCAAGAAGCTCGCCCGCGCAGCCAATCTCCGCAAAGCCGAAATGGTCTCCCTCAAAGATGTCCAGCCCCTCACCGGCTACAGCCGCGGCGGCGTCACCATCTTCGGAGCACGCAAGCCATTCCCCGTCTACGTCGATGAAACCGCAATTCTCTTCGACAAAATCAGCGTCTCCGCCGGCACCCGCGGCACCCAACTCATCCTCGCTCCCGGCGATTATCTGCGCGCCGCCCAGGCACTCGAAGTCGGCGTCCAAACCGCCGACCTCACCAAATCCCCGTCCCCGGAGGCCCGCACCCAATGACCCGCGCCCTCTGGACTCACCTCGTCAAGGACCTGCGCATCGAATGGCGTTCGAAAGAAGCCATCAACTCGATGCTCTTCTTCGCGCTCCTCGTCGTCGTGCTCTTCTCGCTCGCCTTCGACCCTCGCGGCTCCTTCGCCCAGCAGATCTCCGGCGGCGTGCTCTCCGTCGCCACCATGTTCGCTTCGGTCAGCGCGCTCAACCAGGCTTGGGCCCGCGAAATCCGACACCAGGTTCTCGACGCGCAGCGCATGACTCCCGCTCCCGGGGCCGAGCTCTTCCTTGCCAAGGTCATCGCCAACTTCCTCTTCGTCATGATCGTGCAGATCGTGCTCGCACCCGTCTTCATGGTCATGTACAACCTCCGCATCGGCGGACAGCCCTGGCAGCTTCTCCTCGTTCTGCCCCTCGGCACCTGGGCTCTCGTCGCCAACGGCACCTTTTTCGCCGCGCTCTCCATCCGCAGCCGCAATCGCGAGCTTCTCCTGCCCCTGATCCTCTTTCCCATCTTTATGCCCGCGCTGCTCGCCATGGTGCAGGCCACCACCGCCATCCTCACCGGCGAGAGCGACCCTACCCTCTGGATCAAGCTCCTTGTCGGCTACGACATCATCTTCACCACCGTCAGCCTGCTCCTCTTCGAGGTCGTCCTCCATGCCGAATAACATCAACCCTCCGATGGAGACCGCCGATTTCTCTTCGGCGTACACTGAGACGTTCTCCCACAAGGTTCAGCAATGAAGAAAACGCTCATACTTCTCTACGCGGCCGTCACCGTCGCCCTCATGATCTGGGGCTTCTATCAGGCCATCTACGTCGCGCCCAGCGACGCCATGCAGGGCGAGATCTCGCACATCTTCTACTACCATGTGCCCAACGCCATGCTCGCGTTCCTCTTCTTCGCCGTCAGCCTGCTCGGCTCCATCGGATTTCTCTCCTTCCGGCGCAGCCATCCTGAACGCGCGCAGATCTCCGACGCCTGGGCTCTCGCCGGAGCTGAAGTCGGCGTCATCTTCTGCACCGTCGTGCTCACTACCGGCCCGCTCTGGGGCCGCCGCGCCTGGGGCATCTGGTGGACATGGGATGCGCGCCTCACCACCACCCTCGTTCTCTGGCTCATCTACGTCAGCTACCTTCTGCTGCGCCGCTTCGCCGCAGGCCCCCAGGTACAGACACTTGCCGCCGTCCTCGGCATCTTCGGCGCGCTCGATGTGCCCATCGTCTACATGTCCAACCGCTGGTGGCGCACGCAACATCCCGCCCCCGTCTTCGGCGGCGGACCCGACTCCGGCATCAAGGACCCCGCCATGCTCGCTGCCTTTGGCTGGAACGTCCTCGCCTGGGCCGCATGGGGCATCTTCGTTCTCCTGCTCCGCTACTTCGTTGAACGCAAACATCAGCTCAACGCCGAGGCCGAAGCGCAGGAAGAACTCGAAGCCAACGCCTGATTCGGCCGGAGATTAATGGAGGCTTGGAACTTCTCAGGCCACTGAGCTACTCCAGGACCCGGAAAAATCGAGGAGGAAAAATGGATCCAGCAACTCAAATCGATCACCAGTTCGTCGTTGCCGCCTACATCATTACGTGGACGCTCCAACTCGGCTACCTTGCCTGGCTCGGCCTCAAGTGGCGCGCAGAAAAGCGCTCCGCAGACCGCCGCCTGCACTCGCGCTAAGCACCGCGGGGTCCTTCGAGTCGCTCCGTTCCGACCGGCGGTCAGTAAGCCGCACCGCAGCGTTTGCCGTAAACTTGTAGTGATACGAGGCCACCAATGTTAGTCGTCATGAAGGCGCAGGCCACGCCCGAAGAAATTCAGGCCGTCTGCGACCATATCGAGCAAATGGGCTTCCGTGCCCACCCGCTGCCCGGCGCCCAGCGCACCGCCATCGGCATCACCGGCAACCCCGGCGAAATCGATCGCGGTAACTTCGAAGATCTTTCCGGCGTCGCCGACGTGATCCGCGTCAGCAAGCCCTACAAACTCGCCAGCCGCGACGTCAAAGAAGAAGACACCATCATCCGCTTCCCCGGCACTGACGCTGCCATCGGCGGCCGCAACCTCGCCATCGTCGCAGGGCCCTGCTCCATCGAGAATCGCGACCAGGCCTTCGCCATCGCCGAGCAGGTCGCTGCCGGCGGCGCACAGTTTTTCCGCGGTGGCGCCTACAAGCCCCGCACTTCGCCTTACGCCTTCCAGGGACTCGGCCTCGAAGCGCTCAAGATCATGTCCGAAATCCGCGATAAATTCGGGCTCCGCATCGTCACCGAAGCCATCGACAATGAAACCCTCGAACTCGTCGCCGAGTGGGCCGACGTCATTCAAATCGGCGCGCGCAACATGCAGAACTTCTCTCTGCTCAAGCACGCTGGCCGCCTGCGCAAGCCCGTCCTGCTCAAGCGCGGTCTCTCCGCGACGCTCGACGAGTTCCTCATGGCCGCCGAATACATCATGTCCGAGGGCAACTACGAAGTCATCCTCTGCGAGCGCGGCGTGCGCACCTTTGCCGATCACACCCGCAACACACTCGACCTCAGCATTGTTCCCGCCGTGCAGCGCCTCAGCCACCTGCCCATCCTCGTCGACCCCAGCCACGGCACCGGCAAGCGCGACAAGGTACTACCCATGGCGCGCGCCGCAGTCGCGGTCGGCTGCGACGGCATCCTCGTCGAAGTCCACCACCAGCCCGAAAAAGCGCTCTCCGACGGACCCCAGTCCATCTACCCTGATCAGTTTTCCAAAATGATGGATGAGATCGAACAGATCGCTCCCGTCGTCCATCGCGACCTGCCCCGCGGCATCCACGTCGAGCCCACATCAATAGTCCCGTAGGGGCGATCGAGAATTGCCCGGCATGCCCGGAGGGGTGATCGAAAATAGCCCAGGAGAAGCGAAGCGCACTCCTGGGTCCAATTTCCGCAATCAATCCAATAAGCCCCGGAGGGGCGATCGAAATCAGCCCAAAACATAACGCGGATCACACTCAATGCGATGTTTCTTCAGAAATGCAATATATTCCGCTTGAAAATCCCTCTTCTTGTGATGCTCTTTCTGCCGCGCGATATACGTAAGCGTCGATTCCACCTGCGACTGGCCAATCGAAAACGCTCCAAACCCCTCTTGCCATTCAAAGCTCTTGCGGCCACATTCTTCGCGCATCCAGCCAGACGAGTTGCTCTTGATTACCCGCATCGCATCAGAAACAGGAACTGAAGTAGGCAGAGAAAGGAGGATATGCATGTGGTCTTCTACTCCGCCCACACCGAGCGCCTTCCAACCATGCTGCCTCGCGATGCCTCCGATGTATGCCCACAGCTGAGCCTGAATCTCGGGTGCGATCCATCTCCGCCTTTCCTTTGTGGAAAAGGCACAATGAAACAACGCGCTACAGTAAGTATGGGACATGGCAAAACTCTACCGCATCGCGGCTTGCGCGAAAGATGATGAGTCTCTTCACGGCATGAAGAATGACACGGGCGCAATGGCATTCGCCGACCTTAAATTTCGGAGAATACGCTTCGCGTTCTTCTTCGCCCTGCTCCCCCTCACCGCCTGCCGCCCCCACGACTTCCCCCAATACCCCGTCAACTACCGCGAATACGCCTACGTCACCAACGGCGGCAGCAATACCCTCTCCATCTATGACGTGGTCAACGTCCGCCTCGATCGCGAACTGCCCGTCGGTGCCAACCCCGTCGCCGTCATCGCCAGCCCCACGCGCAACGAGATCTACATCGTCAACTCCGGCATGTCCGGCAGCTCCGGTTCCGTCTCTGTTCTCAACGCTGAAAACAACTCCATCGCCGCCACAATCGTTGTGCATCACCAGCCCGTCGCTCTTGCGCTTGCACCCGACGGTGCTTTGGCCTACGTCGCCAACTCCGCGTCCAATAACGTCTCTGTACTCGATCTCAAGACGCGCCGCGAAGTCGCCGTCATCGGCACAGGCGAAGAACCGGCAGCCGTCGCTGTCGCACCCGACGGTAAAACCCTCGCCATCGCCAATCGCCGCGGCAACTCCGTCAGCCTCATCGATCCCGCCACGCGCCAGGTGCGCGCGGTCTTTGCAGGATGCCCCGGCGCAGGCGACCTCACCATCCTGCCTGACTCCACCAAGGTTTTCGCTGCCTGCTCCGCCGGCCATCAGGTCATGGCCATCGCCCTTGCCCACTCGAAACTCCAGCCCGACGCGCCCGACCGCGTCGAGGCGCTTCTCGACGTTGGACGCAACCCCGTGCAGCTTGCCCTCAAACCCGATGGCGGCGAAGTCTTCGTCTCCAACGCCCTCTCCGATTCCGTCTCTGAAGTCATTACCGGCACTGATGACGTCATCGGCGCCTACATCATGGGCGCAAACCCTGTCCGCGGCATCGTCTCACCCGACAATTCCCTGCTCTACGTCGGCAACCTTCACTCCCAGGAAATCAACATCTACGCCATCGACGACGGCAAACGCGAGGGCTACATCCATGTCGGCGATGGCCCCTCGGCCCTGGCCTTCTCCGCCGCCGGAAACCTGCTCTTCGTCGTGGATGCGCGTTCCAACGACGTCGCCGTTGTCCGCACTGCCTCGCGCGCCCTCTTCACTCTGCTCCCCGCCGGCCGCAACCCCAACGCCATCGTCGTCAAATCCTTCAAACTCCCCTGAACGTGCCGCTTCCCTCCGCACAAACTCGGTGCCCAGGTCTCCTGAAGCAAACAACGCACCATGACATACTGAGCGCGCCACGCCTGAATTTCGTGCCGGTTCTGACCAACCGGCTCTCCATTTACAGATCAACCCCCACTGGGCCAGACTCGCAACCCTGCATTGCGATCGAGAGTGTCCTCACACCAGTCCTGGCGCGTATAGTGCTCACAGCGGTTTCCCCATTGAATCATGAGGTCACGCAATGACACGGGTCCTTCAGGTCCTTTGTTTGACCCTTTGTCTGAGGACGATGTTTGCGGGCGGCGTTGCGGTCGTGGCGCAGACGGCGGAGGCTTCCAATAGCCAAGCACCCGATGACCACGCAAAAGCTCAGCGCGTACCAACCGACAGCACCGCGCAGGTGACGCTTGGCCAGTCCGCCGTGCCGCTCTATGGGCCGTGGAAGTTTATGGTGGGCGACTCGCCGACGGACCCCGAGACGGGCCAGCCGCGGTGGGCCGAGCCCAGTTTCGACGACTCGCAGTGGGAGACCGTAGACCTGGCGCCCAAAGACGGAGCAGTCAGTCCAATCGGCGGATTCTCAGGGTACGTGCCCGGCTGGACCGCGCGCGGCCACGCTGATTACTCGGGCTATGCCTGGTACCGTATTCGGGTGCACTGCCAGGGCGGAAGCAAGAGTTCCTTGGCCTTGGCCGGTCCGGCCAATATAGACGACGCCTATCAGGCCTTTGATGAAGGCAAGCTGTTGGGCAGCTTCGGAGATTTTTCCCGCAAACCGCCATTGATCTACTACACCCAGCCACTCCAGTTCCGCCTTCCGGAAACCTGCACGCCGTCGGCTGCGGCGCAGGTTCTCGCCTTCCGGTTCTGGATGGAGCCTTCTACACTTTTGACCGATCCGGACGCGGGAGGAATGAAGAGCGCGCCACTACTGGGCGAGGCTGGCGTCATTGGTCTGTTTTACCAGTCACAGAGACTCGAGCTCATTCGCGGATATCTGATGTACGCCATCGAAGCCGTGGTCTTTGCATTGCTGGCGGTAGTGGCCTTCAGCCTCATCCTCTTCGACCGCTCCGACCGCGTTTATCTGTGGATCGGATTGCTTTTTTTGGTCACATCCGCAACCAATTGGTTTGGCGCATCCGCCTCGTGGACCCAGTGGATTTCCATTCCGCTCTCACTGGTCGTCGATGGCTCCTTGGGCGCAGTCACCTTCGCGCTCTGGGTCATTGTGTGGTGGGTGTGGTTCGGCCGTGAGGGATTTCGCTGGCTTCCCGCGGTCTTATCTGGGCTCGTCGTTCTTTCCGCGGTCTCGCGCATTCTTGGACTTGAGATTTTCCCTGGGCTCGTCTCCCATCCCATCGCTCTTCAGCTCTACGCCTTGAATCAGGGCCTGCGCTTCGTCTTTTTCGGGTTGCTCGTATGGGTCGTGCTCGACGGCATTCGCCGCAAGGGGATGGACGGATGGCTGGCGCTTCCCGTAGTCCTCCTGCACGGCATCGCCACATTCAGCAGCGATCTCATCCGGCTCCATCTGTTCCACGACTGGTTCCCTCTTGGCGTTGAAGTCACCCCGGGCGACGTCGCAATCTTCCTCGTTGCTGCAGTCATCGCGCTCCTGCTCCTGCGGCGCCTCCTCGAGTCCGTGAAACGGCAGCGGGAGATCGCTCTTGACGTGAAGCAAGCCCAGGAGGTGCAGCAGGTCATCCTCCCCGAACGCCGCATCGCCCTGCCCGGCTTTGCCATCGAAACTGAGTACCGGCCGGCACTCGAGGTCGGCGGCGATTTCTATCAGATTGTCCCGCACCCTTCCAACGGCAGCCTGCTCATCGTCGCGGGTGACGTTGCCGGCCATGGCCTCAAAGCGGGCATGCTCGTGGCGCTACTGGTTGGCGCCATACGAAGCACTACCGATTGGACCATTGACCCCGTGATCGTGCTGCGCGCGCTCAATCAACGGTTGATGGGCCGCGGCGATGCCCAGGCAACTTGCCTGGCCCTTCGCATTGACGCGAATGGACAAGTCACGCTGGCCAATGCAGGCCACGTTCCTCCCTATCTCAATTGCGAAGAGCTGCACCTGGAAGGCGCGCTGCCGCTGGGAATGTTTGAGGGGGCCGAGCCTTCGGTGATGCGCTTCCAACTCCAGCCGGAAGACAGACTCATCTTGATGTCCGATGGCGTTGCCGAAGCCATGGACGCCAACGGGCAGCTCTACGGATTCGAGCGCGTGCACGAACTGCTGCGCACCGCGCGCTCGGCCGCACAAGTAGCAGACGCTGCACAGGCCTTTGGTCAGCAAGACGACATCAGCGTCGTTTCAGTCACCCGTATTGCCGCGTTGAAATCTACGACGGCATAGGCAAACCAGGCCGGGTTGCTTGTCAATCTTTGAATCGAGCGCTGCGGATCCGTACTGGCTTAAAAGAATCTCTTCCTGAATGCCGTGTGTCGATCGCGGGCGATGGTCATCAGTTCGGAGAATTGCGGTTCGTCGCTGAGATTGGGGAAGAGCGGGTCCGATGTGAAATAGGGCCATGCAAAGAAGCCGTGTTGAATACTGTACCGCAGCATGCGAAAAGCCGAAGCTTTGTCGCCTAGGACCGCATAGGCCTCCGCGATCTTATAGGTCCCTTCCGGGTCTCCGACTCCGCGTTGCTGGATTTTGTTTTCCAGGTCCCTGAGCAGTTGCAGACCCTCTACGTCCCGGTGGACGATCGCATCCCCCAGGGCCTTGCCGGTTTGAGTGTACATGGTGTGTTCGAGCCGATATGCGCTGTCGAAATCCCTGGCAGCTTGAGCCAATTTCCGTTGATGGTATTCCCCGAAACCGCGGTAGAAGACCAGGAACGACGAATCATCAACGTCAGGTAAGCTCGCAAGAAACTTGTCGTATTGGCCGAGATAGAGATAGGCGTTGAGAACCGAGCCGTTAGCTCTTACAGTTGGATCGATCTGACGCGCCAGCTCACATTCTTCAACGGACTCCCTTAATGCACCGCCGAAGCGGTACGCATATCCCAGTTCCCAGTGCGCGGCCGCATTCTTCGGATTGCTCTTCAGCGTATCGCGCAGCAGCGGCACTGCTGCTTCAACCTCGCCGGTATCAATGAGTAAGTTTGCCAGGAAAATACTGGCTTCCGGCTGGCGCGGCTGTAAATCAAGAGCACGCTGCAAGGCGGCTCGCGCTCTCCGATACTGCTCGCGGCCACTCACCTGAAAAGAAGCGCTGGAGTTGTACGATTGTCCAAGATAGGCCCATGTCAGCGCATACTTCGGATCGATCTCGGCCGACTTCTCGAGCATTTCAATGGCGTGGGGGAAATCATGGCTGCTCATCAGATCGACTCCCCGCAGGTAATATTCGTAAGCAACCGGGTTGACCGGCGCCCAACGATTCACCTCTGCTGCCTCTGAAGAGGAAAGATTCAAAGCCAAATCTCTGATGATCTGCTGAGTGACCTCATCGTGAACGGTAAACAGGTTCTCGTATTTCCGATCGATCGTGTCTCGGCCCAGAATCTTTTCCGTCTTCACGTCGATCAATTGATACGTAATTCTTAGGTGGTCACCGTCGTGGATGAAAGTGCCGGTCAGCAGGGTATCGACACCCAGATCCGCGCCGATTTTCTGAAGATCGATCACCTGCCCTTTGTATTTCTCAATCGCGGAACTGGGCCTCACGGTCAGCGAACTGATCGGTCCCAGCCCGGTGATGACCGCATCCGCCAGTGAAAAACCGAGAAAATCGTCCTGCGGATTCTGCCTCAGATTGCGCAGCGGGAGAATGGCGAGACTGCGCTGGACCATCGCAGGGTGCACCGGCGGAGCCACCGGCTTGCGACGCATGAAATAGATCACCGCAGTGACGAGAACAATGAGAATCGCAGCAGTCAGAAGGTTCAACCAGCGCCGGTCTCGTGGTGAGTCCGCTGGGCCCGAAGAGATTAGCGGAAGATCACCCCTGTCTTTTCCAACTTTCGCCTCGGGAGGAATCGTGCCGACAGCCCGGCCGGGCCACACCGGCTCATTCCGCGACTCGCCGGGTGAGCTTTCCTCTAGCAGGATCGCGGACGTGCCTTGCACCTCCCGCACCGAAGCGATGAAGCGATAGCCTTTTTTGGGTATTGTCTCGATGTACCGCTGGTTCCCTTCCTTTTCTCCCAGGACCTTGCGAAGAACAGAGATAGAAACCGTAAGGTTGGCCTCCTCGACGAAACTTCCTGGCCAGAGCGCCCCCATGATCTGCTCCTTCGAGAGCAGGCGGCCTTGGTTCTGTACCAGAAAGAGAAGCAACTCGAACGCCTTGGGGGCGAGCGGCACGGCGATTCCGTCGCGGGTCAGCCGGTGCTCGGCTGGATCCAATCGAAACGAACCGTATTCGTAGAAGCTCTCTCTTTTCAGCGGCATGGGCTTTGTTCGCCACTCTTTACAAATTACTTGGAAGTTTTTTGGAGTGCCTTAAGGACTTGGGTCGACGGGTTGATCAACGATGACCCAATCCTGATCGCGTAAACAGGATGCTAAACCGCGACTTTGCGTGGGGCAAGGCGAAACCGAGCTCCGAGAAACCGCACACTACGGGTGGGGATTCACTTTTCGCACAGGAGTAGTAGTGTGTGCGGCACGATCAGGGAACCCTTCCCCAAGGCAATACCAATCCAAATCGGCTGGAGGCCAAAAACATGAGTACCACCGCCCTCGACATGGATAAGTTGAATTCTTTTGTGGGTAGGTTCGTAAATGATCTTGGAGCTGCCGTACACGCCGGCATGGTCGTGATCGGGGAAAAGACCGGTCTCTATAAAGCTTTAGCCAATAGACCTATGACTTCAGCCGAATTGGCAAAGCAAACCGCGACCGACGAGAGATACGTCAGCGAGTGGCTCGCTTCGCAAGCTGCCGGCGGCTACGTCGACTACGACAGGACTACGGAAAAATATACCTTGAATCCCGAGCAAGCCTTCACCTTGGCAAACGAACAGAGTCCCGCGTATTTGCCCGGAGCCTTTGAACTTGCACTGGGTTCGCTGGCAGCCGTTCCGCGGATCGCAGAGTCCTTCAAGACCGGCGCCGGCATGGGCTGGCACGAGCACGCTGACGGCGTCTACCACGGATGCGAGAAATTCTTCAGGCCCGGTTATGCCGCGAACCTTGTGAGTTCCTGGATTCCTGCATTGGATGGCGTGAAGGAGAAGCTCGAACGAGGCGCTCGCATCGCGGACATTGGATGCGGAAAAGGAGCTTCGACCATTCTGATGGCCAAGTCGTTCCCTAAATCCAGGTTCTTCGGCTTCGATTACCACGACAAGTCGATCGAAGCTGCCAGAGCAGTTGCCCATCGAGAAGGCTTGGCCGACCGCGTCACCTTCGAGATTGCAACCGCGAAAGCAGTCTCTGGCAAGGATTACGACTTGGTCGCTGTTTTTGATTGCCTGCACGACATGGGCGATCCCGCGGGTGTCGCCTCCCATGTGAAACAGATGCTGGCAAAGGATGGGACGTGGATGATTGTCGAGCCGTTCGCAAATGACCAGCTTGCCGACAATTTCAACCCAGTCGGCCGAGTGTACTACTCTTTCTCGACCCTGCTGTGCACACCTTGTTCAAGATCGCAGGAGGTAGGACTGTGCCTTGGCGCGCAAGCTGGCGAAAAGAAAATTCGCCAGGTGGTTGAATCCGCTGGTTTCAGCCGATTCCGTCGCGCTGCCGAAACTCCGTTCAACATCGTCTACGAAGCACGCCCGTAAAAACCAAAACTCAGGAGCCATCTGCCATCTATGAGCGAATTGGGGATAATTCGCTCATAGATTCCAGAACGTCTTGCAGAATGCGCGCTTCACAATAATTGCCGAATAACATTGCCACTCGTTTGCTCAGAACTCGATTCTGCCCTGGAATGCAATCATGCGCGGAGAGCTGTCGCCGCCCAGCCCGACGCCGAGCAGGCCGGTCGGAGGCGATATGGTGCTTTCGAGCGTCCCGAAGCGCGCCGGAATGGAACCGCCCGGCACGCCCGCTTCAACCTCGCTGGGCAAAGCAAAATTTGGATGGTTGAAGGCGTTGAACATCTGGCAGTCCAGGAGGAACGTAATCGCTTCGTGAATCGGGAATGTCTTGGTCATGTAGATGTCGGAGTTCGTGTAATGAGAGCCGCGAACCGAGTTGCGGCCGGAGTTGCCGAACTGACAGCTCATTGCGGAATCGCCTCCCGTGCACCCTCCAGTGGCCGGATCGACGACGGAGACAAACGCTTCAGGATTGAGCCATTGTTTCGTTCCTGCCACAGTTACGCCTGCGACAGGATTCTTGGTATAGGCAGGCACACGGGGCACGCGGCGGGCGTAGGCCGGCGCGTTGAACTGAATGGTGCTGGCGCCGTTGGCTTGGAATACCCCGTTCCCGTTTGCAATGTACGGCTGGCTCAGCACGCTGAATGGAAGTCCAGAGTGCAGGACAGAGGTCTCAGAGTACGACCAACCTCCGAAGATCTGCCGCAGGACAGCGTGAGTTGAGTGGAATGGAATCTTGTAAAGCCCGTAGGCCGTAACGTTGTTGCGCACATCGTAGTCACAACTCGCGTACTGCCGGCGTAGTTCTCCGGGCAGGGGTGACATGAGACCCTGAGTCGAGAACGCGAGCAGGCCGCCATTTGAGACTTCATCGAGACAATGGCTGAAGGTGAAGTTGCCGCGCAGCGTTAGACCATGCCACTGCTCGCTGTATGCCGCCTGTAATCCGGCATAGTTGCTGTCGGCGTCCGTACGGAATTCCGTCACGTTGCCAAATCGCTGATCGAGCGGCTGCTGAAAGGGAAACGGCGCAAAGCATCCGTCGCAGACCGTCTGATAGCCATTGAGCTGTTCTTGAAAGGGCTCATGCAGCCCACGAGTGCCGACAAAGTCTGCCCGCAGATTGCCGCTAGCGCCAATTCGTTTTTCAATGCCCAGGTTGTACTGGTAATAGTACGGCGTCTTGAGCGTGCCGCTGGGGAAAGTATTCAGGCTCACAGCGAGAGGGCAGGTCGGAGCACCGGCCAGAATGCCAACGCATGGATTGCCGCCGGAATGGAACGTCGTCTGAAACGAACGATTGGCATTGACCGCCGCATCGATGGCGCTGCCGGAAACGCCCGGTGCAATTCCGATCCCGCCGGCCTGGCCACCTAGGCCGCCGACAAATGTGGGGTCGTTTGGTGCGTTCATCGAAGCTAGATCGGCGATTTGCATGGGAATGATGTCGTTGAACACGCCGAATCCGCCATGGACGGCGGTGCCGGGATGGAGTTGGTAGGCGAACGACATGCGCGGCTGATAAATAAACAGCGGCGTCGCCGGAAAAAGAGTGTATGCCTTCGCAAGGACGACTTGATTCAGAGGCTGATCCGTGTTGTGCGATACATCGAGAAAGGATTCTGCCAATCTGGAAAAGAGATGATGCGCGCTGGTTGCGTCTGTATTCCAGGTGACGCGCACGCCGCCCGTAATTGTTGCCTTCGGCGATAGCTTCCACGTGTCCATGCCGTAGTACTCAAGATTCCCCTCGCACACGCGCTCCTTGAGAGAAACGGGGAAACTCTGGCTCGCTGTGTATGCGGCGCCATAGGTGAACTGGGCAAGATCGTTGTAAGTCACGGTCGGAACGGTGCCCTCACCGAGGTCGTAGCTGCTTACGTCGAGGCGCCGGGTGTTGATGCCAAATTTCCATGTGTGCTCACCACGAGTCCACGTAAGATTGTCGTTGATCTGCCATTGCGTGACCTTCCGGCCTTGCGGATAGGTATTGCTGTTTCCGCCCATCGTCGTGAACGGCACACTATCGCTTGCGGAAGCGAGCACAATGGGGAAAGTCTCCTGGACCTGTGAGTAGTTGTTCGGCTCGAAGATGCTCGAATACCAGCTGGCACCAGGGTTGAACTGGTTGACCAATGCCGGGCTAAAGACGTGGGTGTAGCCGGCAACGAGCGTGCGCTGCGGTTGCGGCGAGTATGAGTTGAAAATTGAATTGATCGGGTCGGTATATGCCGCCTGAAGGCCTGTGTCCTGCTGAAAGCGATACCAGACGCTGTCTTTAGCATGAATGGTGTGATCGATCTTCACCACGATGAGGTTTTCGCTGTCGCTGTTGTTGAGGGAGGCCTGTCTCTGCGTCGCGCATCCCTCGCCCGTGCCCAGTGGGCATCCTTCAATCGGCACGGGCGACCCGCCTGGAGATGGCAGCAGAGAGAACATGGATTGGTAGAAGGCAATCTCCGCAGGCTCAGCCGGGAGCGAAATTCCGGTCACAGGATCGGTTCCCCCTACAGCCAGTTGTCCGAGAACGTACTGCTGATATCCGGGAGTCGGCAGGGTGATCTGCGAAACCAGCGGCAGCGCAATGCGAATGCCTTCATAGTGCCCAAAGAAAAACAACTTGTCCTTGTGAATTGGACCACCGACACTGACGCCAAATTCGTTCACAGTGGAGCGAGGCTTGTGAACGATCTCTCCCGGCATATCGTTCGCGTGAAGAAAGTAGTCTTCGGCATTGAAGAGCGACCCATTCCATAACTCATACAAATCGCCGTGAAATGCATTCGTTCCGGACTTTGTAAAGTAGTTGATCTGAGCCACTGCGTACCGGCCCTGATCGACAGAAAAAGAGTTTGTGTTGACGGTGGCCTCCTGAACCGCATCAAGGCCAATGACGAGATTTGTAGAAAGGCCGATATTCAACCCCAGCCAGGGATCGTTGCTATCGTAACCATCGAGGATGTAACCGTTCGATGTTGCCGGCAGACCATTGAATTCCACGTTGCCATAGCCACCCGCGGCCTTGGCGTCATTGGAAGAGCCGGCGGTGTTCATCAACGCCCCCTGGGCAAATTGGGCAAGGTAGGTAAGATCCTGTCCGGGATTGGGCAAGCTCTTGATCGTCTCAGCCTCGATCGTCGTTGTCGTGTTCGGATTGTCGAGACTGAGCAGGCCCTGCTGTGCAGTCACCTCGATGGTCTGACTATTCGATTGCACATGAAGCGAAAACTGCAGCGAAACGGTCCGGCCAACGCCGACGGCCGTGGGTTCCGACTCCGAGGCAGCGAACCCGCTGGCGGCAACCGTCACTTGATAAGTGCCGGGATTGATCTGAGAAAAGAGAAAATGGCCGCTTGCGTCGGTCTCGCCCATGCGAGTCGCGCGCGTGTGCGTTTCGTTGATTGTGACCGACGCGCGGGGAACGGCCGCGCCACTGGGGTCTGTGACCGTTCCAGAGAGAGCGCTGCTGGTTCCGCTCTGCGCCAGAATTAAGCTCGAATTAACTATGGTTAACACCCATAGGAACATGAAGCCCAATACCCATGCTCGAACTGCTCGCACGGCCACCTCCAGATAGGTTTTGCTGCTTGCTGTCGGGGTTGCTCGGGAAGACAACCGCCGGACGAATTAGGTTAGCCTAAATCTATTAGGTACACCTAAAATGGAGTGAGTGTCAAACCGGGGGCAGAAGAGCATGACCACACGCCGAGTCAACACAAACACGGAGTCGGTAGATAACTATCTGAAGGCCATCTATGCCCTCGGCGGCCCGGAAGAGGAGCGGGTAAACAGCACACTACTCGCAGAACGGCTCGGTGTAGCTCCGGCTTCGGTCACGAACATGCTGCAGAAGCTTGCCGCCCTCCCGAGACCGTTCGTGGAATATGAACCGCGCCGCGGCGTCCGTCTGTCGGCCGCCGGAAAAAGACGTGCACTCGAAATCGTGCGCCATCACCGACTGCTGGAGACCTTTCTCTATCAGGTACTGAACTACCCCATCGAGGAGGTGCACGACGAGGCTGAACGCCTCGAGCATTTCATCTCCGAGCGTCTCGAAGAGCGGATCGACGCGAAGCTTGGGCGGCCGAAATTTGATCCTCACGGGCACTGCATTCCCGCACTAAACGGAAAAATGTCGAAGCAGGCTTCAAGACCCTTAACAGATGTAGAGGACGGGGAATTTGCAGTGGACAGCATTTCAGATCAAGACTCCGCTTTGCTGAAGCGACTTAAGGCACATGGAGTCACACCCGGAGCGCGCTTGCATGTGAAGGGATCGGCTAAGGACGAACTTCTTCTGCGCACAACGAAAGGCTCTAAACCTTTGCGCCTTCCACGATCCGCTGCGAAATCAGTTCGAATCCGGATCGAAAATTGACATGTTGCGGGATACCGGTTCTTCGAAGACCACTTGCCTTTCGCCGAAAGGCCAATGCGCTCATCCAACGCCCGCTGTGCAACCAGAATGGATAAGCCCCGAAAAAGCCTCTTCGTACCTGGCGAACGCAGCGAAATGTGCTTCTCTTGATCGATCGACTACACAGGAAACGCGAGACTTCCCTCCACACCCAGATTTCACATTGAGACGAATCCCTCCTGCCGATAACCCGACTCCACACGACCGATCTTCCCATCGACGAGCGAATTGGCGATTTCGCGCCAATGCAGGATCTTCGATTGTCGTCCTGTGAACTGACCCGCTTTTGAATTCGCTAAGTGGGCAACGCTGATTGCTGCGCCGTACGAATTGCCGTAGACGATCTACCTCCATTGGGAGTAGAGTGTCTACAGCTATGAACGGAAAAGACCAGTATAAGAACCGGATTGAGCTGTTGCAGGGGACACTCGACATGCTCATTCTTCGAACGCTGCAATGGGGGCCACAGCATGGATATGGCATTGTCCAGGCGTTACGGTTGCAATCCGGAGATGTGCTTCAGGTGGAGACTGGATCACTGTATCCGGCTCTCCACCGATTGGAACGTCAGAGCTGGGTGCAGTCCGAGTGGAAGCAGTCAGAGAGCAAGCAAAAAGCGCGATATTACCGAATCACGGTCAAGGGGAAAAAACAGTTAGCCTCTGATCTGGGCCGATGGGAGCGGATCGTCGCAGCGATTGGGTCGGTGATGTACCTCAATCCGGAGGAGAGTGAATCATGAAGTGGTTCCCGAGCTTCGGTTTTCAGCGGCGCAAGCGCGAATTGCAGGAAGAGATTGATGCGCATCTGAAGATGGCGATTGCAGATCGAGTGGCGCGAGGCGAGACAGCGGAATCGGCGCGACAAGCGGCATCGCGCGAGTTCGGAAACATTCCTCTAGTGCAGGATGTGACGCGCGACATGTGGGGTCAGGCGTGGCTTGAACAACTAGGCCGGGATTTCAATTACGCGTTACGGCAACTGCGCAAGAGCCCCGGCTTTTCGATCACCGCGACGGCGATGCTGGCAGTGGCTATCTGCGCCAACAGCACCGTCTTCAGTTGGATCGACGGAACAATGTTGCGTCCCATTCCTGGAGCGCGAGACACGGGCGACCTCGTGAGCCTGCAGCGGGGGGAACGGAGCTTCTCCCCGGTTCCGCCCTTCTCCTATCTCGACTATCGCGATCTGCGCGAGCAGAACCACACCCTTTCCGGGTTACTTGCCTATCATCACGATTGGATCACGCTGACCGGCGGCGCACAGCCGGAGCGTGTCTATATTGCGAACGTGTCGGCGAACTACTTCGACGTGCTCGGCATCAAGCCGGTGCTGGGGCGTTTCTTTCTGTCGGAAGAAGAGACGCGTCCAGATGCGGTTCCCAGCGTGGTGCTGAGTTATTCGCTCTGGAAGACGCGTTATGCCCAAGACCCGGCAATTGTGGGCAAATCCATCGAGATCGCCCGGCATCCCGTGACGGTGATCGGTGTGGCGCCGGAGCGGGTTGTCGGCGCAATGCCGGGGATCCGTGAAGATCTGTGGGTAACGCTCGATCCCCTCGGGACGGATGCTTGGCGGATGACGCATCGCAGTGGGGGTGCCGTCTGGCTGAACGTAATTGGAAGATTGCGGCCCGGCGTGAGCCGTGACCAGGCAGCCCAGGATCTCGACACCGTGATGCACCGTATTGTGGCAGCGTATCCGGACGATCATCTGGGCGAGAACCGGATCACGCTGGATCCCATGTGGCGCTCGCCATTCGGCGCCAACGGATACATGGCGGCAACGCTGCCCATTCTGCTGGCCTTCGCCGGTGTGGTGCTGTTGCTGACCTGCGCGAACGTGGCTACGCTCACGCTGGTGCGGTTTGTATCCCGGCGGCGGGAGCTTGCCATCCGGCAGTCGCTCGGGGCGAATCGCATGCAACTGGTGCGGCAGATGGTCCTGGAAGGAGCGATACTTTCCATCGTTGCAGGAGTCGTGGCCCTTGTGTTGACGTCGTGGACATCGAAGACATTCGCATGGTTCCTTCCGGCGAATGCGATTCCCACCGTCCTGAACGGGACCATGGACTATAGAGTGGTGCTCGGGATTGCTGTCTCCAGCCTATTGGCCTGCATAGTCTGCGGCGCACTCCCCGCCTGGCGTTCGTCCCACGCACCCGCCAATGAGGTGCTGAAGGCGGAGTCGGCAAGCGTCTCCGGAGGCTCACGCAACCGGAAATTGCTCAGCGGGCTGGTGGTGGCCCAGATCGCGCTTTCACTTCCGCTGCTATTGTGCTCCGGACTCTTTCTGCGAACGCTGCGCAATCTCGCCGGCGCAAATCCAGGATTTGAGCAGGACCACATTCTCACCGCGTCCGTGGGGCTGAATATCGCCGGCTACAACGGCGACGAGGAACAGTTGATCCGTCACAAGATACTGGATCGCGTGTCGGCCTTGCCCGGCGTGCAGGTTGCGTCTCTTACCGACTGGATTCCGATGACCCTGAGCCACAAGGGGGATGATGCGTATCCCGATGGATATGTGCCACACCCGCATGAGTCTTTGCAGGTGTACCACGCCGAGGTCGGCCCGCGGTATTTCGAATCCCTTCAGATACCCATTATGGAAGGACGCGAGTTTACGCCGGATGACAATGAAAAAGCCCCAAGGGTACTCATCGTGGACCAGACCGCAGCGAAGCGCTACTGGCCGGGTCAGGATCCCCTGGGAAAGAGACTCAGGGTGTGGGGCCGCCCTTTCACGGTTGTGGGCGTCGCGAAAAATTCGATACATATGTTAATGAATGAGGCCCCGGAGCCCATGGTGTACATGAACTTTTTTCAGCAGGGGTACGAGACGATCGTGCAGGTGAAAACCGAGGGAAATCCGGCCGACCTGGCGCCGGCGGTGGAGAACGCCATCCATGAGATCGATACACGGCTGCCGGTTTTCGATGTGCGTCCCATGCGGGAGAGTACCCAGATGGCGAGCATCTTTGCCGTCATACAGAGCGCCCTGGCGGGGATGTTCGCGCTGATCGGGCTGGTTCTTTCAGTCACGGGCATCTACGGAGTCGTGGCCTATCGAACCCAAAGGCGAACCCACGAGATCGGAATACGAATGGCTCTAGGTGCTTCCCGTGTAGACGTGCTGCGGCTTGTGCTTGTGCAGGGACTATGGCTCACCGGCATTGGGCTGGTCCTGGGACTGGCGTTTGCCTTGGGGCTGACACGTCTCATCGCCCGGCTGTTGTACGGAATCGGCGCCAATGATCCAATCACCATGGCTTCCGTCGTCATGCTCCTGGGAGCAATGTCATTGTTGGCATGCTACCTTCCCGCACATAGGGCTGTGCGCCGAAACCCTGTGACTGCGATTCGCGAACTGTAAACCGCAGCTCGGACTCGACCCAAATCGAACGAATTCAGGGTATGCGTGGCGCTCCGCTTGATTGACGCGAAGGGCTACCGCATTCCACCGGTCACAAACAATCTCTTCAAGGTGGACCTTCGTTGTGCGCTGACGTGAACAGGCCAACGCGCTCATCGAGCCCCAAAGGGCTGAGGCTGGCTGCCAGTTCGCGACTCGGCGATGCTGCGCTAGCTAGCGATCCACAGAACATCCCGAGACCAAATTCCTTGACAACCCTATCCTTTGGGCTTGTGTCAAACTCACTTGTGACCGCTGTTTCAGGAGAATCTTGTGCGCAATTTGAGTAACTTGTTTTCTCTCTTAATCGCGCTTTTCGTCCTTCCTCTGGAAGCGTCCGCGCTTGCGGATTCATCGCCGCACCGGGTTCAGTTTGTGACAGTCGATCCGGGCGTTCAGCTTGAAGTGCTGGATTGGGGTGGTTCCGGCAGCCCTCTCATCTTTCTGGCTGGCGCCGGAGACACTGCCCATCGCTTTGACGGCTCCGCCCCACAGTTCACCGCCCAGCATCATGTCTATGGAATCACCCGCAGAGGATTTGGGGCATCCAGCAAACCCGCGCCTGCGGACGGCAATTATTCGGCGGATCGCTTGGGGGATGACGTGCTTGCGGTGATGAAGACACTTCAGATCGACCGCCCCGTTCTCATTGGACACTCCATCGCAGGCGAGGAGCTAAGCTCCGTTGGCAGCCGCTTCCCGGAGAAGGTCTCAGGACTCATCTATCTCGATGCCGCAACCGGCGTCGCTTTCTACGATCCCGCACACCCAATCGTAGAAGTAGAAATGAACGACATCCGGCGACGCATCGATGAGATTGAAGCTGGTGGAGTCGATGAGAAGAAGAAGCTACAGGAACTGGAGACTGCTATCGCAAACTTCGAGATCGTTCTTCATCAGAACAACCTGGGAGTGGCGAATATGCCTCCCTTGCCGCCGCGTTCGCCGATCAACGCCGCGATGAATTTTGGAATGCAAAAATATACGAATATCCCAGTTCCCGCTCTTGCCATCTACGCTTGTCCCCACAACTGGGACCGTTTGCCGGAGGACGGGTCAGGACGGAAGGCGGCTCTGCTCGCAGACGATCAAGCACGCTGCACCGCATGGGCCGATAATTTCAAGCATGGAGTGCCAGGTGCACGAATCGTCATGATCCCGAATGCCGATCACTACGTGTACCTCAGCAATGAAGCTCAGGTTGTCGCCGAAATGAACGCATTCCTGAATACACTTCACTGAGCGATGGCAACGACGAGTCTCTTAGGATCGATAGACCCTGTCCCGTCGAAGAGAAGCGCCCTCAAATTTGTAATGGGAACATGTCGGCTAGTGTCCGGGGATACAGTGTCCAGGGATACGGGCAGCTCGAATCTCACTCGTTGCAGGCAGGCCTTACCGCTCATTGACCAAATCGAAGTCGGAGCGTCGTCCAGCACTTCTCTCTGGGCCCGAAGAGCGAAACATCGGCAGAGATCCTGGATGGGCTCACTTCGAGCCTGGAGGCACAACGCCGTTCATGCGCAGATACTCGACCATCTGCCCATAGTGGTCGTATCCGTGAGCAGAGATGAAGGATGCGACGACCGACCGCGTGTGCAGACCGTCGACACCGTCAATAGTGGTGTAGGCATTCTCGGGAGTAATCGTTGCGAGCGCCTTGTGTGCATAGGCAAAAGAACCCGCGGCAGCCTTCAGGAGTTCGTCTTTCGTCGTCAGACGATCGATGCTTTTCGGATCAACCGGCATCGTCTCCCCCAGAATCTTCGAAGCGAAGTAGTAGTTCGCCGTCGTTACATGCGATATTTCCTGCGCGAACGTGCGAACCCCGCCATAATTCGCGCCTTGGGAGGTCGCGAAGGTTGCAGTAGTAGGCGCAAAGCCGTATTTGTCAGCAGGCATCGCCTGCGCGACTCCCATAAACTCCTGCTCGAAGAGGTTCAGCAACTCCTCCTGCGCCTGGACCGGTGACATTTGGGTGGCCACCTTTGCGCTCGTTGAGCCCGCTTGCGCGGCGCAGACGAGCATACAGCCTCCTAGAATCAAAGCGGTGCAAACATACCGGAGACGCATAGATCACCCCACTCGCAAATTTCCTCAACAGTCTAGCAGACGCCTGCGTTCGCGATATTTGCAGTTATTGGGTGACTTCCGGCCTTGCTACGTTTCCAGGTCAGACCGCTGGAAATAGGGTTTGGCGATAATGTGTCAACCGAGGGCGCTTTTCCTGGTTTATTCATGCAATCGGGTTATTCCGCTCGCAGCGCTTGCATGGGATCGACGGAAGCCGCGCGCCGCGCCGGTATGAATGTCGCTGCTATCGACGCAACCGCCAACAACGTGGCCACGCAAACCAGCGTCACTGCATCCCAAGCCTGCACGCCGAACAGCAAGCTGCGTATGGATAAGGACGCTCCGATCGAGCAGATCAA
>Ga0210385_10000299_pt1 | contig 41431 bp, 39 predicted proteins | sample IncBWH26OmetaG_FD_160107 | JGI IMG/M metagenome (GOLD analysis project Ga0210385, IMG submission 160107) | Forest soil microbial communities from Barre Woods Harvard Forest LTER site, Petersham, Massachusetts, United States - Inc-BW-H-26-O ...
AACCATCTTCGTGTGTATCGCGAGCTTGAAGCGGCCGGACAGCAGGTAGCGCTGGTTGCCGCCATTGAACCCGACTCCGCGCGTGCCGCTGAGACTGCGGCGAAATTTTCCATTCCAGTTTTTGGCTCCGTGGACGAACTGCTGAAGGCGGACCTGCGCGTGAGTGCGGCGAGCGTTGCTGTGCCGACCTCGCACCATCATGCGGTCGCGTCGGCTCTGCTGGATGCCGAGCTGGACGTCCTGGTGGAGAAGCCGCTTGCGGCCACGCTCCAAGAGGCGGATGAGCTTCTTGCCCTCGCGGAAAAGAAGGGACGCATCCTGCAACCGGGGCATCTGGAGCGGTTCAATCCGGCGGTGCTTGCGGTGCAGGCTGAGTTGCGGCGACCGATGTTTTTTGAGGCGCACCGGCTTTCGATTTTTACACCACGCGCGCTCGATGTAGACGTGGTGCTCGACCTGATGATCCACGACCTGGACATCGTGCTTACGTTTGCGGGGTCGCCGGTGCGCGAAGTGCGCGCCGTTGGATTGCCGATTCTGTCGCCGAAGGTGGATATCGCCAATGTGCGCGTTGAATTCGAATCGGGCTGCGTAGCGAATTTCACGGCTTCGCGGGTGTCGACGGAGCGCATCCGCAAATTGCGCTTCTTTCAGCCACGGCAATATGTGTCAATTGACTACGCACGGCGTGAACTGCTTGTGATTCGGCTGGATCGAAGCATTCCACCGGAAATTGCGGCGGCGATTGAAGGCGGGCGCATTGATCCGGCCACGCTCCAACAACTGGCCACGTTGGCGCAGGGGCAGGCAACGGGCGCGGGACCAGGATTGTCATTTGCAAAACCGGAAGTGACGCCCGGCGAACCGCTGCGGCTGGAGATCGAGTCTTTCCTCGAGTCGGTGCGCACACGGAGGACTCCGCACGTGACAGGGCGGCAGGGACGCGACGCACTGGCGCTGGCGCTGGAGATTCAGGCTTCGATGGAAACGCATGCGGAACGGGCGGGACTTGGCGACTTCTTCAGTCCAGCCGTGTGATCCATTCAAGATTGCAGCCTAAAGCGATTTTCTCGGCATGATTCCGCTTTTCATCCCTCTTGACACAGGCACCTCGGGGCTTTAGGGTTGGCTCGCGCAGGGCATGCGGGTTGCCTGGTGGCTACAGGCGGGTATGGCGCCCTGCATCTCGAAAAAGGAAGACCATGAAGAATCTCAATCTCCGCCTTCTTGCTGCAAGCCTGCTTGTCTCTGCATGCGCCGGCACGGCTTTGTGCCAGGACACAGGAAAGCCTGGCTATCTCGACACAACTTTGCCGGCAGAACAGCGTGCTGCCGATCTTGTCCATCGCATGACGCTTGAGGAGAAGGCCAGCCAACTGGTCAACCAGGCACGCGCGATTCCGAGACTGAACGTTCCCGCCTATGACTGGTGGAGTGAGTCGCTGCACGGCGTTGCGGTGAATGGGACGACGGAGTTTCCGGAACCGATTGGCCTGGCGGCCACTTTCGATACCGATGCCATCCACAAGATGGCCGATGTGATCAGCACCGAAGGCCGCATCAAGCATGTGCAAGCGGTGCGAGCGAACGGAGGGTCGAGCAATATCTTTCAGGGTCTGGATTTCTGGGCGCCGAACCTTAACATCTTTCGCGACCCGCGTTGGGGCCGGGGGCAAGAGACCTACGGCGAAGACCCATTTCTGACCGGACGAATGGCTGTCGCGTTTGTGACCGGGATGCAGGGCGATGACCCGAAGTATTACAAAGTGATTTCGACACCCAAGCATTTCGCAGTACACAGCGGCCCGGAGCCGACGCGGCACATGGCTGACGTGGACGTGAGCAAGCATGACGAGCTCGACACCTATCTGCCGGCATTTCGCGCGGCCGTGACCGAGGGACATGCCGGTTCGGTGATGTGTGCCTACAACGCAATCAACGGCGAGCCGGCGTGCGCCAATAACTTCACGCTCGGCGATGAGCTTCGCAAGCATTGGGGATTCCAGGGATATGTTGTCTCCGATTGCGGGGCGGTGATCGACATTTTTGAAGGCCACCATTTCCGCGACACGCAGGCGAAGGCATCCGGCATCTCGCTGTTACGCGGCATGGACAACGAGTGCGCGGACTTTTTTGCGAAGGTGAACGACGACCACGACTACAAGCCGTACGTGGAAGCGGTGCAACAAGGCTATTTGCCGGAGAGTGCTGTGGACCTGGCGCTGGTGCGGCTGTTTACCGCGCGGGTGAAGCTGGGCATGTTTGACCCGCCGGAGATGGTTCCCTACACCAAGATCGACGAGAAGCTGCTGGACAGTGCGGAACATCGCGCGATGGCGCGAAGGGTGGCCGAGGAAGCCATGGTGTTGCTAAAGAATGACGGCACGTTGCCCTTGAAGCCCGAAGTGAAGAGCATTGCAGTAGTCGGGCCATTGGGCGATCAGACGAAGGTACTGCTGGGAAACTATAACGGCATCCCTTCGCACACGGTGAGCGTGATGGAGGGGCTGAAGGCTGAATTTCCGAATGCGAAGATCACCTATGTTGCGGGAACGCAATTCCTGCATCCGGATGGTATTGCGATCCCGGCCAGTCTGCTGACCACGCCGGACGGAAAGCCGGGACTGAAGGCTGACTACGGCCTGGGGTTGAGCCTGGACAACAAGCCCACGCCGCTGACATCGCGCGTGGAGGCCAACGCGGAACTGACAGAAGCAACTTTGCCTGCGGAAGCGAAGGGGAAAGACGCGTTATCGGTGCAGTGGTCCGGATTTCTCACTCCCGCCGAGTCGGGCGACTTTCTTGTGGGCATCCAGGCAGACGGATTTGCAAACGTTACTGTGGCCGAGCATCAAGTTGCGCAGGAGTACGGCGGCGGCACACGCATGGGACGCGTGCATCTGGAGAAGGGTGAGAAGGTCGCTCTCCACGTGACGTATGGAGTATTGCCCGGCACCAAGCCGAATGCGCATCTGCTTTGGGCCAAGGTGGAAAATGCGCCGCAGCCTGCTGCATTGGAGGCGGCGCGCAAGGCCGATGTGGTGATTGCGGTGGTGGGCATCACGAGCGAACTGGAAGGCGAAGAGATGCCGGTGAGCGAGCCGGGATTTCTGGGTGGAGACCGGACGAGCCTGGATATCCCCGAGCCGGAGGAGGCCCTGCTGAAGCAGGTAGCGGCGACAGGAAAGCCGCTGGTGGTTGTGCTGATGAACGGAAGCGCGCTCTCGGCGAACTGGGAAAAGGCGCACGCGAACGCGATTGTTGAAGCGTGGTACTCGGGCGAAGAAGGTGGCGCGGCGATTGCGGCAACACTGAGCGGCAAAAACAATCCCGCGGGCCGGCTGCCGGTCACGTTCTATACAGGGACTGACCAACTGCCACATTTCGAAAACTACACGATGGAGGGCCGCACGTATCGCTACTTCAAAGGGACGCCTCTGTATCCGTTTGGCTACGGACTCAGCTATACCACGTTCGCGTACAGCGATCTGGCCGCACCGACGAGCGCGGTGAAGGCTGGAGCTCCGGTGGGTATCGACGCGACTGTGACGAACTCGGGCAAGGTGGCCGGGGACGAGGTGGCCGAGTTGTATCTGAGCTTTCCTGATGTGAAGGGAGCACCGATTCGCGCATTGCGGGCGTTTGAGCGCGTGCACCTAGAGCCGGGCGCGACGCAAAAGGTTCACTTTGACCTGAAGCCGCGCGCGCTGAGCATGGTGACCAGCGACGGCATTATTGAAATCCCCGAAGGCGACTATACCGTTTCGGTGGGCGGAGGTCAGCCAGGGACGGCAGCGCCGGGGGTGACGGGCAAATTTCATGTCGACGGCACGATCACGCTGCCGGAGTAATGACGAGATCGATTTCCTCTGCAGTACTTGGGCGCATTCAGACTTTGGATGCGCCCTTTCCTTTTTTGCGCGTCTACTCGGTGTGGTGCGCCGGTTCGGCCAGGACTTCGCGCATTTTGAGATAAACGGCATTGGTCCAACCAAAGCCAATCTCGTTGGTTGTGTAACCTGCACTGACCTGAACGTTGGCGTTCCCTGAGACCACGTTGTATTTCTCGCGGATGGTTCCGTCCTGGGCGAATCCGGTGTCGACGGTAGCGTTCCATTTGCGCGCGAGGCGCTGCGCATCGTCGCGGAACCCTGTTGCGTCGAGACCCGCAACGGCCATCCAGTTGGTGGGAGCCCATCCGAAGGGCTCGTCCCATTGCATGCCGCTGTTGGTGTTGCTCATGGAGAGGCCACCAGAGCGTTCGAAGAGATTGAGACTGGCAATCATCTTTTTTGCCTGTTCGCGGGTCGCGACGCCGGACCAGAGCGGGTAAAGGGATGTGATGTAGGCGTAATCCGATGATCGGTGACGGAGGAAGTCGAAATCGGTGAAGGCGCCTTCTTTCGCGCTCCAGAGATAGCGCTGCATTGCTGCCGCGCGCGCTTTCGACCGCCTTTGCCAGCGGGTTGCTTCAGTGGGTTTGCCGAGGACGAGAGCGAGATGCTGCATATCGCGTTCGTAGCGGTACAAAAGGCTATTCAGGCAGACCGGCGCATAGTGGTGGGTTGCGCCGTCGAAGGGTCCGAAACGAAAACTGGGATCGAAACCTGACTCGCGCATCGCACGATCGCCAAGGTAGAAGTCTCTGGTCAGGCGATAGCCCTGGAACCAGGCGCGCATGCAGACCACGCTGGATTGGACATCGCAGCTTGTCTGCTTGAGCCGTGCCGCTTCTGCGGGATCGGGATGCTCGGAGCCTTTGACCAGGAACGCGGCGCCTTCTCCATGCGGATGCGCAACCAGATTTTTGAGGACGTCGATGTAATACGTATCGTCGTCGGCCATCTCAGGCACGGGGCCGTTGCCGTAGTCGAAGAAGCGCGCGAGGCCTGTGGTTCCCGCCTTGTGCTCGGGACGGATCCACGTGCTGTAGTCCTTCTCGGCCGAAGAGTAAGCGTGGGACAACCACTCGCGGGCTTGCATGCGTCCGGAAGGAGTGGCGGGAAAACTTGCGGGATTTTCGTAGACTGCGCGAATCATCGAGGTGAGAAAGGGCGGCTGTGAACGGGTGAGATAGTAGGTACGATTTGCGTTGAGGACTCCGCCGTAGTGCTCAATCTCAAAGAGAAAGTTGTCGACGATTCCCTTCCCGAGAGCTTCGTGGTGATCTGCTTCGAGCCCGAGAAGAATGAAGTAGCTATCCCATCCATACATCTCGTTGAAGCGCCCGCCGGGCACGACGTAGGGGTTGGGCAAATAGAGCAGGCCAGCGGCGGGTAGTTCCTCAGGGCGTACATCGCCAATTTTCTCGATCGGACGGGGGAGAGCTTTCACCTGAACGCTGCACTTCTCTTCAAGCGCCGCAACGTCGGGAGGAGCAGTTACGCCGACGGGCAGGTAGAGAACAGGATTCGTATTGATCTTGGTGTCGCCGAAGGAGTGACAGTCTGTCATGGAGCGCGTGAGAGTGTCCCAAGCTCCGTGGATGTAGGCGAGCGTCGCCGAGGGATCGGGCGAGGCGTTGCGCGTGGAGTCGGCCTGTTGTGCCTGAAGGCAGAGGGCCTGGAGTGCGGCAAAAACAAGGACAGGCAAGCGAAACAATTTCATGGGAACACCGGCTTCTTCGACCGTGAATTGTATGGAGTGTAACGCAAGCGTTGCTGAAACCGCGTCGTCAAATGCGGGTTCCGGGAACATTCCGCATGACCTCGGTGTCTACATCAGCACAGTGGTTCTGACAGGGATCTCCGGGGTGCAACGGCACGCGGCGACCGGTCAACGTCGCTTCGGTCGAGGGCCATAGAATCCGCTTGTCGCGCCAGCTCAGGCGCGGAGCGGGCTCGACCCCTCGCGCGCTTCCGGCTTCCCTGTTGGCGCGACTGATTCCTTGGGGCCTGACCTGAGCGAGCAGGTCCCAAGCGAGGGAGGCGCACGATGTTTGAAGATTCGACGTTCGAGTCCAACGGAAGAATCCGCACACGCAGCCGCAGATGGATGTTCGCGACGCTTTCCCTGAACGCGTCCATCCTTCTCGCATTGATCCTGATCCCGCTGATTTACCCCGAAGCGTTGCCAAGGCAGGCGCTGACGTTTCTGTTGAGCGCGCCACCGGTTCCTGAGACCCCGCCACCACACCCGAAGAATCTGCCTGCGTTCCACGGAACGCCAGGAATCGCGAACAATGTCCTCTTTGCGCTGCCACAAATTCACACGACGTTTCCCAGCAACGCAGGTGCCGAGCAAGAACCTGGCGACCGCATCTCCATGGACGAGGGATCGGCATTCCCTGACGGCACGGGCGGCGCATTCAATAACCATCGAGCCATTCCAGTGATTCATTCCGACGTTCCGACTTCGGTGCGACTCTCTTCGAAGCTTGTGGAAGGAATGCTCCTCTACAAGGTGACGCCGAAGTATCCGCCGATTGCGGTGGCCGCACACATGGAAGGCACTGTTGTGCTGACGGCGACTATCGGAAAGAACGGGACGATTGAAAACCTGCGTGTTGCCAGCGGGCCGGCGATGCTGCAGCAAGCGGCGCTCGACGCCGTGCAGAATTGGCGCTATCGCCCATACCTACTGAATGGTCAGCCTGTCGAAGTGGAAACAACTGTAAATGTGGTCTTCAGTATGGGCCGGTAGAGTCGGCAGCCTGGAGCTTGCCCCGGGTCAGCTCGTTCCAGGTCGCGACACTTTCCGGCATGGGCGGGCTGACGATGCCGGGCGCGACGCGAGCGAGCACGGTTTGTGGCGCGACACTCCCGCGGGCGTCTCGCAGAATTCCTTTCACCCAGCCAATTGCGACGAGTCCTTCGCGGCTCAAGAAAGTCTGCTCGATGTAGAACCAGCGCTCATCCCAGCAGACCAGATGCGACGCAACGGTGAAGCGGGCAAACAATGGGAGCGATCGGCGATACGTCATCCAGACCGCTCCGACCAGCGGTTGCCAGCGGGACCGGACGATGTGTTCGAGCAGACCGGCGCGTGCCAACAAATGCGTACGGGCGTAGTCCATGACGGAAAGATAGCGGCCATTGTTCATGTGCAGATTGAGATCGATGTCGTTGGGCCAGACGCGCATCTGGATTGTGTCTTCGTCGAGCACGGCCAGCCGAGGCAGCGGTTTGATGTGCTGGCGAATGGCGAGAGCCGGAATCCGCACGAAGCTGATGAGATGCGACAAACGCGGCTCCTTAAAGACAGTAGTGTAGTGGACCAAGCCCCTAGCAAACTGTGAGCCTCATCGGCGACAATCGCAACTGCCATGCGAATGCCTTCCCGCCGTTCGTTTCTGAAGACTGCATCTGCCGCAACATTTGCTGCCGCATCGAGCGGCATTGCCGATGTTGCATCGACGCAACGCGTGTTTGTGGGTACCGGCACTGCCAACGGAATTCTCGCGTTTGACTTTGACCCGGGGCAGGGAGAGCTGGCGGCGGCCGGAGTGGCCGCGAAAATCGACACGGTCGACTGGCTGGTGGTCTCGCCGGATCGCAGATTTCTATTTGCCGCATGTGAAGTGGACAGCTTTAATGGAAGGCCAACAGGAGAAGTAGCCAGCTTTGCCGTGGAGAAAAGCGGCCTGCGGCAACTCTCCGCGCAGAACTCCGCGGCAAAGGGCACGTGCCATATCGCGCTCGACCGGACGGGCGGGGTGCTGGTCTCTGCCGACTACGGCGGCGGCAGCGCGGCAAGTTTCCAGGTGAGCGGAGGGAAGATCAACCCGGCGGTATGGACGGAGCACTACACCGCACATGGTCCCAACAGTGAACGTCAGGAAGCGGCGCATGCGCACTTCTGTTCCTTTTCACCGGACAATCGCTTTGCCTACATCAATGACCTGGGCGGCGACATGATTCACATCTACCGGCTCGATGCGGTAGCCGGGAAGTTGACGGCCGCAAGCGCGTTCCATGCAAAGGCCGGAGCAGGCCCGCGCACGCTGCACTTTCACCCCAATGGCCACACGGCATATAGCGTAAACGAACTCATTTCCACCGTGGATGTGCTCGAATGGCACGAGAACGACGGCAGTTTTACGCAGAAGGCCACGATTGATCTGCTGCCTGCGGACTATCACGGGCCAACCCGCGCCTGCGATACGGTGATTCCACGCGACGGACGGTTTGTTTATTTTGCGAATCGCGACAACAATTTCCTTTACACATTCAAAGCCGACCAACGATCAGGGGCTCTTTCGCCGATGAAGCGGTCGAACTGCGGGGGCAAGACTCCGCGAAACTTCACGCTCGATCCGTCGGAGCGGTGGATGCTGGTGGCGAACCAGGACTCGAACAACATCAGTGTCTTTGCCCGCGATGCGAAAACGGGTGTGCTCGCCGAAGAAGGCAAGAGCATCACGGTCCAAGCCCCGATGCGAATTCTGTTTCCCTGATTGGCGTTGGGTTGGTGTGGGGAATCGGCCGGCTTCAGGCGCTGACGAGCGCGGCGCGATGAACACGTACTGGATGTTTCTCTTCTGCCGGCTTTTCCGCCATGGGCGCCGACACGCGTGCCATTTCCCACGCTGAGCGGTCTTTGAGCAGGCGTGAGACAAGCGCGGTGTGCATGGCGTGACCGGCACGCTCGGCAACCACGTGGCCTTCGATGCGACGGCCGGCAAGCGCCAAGTCGCCGATCAAGTCGAGAACTTTATGCCGAACATATTCATCGGCGAAGCGCAGGGGGCCATTTTCGGGTCCGTTGGGTCCAAGAACGATGGCGTTCTCAGGACTTGCTCCGCGAATCAGGCCCATATCGCGAAGACGCTTTTCATCTGCTTTGTACCCGAAGGTTCGCGCCGCGGCGATTTCAGAGCCGTAAGTTTCTGTGGCCAGATCGACGCTGGTTTGCTGCTGTCCAATGGGAGAAGGAAAGTCGATCAGATAGTGGATGCGATAGCCCGTTCCCGGATATACGCCGATGAATTTGTTGCCTTCGCGTACTTCGACGGGCTTGACGATGCGCATGGACTCGCGACGACGGCGCTGGGTGCGAATGCCGCCGGCAAGGATTGCTTCGACAAAGGGCAGCGCACTACCGTCGAGAATTGGCAGTTCAAGATTGTCGAGCTCGACGATTGCATTGTCGATGCCCATGCCAATGAAGGCTGAGAGGAGGTGTTCTGTGGTGGAGATGAGCACGCCTTGCCGCATGAGGCTTGTGGCGTAGCTGACTTTGGCAACATTGCGGCCGATGGCGGGGATTTCGAAGTCGTCGAGATCTGTGCGGCGAAAGACAATGCCTGAGCCCGCGGGGGCGGGCAAGAGCCGCATGGTGACGGGAGCACCGGAATGAAGGCCTACCCCTGTGAACTCAAGAGGCTCAGCGATCGTCTGTTCCAGGTGCGCGGTTGGTGACAAAACTACGACTCCATTACGGGTAGGATGACGCAATCGTTAGATTAGACGGGCGATGCGCAATCGCAGTGTGTCTTTTTTGCCACAACGCTGTGTGGTTTGGGCACTCCCAGGGGCTGCACAGGGCGGGTTGGAGATGTGCTAACCTTCGTGGAATCAGGAAGTCTGCGGCTTAAAGGTTGCCTGACACCAAAAGCACGCTGATTACTTTGGAAAGGACACCGGATGCCATTGGCTCCCGAGATTCCGGGGCGCGCACTGCTAGCCGGAGCGCGGCGGAAAGAAGCTGCACTTCTGGACCTGACACGAAAGCTGGTTCTCGCAGAGTCGCCCTCGGACAGGAAGCCGGCGGTAGACGCCTGCGTCGCGCTGGCAGCGACCCATATCAAGAGCCTGGGCGGCCGCGTGAAGCTTCATCGGCAACGCGACTTTGGCAACGTACTGGAGGCACGGTTTGGGCGGAGATCGACGTCGAAGACCGACAGGCCGGTGCTTCTGCTGGGGCATCTGGATACGGTGTGGCCGCTCGGCACGCTGAAGAATATGCCCTGTCATATGGCGCAGGGGCGGCTTTGGGGTCCGGGAACCTTGGATATGAAAGCCGGAGTGGCGATGGCGCTGACGGCGATAGAAATGTTGCTGGAAGCCAATCTGCTTCGGCGGGAAACGATCCTGTTGCTGAATTCTGAAGAGGAAGTGGGCAGCACAGTTTCGCGCCCCATTACGGAGCGGCTGGCGGCAGAATGCTCGGCGGTTTATGTGCTCGAGCCGGCGCAAGGTCTGGCCTATAAGACAGCAAGAAAAGGCACGGGCAACTGGCGTATCGACATCAAGGGCGTCGCGGCACACGCCGGAGTTGATTTCGAAAAAGGGGCAAGCGCATTGCGGGAGCTTGCGCGCGTGATCGAGACCGTAAGCAGCTGGACAGAATTGAAGCGCGGCCTGACTGTGAGCGTCGGGCTTGCGGGAGGCGGTTCAAAGACGAATGTGATTCCTGCGGCGGCATGGGCCGAAGTCGATGTTCGGATCGCGCGCAAGGCGGATGGCGCGCGCATCGAGCGAAAGTTTACGAAGCTCAAAGCAGTCGATCCACGTTGCAGCCTGACGGTGACGGGCGGAATCAATCGGCCACCGATGGAGCGGACACGCGGGACTGTAAAGCTTTTCGAGCAGGCGCGGAGCTTGGCGGCCGAACTTGGCATTGACCTGAAAGAGGCAGCGACAGGGGGAGCTTCGGACGGCAACTTTACTTCAGCGCTGGGCGTGCCGACGCTTGACGGCATGGGTGCGGTGGGTGAAGGAGCGCACGCAAGCCACGAGTCTGTGTTGATTGAGCACCTAGCTCCACGCACTGCGCTGCTGGCAGGTTTGCTGGCGCAATAAGGAAGCGAAAGCCTGGAGTGCTGAGGTAAGGGCGCCAGCGTGGCGTCAAGGGTGATGCAGGGTGTTGGCGAGGAAGAAGTATCCAGCGGTGAGAAACCCGATGCTGGCGACGGTCCATCGCATGGCGCGCTGATTGATCTTGCGGCTGTAATGGGCGCCGAGGTATCCGCCCACACCGGCCAGAATCATCATCTCCAAGCAGAATCTCCATTGCACCCGACCGGCCATGATGAACAACGCGGTGGGAATGCCGATGGAGACGACGGCTGTGACGACTTTGAGAGCGTTCATTTCGTGGATGTCGTGAACGCCGCAGATTCCCAAGAGCGCCATGACCAGAAATCCGCCGCCTGCACCGAAATATCCGACGTAAATGCTGACGATGACCATGCCGAAGAGAAGCCATTTGTTATAGCGCTTGCCTCCGCTGAGAGACTGGAGCCAACGGCCCAGCGGAAAGCTCAGGACAAACATCACAGCGGCAAACAAGAGGAGCCAAGGCAGGAGTTGGCGAAACATCGTGTTTCCGGTTCTAAGGAGAAGCAGGCCGCCGAGTTCGCCGCCGACGCCGGACGCGATGGCTAGAGGAATGAGCTCCCATTTGTATTCGCGCAGGTGATTGCGAAAGGCGAAAAGCGAGGTGAGCTGGCCCGGCCAGAGCGCGACGGTGTTGGTGGCTTGTGCCGTGACTGCGCCAACGCCAATTGCAGTAGTACTGGAAATGAGCGCAGGCAGCGAGAGAAAGGAACCGCCGCCTGCAACGGCATTCAAAATGCCGGCAAAGCAAGAGGCAACGGGAAGCCAAAGAAGATGAAGGAAGTTCGACCAGACAGCTGCCATATCTCACTTTAACGAGCGCGGCATAAAGACGCATAAAGGAGGACGGCATGCTGTTGGGAATGACCCGGCGTTGCGCCTGTTACACTCCGGGAGAGCTTTCACCTGGAGTCTTTCTTCGCAATGAGACAATTCGCTGTGTTTCTTCTGGCTGCCGCAATGGCAGCTGCTTTGGGACAGACCAGTCCCAGTTCATCCAACAAACCAGCTGCCGCTGCTCATGTGGGTTCGACCGCGAGCGGGATAAAGCTTCCTCCGGGAATTCCGCCTGTGCACGGCCTGATGAAAACAGCGTTTTCTCTCCGCTACCAGGACATCAAGATTGGGACGAAAGAAGCGGCCGAGCCGAACAAGCTATACAAGGTGATGTACACCGGTTATCTAGCGGCCGATGGACGCAAGTTTGACTCGTCGGAAGATCACAGGATGCCGTTGCGTGACAAGGATGGCAAGCCCGTGCTGGGCGCCGATGGTAAGCCCGTGCTGGGTGATCCTGAGCCGCTCACGTTTCCGCAGGGATTTGGGCGATTGATCCCCGGATTTGATCAAGGATTTGGCGGAATGAAGGTGGGCGGCAAACGCCGGCTGTTTATTCCGTGGCAGCTCGCGTATGGAGCCAAGGGTCGTCCGGGGCCGGACGCCGCGCATCCTGGGATTCCTCCGAAAGCCGACCTGATTTTTGATATTGAACTTGTCGGTATCGAAGATATGCCGACGCAACCGATGCGTCCGCCGGGTGCGATGCCTCGGCCGGGTGCTCCCGCACAGCCAGGTCATCCAACTTCGGCGCCGCCTGCCGGCGGGGCGCAATCCAGCCCCACACAGCCTGCTGCGCCTTCTGGTCAGTCGACAGCGCCCACGCAGCAGTCGGCTCCTTCGAGTCAGTCAACGACACCTGCGCAACCGACGGCTCCTCAACAGCCGCAGCTGTAGTTTGGATTCAGGCCACGCCGGCAGGCAGCTCCGGCGTGGCAGCCAGCAATCGCCGTGTGTAGGGCTCGCGTGGAGCGGCGCACAATGCTTCTGCGTCGCCTGTCTCCACGAGGCGGCCCCGCTCCATGACCGCGATGCGCGTGCTGAGATAACGGACCAGCGGCATGGAGTGAGAAATGAAGAGATAGGTCAATCCGTAATCCTTCTGGAGCTTCTGCAAGAGATTCACGATTTGTGCTCCAACGCTGACGTCGAGAGCGGATACCGGTTCATCGAGGATGAGAAGCCTGGGGCGGAGCGCAAGTGCACGCGCGATGTTGATGCGTTGCCTCTGTCCACCCGAGAACTCATGCGGAAAGCGCTGGAGTGCGGATTCGTCAAGTCCCACGCTTGCGAGCAACTCGACGGCGCGTTGGCGTAAATCCTTGTTTCCGATTTTGGGATTGACCGCTGAGCGATGGATGATCAACGGCTCGGTGATGATCTCGAGAATCCTCATGCGCGGATTGAGGGCACCGTAGGGGTCCTGAAAGACGGGTTGCATTTCGCGGCGCAGTTTCTGCATTTCGCTGGAAGAAGCCTGCGCCAGGTCGAGGAAGTCGATCACGATGCGACCGCTGTCGGGCCTGGTAAGACCCAAAATCATGCGCGCGACGGTGGTTTTGCCCGACCCGGACTCGCCGACCAATCCAAGCGTCTCGCCGGACTCAATGGTCAGCGAGACATTTTGGACCACGGGATGCTGTTCCGTGCGGAATCCGCTGCGGTGCGCGTAGCTCTTTGAAACGGCATCCAACTGCACGAGTGCCATGCGTCGATGGTACACGGGCAACGCGTCATCTTTGGTTCACGCAATGCGGTTATAATCCGCTCTTGCGCGCGAACGCTTTTCGCAGCGCGTAACCATTCCAACCACGCGAGGAATATTTCCCCCATGTCCACAAAAGGATTCGGCTTCGCCAATCCCACGTATACCGCGGACAATTTTTACAGCTACAGTGCCGGCGACATCGAGGCGGACGAGAAGCTGAAAGAGATCCAAGCGACCAACGCCATCCCGAAGCCGCGCGTACAACCACCGGTGATGGACCTGAGCGCGGTACTGTCCTCCTCGGCTTTGAGCGCGATAACGGCAGCGGGCAAGCTGGTTTTTCACTGCGTGGGAGACACGGGCGGAATCGTCAAACCCGATCCCCAGCTTGCTGTTGCCGATGCGCTGGCGGCCGATTTGGCCAACAAGACTTATGCCACGGGACTTCCGGCTTTCTTTTATCACCTTGGGGATGTTGTCTACTATTTTGGCCAGCAACAGTATTATCCGGAACAGTTTTACGATCCTTATCGCAACTATGCGGCGCCGATTTTTTCGATTCCGGGCAATCACGATGGGGTGATGTTCAAGAATGAGGCGGTCGATTTTTCTCTCGAAGGCTTTATCGACAATTTTTGCGCGGCTGAGCCGACGATTGCCGTTTCTGGATTTGCCCGTACGACGATGGTGCAGCCCGGTCCATATTTCGTGCTCACGGCGCCGTTTGTCCGATTCATTGGGCTCTATTCCAACACGGGAGAGAGCGTGGGGGTTCTCAGCAGCACGACGATCGGCAACGACCAAGTGACGTTTCTGCAGCAGCAACTTACTGCGGCGCTGGCTGCGAGAAACTCAGTGAAGGATGGGCAATCAAGGGAAGCACTCATCCTCGCGGTTCATCATCCGCCGTTTACGGGCGCGAGCGATCACTTTCCCAGTGCTTCGATGCTGGCGCAGATTGACGCATGCTGCCAGCAGGCCGGGATCTGGCCGGATCTGGTGCTGTCAGGGCACGCGCATCTCTACGAGCGCTACACGCGCACGATGAAAACCGACGGCAGCCAGATTCCGTACATCGTTGCAGGGAACGGAGGCTACTATAACCTGTCGCAGCTGAAGACCGACGCTGCCGGCAACCAGCCAACGCCAGGAACGCAGACAGAACCTGATGGCCAGGGAAACACGATTACGCTCGAACAATTCAACGACACAAGCTTCGGGTTTCTGCGGATCACGGTCGAGGCCGGGAGCATTCTGTGTGAAGCGCTCAGTGTGCAGGTCGTCGCGACGACATCTACCGACACGCCCATTCCTGCGCCCACGTTGGTAGACAGCTTTGTTGTCGATTTGGTGAAGCACACGGTGGCGAAGCCTGCCGCAGCAAAAAAGAAAGCATTACCGAAAAAGAGCGCGCACAAGGACGCTAAAACCGAGACGACAGGTTCGAAGCGCGCATTGGGGAAGGAATCTGCGAAAGCGAAGAAGAAGACAAACTCAAAACCGCGAAAGCGTTGAGCGATTTCGTCAGGTCAGCTTCGGGTGCAGCTTGTGAAATCCTGTCGCGTCCTGATAGGCGCTGCCAAAAGCAATCAGCTTTGCATCCTGATAATGCCCGGCAAGAAACGTGAGAGAAACCGGTGTACCGGGCCCACCGATGTCGTCGTTGTCTCCGTCGTCAACTTTTGGCGGTTTGGGCGCGTCAGATCCGCGCAAGCCGTTGGGGACGATCAACGAGGGGTGGCCGGTGAGATTGGTGACCACAAGCTGCATGCCCGATGTGGGCGTGACCAGGATGTCGTAGTCCTTGAACAGCGCCGAGACTTGTTCGACGGCCACGCTGCGCGCGCGATTGGCTTGAATGTATTCGACTGCCGGATAGAACCTCGCTTCGCGAAATGCGTTTGGCCAGTCTTCCGAGCCCTGGGCCGTTAAGAGCTTATCCCGGCCTGTGAGGGTGAGCTCATCGAATGCTGCTGCGGCCTCAGCCGTGAGCAAAGGTGTCATGGCTCCGTAGGGCAACTTAGGCAATTCCACGGGAGTGAGCTTGACGCCCATGGAATGCAGCTTATCGAGTGCGGCCTGATCGTAGCGCTGATCGTAGGCTCGGCGTGCATGGCCGGCCTGCCGCTCGAGATCGCGCTTCAGGCGCTCTTCTTTTTGCTTCGCAGTTTCGCCGGCGGGAGCATCTTCTGGTTTGAAGGGCGCTATTGGTTCGAATTCGCTCTTGAGATATCCGACACGCAAGGACCGCCAATCCACCGAAGCGCTCCAAAGGAATTCGGCCGGCCAAACAGAAGCGTCTTTTCCATCCGGGCCGTAGATCGCTTGCAGGACCAGCGCGCAATCGGACGCGGAGCGCGCGATCGGCCCCAGCTTGTCCATCGTCCAACTCAGCGCCATTGCGCCAGTGCGCGGCACGAAACCGAAGGTCGGACGAAGCCCAGTGACGCCGCAGCGTGTGGAGGGAGACGAGATGGATCCGAGGGTCTCAGAACCGATGGCGAAGCCCACGCATCCCGCAGCGACTGCGCTGGCCGGGCCTGCCGAAGATCCGCTTGATCCTTGTTCCATGTTCCATGGATTTCGCGTGCGTCCGCCAAACCATACATCGCCCATTGCCAGTGCGCCCAAGGTCAACTTTGCCACGAGCACCGCGCCTGCAGAATCCAGCCGCTCGACCACTGTTGCATCTTCGTTGATGGACTGATGCTCAAACCCACCGGCACCCCAGGTTGTGGGATAGCCTTTTACAGCGAGGAGATCTTTTGCGCCCCATGGGATTCCATGCAGAGGTCCGCGGTAATTGCCTGCGGCGATTTCCTCGTCCGCGGCTTTCGCCTGCGCGAGGGCACGCTCATCAGTCAGGTTGATGGCGAAGTGGAGCCTGGAGTCGTAGCGCTTGAGCCGATCCAGATACATCCGCGTCAAGGCGAGCGAAGTCACTTTGCGCGTCTGCACGAGACTGGCCAATTCTGTGACAGAAGCGAAGGCCAGCTCTTCCAAATTGGCGGGCGCGGTGATTGAGGTATCGGGCATCCAGCTTGAGCTGCTTCTCTTAATTTCCAAGCCAATGGATTGCCCTGAGCTCATGGCGGGCTGCGGGTGAAAGACGTAAGCCGGGGCAACGGAGTTGGGCAGGTGAAGCTTGCGGATGGCCTTGTAGGAACCGTTTTGATCGACAAGGCCTTCGAGCATCATTTGTTTCTGGTCTGCAGTGAAAGGACCGATGCCCGCCAAGACGGCAGCCTGGTCAATCATTTCCGGCGTGATTTTGGGTGGCTTCGATTGATCGGTGGCAGCGGGCTCCTGGGCCTGGGCGGCGAGAGTGTACAAAATGCCGGGCATGAGCGGCGAAACAATTCCTGCTCGGCTGCATGCGGCCAGAAAGCCTCTGCGGTCCATCGACATTGTTTGGTTTCCTTCTGGGCGGGAGCGCCTTATCGAACACTATAGAGGAGACGGGGCGCTTAACTTGTCAGCCGGTCTTTCGAAATGGGCTGCAAGGGCCAGAGAGTTGCGCGGACGGAGCCGTTGCCGGATGCGAGAATTTCGAGCTCGGTTTCGCCGGGATGCAGTTGGTAGACGCGGCTGGTTAATGCGGCTGTGTTGCCGACGATGGTTTCTACCACCGAACCATCGAGAAATATGCGGAGCGCGCTGCCGGGAGATGTCAAGTCGGACACCTCGAAATGCGTGTCGCCGGACTGGATTGTTCTTTGAGCGCAATCGAGCAAGAGTTCCCACAAGTGCTGGTCACCGGTGCGCAAACGGATAGAGATTGTGGGAGTACCTTCGGGGATCGTCAGGGAAAGCTCCCAGCGAAGATGATCGAGAGACTGGCGCCATGGGGATCCGGTCTGCAGGGCCGGGTGGGTTGGCGCCTGCCGCAGCGTTTCGACCTCGACTGCAGGCGTCATGGTCAATTGCCCTTCAGAGCCGACGCCGAGCACACGAGGGAGTGACATGGCGCCTGCCCAGCCTGCAGCGGAAAATTCCGCCTCTGGCCGTGTTTCGCGAATCCATCCCCATAAAATTCGACGGCCATCCGGCGCGAGAAAACTCTTTGGCGCATAGTATGCGCCGTGATCGAGCACTCCCCTTCTCTTCGGCGTATAGAGATGGGCACGCGCATCGTACTCACCTGTAGTCCAGATGACCTTGTTCTCAGTGGAATAGAAGAGGCAATGGTGGCCGTCGATGGGAAAGAAATCGGGGCACTCCCACATTTCGCCGCTATCGCATGGATTCTGAGCCTGCAGGCCATTGGGCTTGCCTTCAGTGAGCTTATGCAGATATTCCCAATGCAGAAGATCGTGTGAGCGATAGAGAAGCACACAACCGCCCTTTTCACGCTCGCCTGAGCCGACGCCTAGATACCATCCGTCGTCCTCATGCCACGGGCACGGATCGCGAAAGCCTGTGACGGTCATCCCGGCGGGCGGCGACGGAATGATGGGCTGTGCCCGCTTCTTCCAGTGCAACAGCGCATCGTCTTCTGCCGTCGCGAGCATCTGCGTCTCGCGGAGTTTGCCATTGCCATCGTGGAGCGTCATGAGTTCCGGCGTTGCGTTCTGCACTCCGGTGTAAATGAAGGTGGGACGCCCGTTGAAAACGATGGCTGAGCCACTAAAGCAGCCTTCGCTGTCGGGATCGCCCGGAGTGGGAGCCAGCGCGACCGGCTCGTGATGCCAATGGACCATGTCGGCGCTCACGGCATGCCCCCAATGCATGTCTCCCCAAATGGCGGCATTGGGATTGAGTTGATAGAAGAGGTGATACTTCCCCTTCCAAAAGATCGGGCCGTTGGGGTCATTCATCCAGTTGTGCGGGGGCATGAGGTGAAATGAAGGCCGCAAAGGGTCCTGAGCAGGACCTGCTGATCCACTCGACCTTGCGGAAAGACCGAATGCGCGCCGCGCAAGCATGGAGCCAGCGAGACCCAGCCCCGAAGATTGAAGGAAGTGACGGCGGGTGACTTTCCTACCCATACGAGTTACAACCTTTCAGACTATTCTTTTCATCCGGCCATTTTTGGATCCTTACGAGGGCCCAAAGGTAACGGGTGCTTCCATTGCAAGACGAGTGCCAAATGTATGCAACACTTTTGCTTGTTCCGGGTTGGAATAAACATTCGGCGCTGATGTCCTGGCAGCCGGTTCAAGTCTCCTGAAGAGGTTCAGACATGCGAAAAATTCTTCTCTCCGCCGCACTTTTGGCGCCGCTCGCTTTGGCAGGTTGTGCTCATCGCACAGTTGTTTACGCTGTTCCACCACCGCCGCCCGACTATAGCCAGGTCGCCCAGAACGGATTTCATGACGGAGTCGGGGCCGCGCGTAACGATATTTCGCGGGGTCTTGCGCCTGACGTTGACCGCCATCCAAGATTCCAGAATCCACCGGTGCCTCCTCCGGCCGTGAGGAATATCGCCATGGGTTCCGCGAAGGATATCGACGCGTTTTCCGCCATGGCGCACCTCCGCCTGCCGGCTATTGAATAGAGCTGACAACCCTGCCGCGAAGTTGAGCGTCTGCCACGTTCACTTCGCTGCAGGAGTCAGTTTGAGAGCGTAGGCCGCTGTACATGGCGCGCCGGGCGGCAAGGTGACTTCGAGGGCGTCCGCGGTCTGAGTCCACGAAACTTTTCCCGCCGATCCGAGCAATTCCACATTACCCACCGGAATGGAAGCGCCTTCGTGGGCCCATCCCAGGGAATGAATGGATGCTTTGCCATCCTTTGGACACGCCATGCCGATGACGTAGACGGTGTCGCCCTTCGCGGTAAAGCGAAAGTCTGCGGGTGTGTAGGGCTTGGTGTCGGTATCGTGGAATGCACCTCCTGTGACTTGCGTTGGGCCTTCGCCGAAGGTTTTCCAGGGTGTAGTGCCGTAGATTGCATCGCCGTTGACTTTGAGCCACGCACCCATTTCGAGGAGGCGTGTTTGGATTTCATCGGGGATGGTTCCGTCGGACCGCGGTCCGAAGTTCAGGAGCAGATTGCCATTTTTGCTGACGATGTCGATGAGCTCATGGATGAGGAAGTCTGAAGACTTGAACGTATCGTGCTCAATGTAGCCCCAGCTTTCGTTGCTGATGGACGTGTCGGTTTGCCAATGGTCAGCAATGATGTGGTCTGCCTGGCCGCGCTCGAAGTCGCGCACGCCTGCTTTCCAATTGAGTGAGTAGTCCTTGAAGTCGATGACGCCGGCGTATCCGTTGGCGATGCCGAAGTTGTAGTAGAAAGCCGCAAACTGCGCGACAGCGCGGCGGAAGTTCGGCTGCCCAATCCACCAGTCGAAGTAAACGATCTCTGGCTTATACTTTTCGACCAGCTCGGTGTCGCGCGCGAGCCAGTCGCGGGTCCATGCTTCGCTTACATACGTCCAGTCGTTGATCAAGCCGTGTTCGTCGCCGCCGGACTCGAACCACTGATGCGCGGGCCCGTATAGCGACGCATTCTTAGGATCATTGACATCGGAGCGGATGGTGCGGCCGCCATCGTAGAAGAAGTTGTGCTCCGCGCGATGCGAGCTCAGGCCGAAGTGCAGTCCTTCATCGCGAATCGCCTTCGCGAGTTCGCCGAGTGTATCCCGCTTGGGGCCCATTTTGACGACGGTCCAATCGCTCAAGCCGGAGTCGTACATGGAGAAGCCGTCGTGGTGCTCTGCGACCGGGACCACATATTGCGCGCCGGAGGCTTTGAAGACTTTGGCCCATTCGGTTGCATTGAAATGCTCAGCCTTAAAGAGGGGGATCAGATCTTTGTAGCCTTTGCTTGCGTCGCTGCCGCCGTGTTGCTCGCGGAAATTCTTGTAGGCAACCGTGTCGGGCTTATACATCTCGCGCGGATACCACTCACTTTCGGCGGCGGGAACGGAGTAAACGCCCCAATGGATGAAGATGCCGAACTTGGCATCCTTGTACCATTGCGGTTGCTGCCAGGTGTTGAGCGTTGCCCAGTCGGCGCGATACGGTCCATCGTTTTCCTGCTTTTTCTCAAGATCGAGAAGACGATTGCGCTCACCGTCGTACTTGCTGACCGATTGCTGCCATTCGCGGTCGATGTCGTCTGCCGACTTGATGTCCTGCGTAGGCGCGAGCGGATCAACAGGAGGCGGAGCGAGCTGGGCAGTGAGGAATGGAGAAGCCAAAAAAGGCAACAGAGCGAGACAAAAAGCAGAGCTTTTCATAAGCCCGCATCCTAAACTGCGCTGCTACGGGCCTGCAAACGCTTTCAACGGGCTGGAAGCGCGTTGAATAGTTGGCTCTTGACATATTCCCATAATGGAATGTATTGTACCTTTCATGGCACGCGCTACTACCACTTCCGATGCCTTCAATGCGGTGGCGGAACCCCGTCGCCGAGAAATTCTTATGCTACTCATCTCACGCGAATTGCCAGTTGGGGATCTGGTTGTGGCTTTGCGGCTTGACCAGCCTTCGGTTTCGAAGCATCTTAAGGTTCTGCGTGAGGTTGACCTGGTGCGAGTTCGCCGCAATGGCCGGCATAAGTTTTATCGGACGAACGCGGAGGCGATTCGACCCATTCACGAGTGGGCGAGGACTTTCGAACGCTACTGGACGCACCAACTGGCACGCGTAAAAGAGCGCGCCGAAAAGAAATTTGCTGCAACAAATCAGGAGTAGGATTGCTGCTCCGGAATTCAAGGAGAACTCATGATTCAGACACCTGCCAGTCTCGATGACCTGACGCTCAATATCACGCAAGAGATTCACGTCCGCGCGTCGCTTGAAATCACATTCGAGTCGCTGTTGGAGCAGATTGGCCCGGCCAACGAACGCGACGATGGAATTGCGATGCCCATGGTGATCGAAGCGTGGCCGGGCGGGCGGTGGTACCGCGACCTGGGCGGGAACAATGGGCACTTCTGGGCGAATGTCCAGGCAATCAAACGGCCGACGCTTCTGGAATTTTCCGGGCCGCTTTTTGCTTCCTATCCGCTGATGTCGAACGTGCAATATCGCCTGACAAAAACCGACGATGGCACGCTGATCACATTTCGGCACACGGCATTTGGGTTCATTGAGCCGGAGCACAAGAGCGGCGTAAGCCGGGGCTGGAGTTCAATGCATGAGAGGGTTCGCAAAGCTGCGGAATCGCGGTAGGAAGCCAGTTTCCAACATTTGGAAATGGCGACCCGTGGCCGAAGCTGTTTGACCGAAGGAGGTTCATGATGGCACCCAGTACCGCGGTATCAAGTCAAATCGCGCAATTGATGCTGGCCGAGTTTGAGACGCAGGCACCAATCACACGGAAATTTCTGGAACGTTTGCCTCAAGACAAATTGACATGGAAGCCTCATTCGAGGTCGTTGACCGCGGGCCAGCTGGCGTATCACCTTGCCACGGTGCCTGGGGGAATCGTCCGTCTGGTGCACAGCAATCCTGCATCCGCACCGGAAGGCTTTAACTTTCCGCAGCCTGCGAGCGTGAAGGAGATCCTGGACGCCTTCACAGAGAACATCGCGGCGGTTCGCTCAGGCCTGGCGGAATTTGACGATGACGCAATGAACGAGACCTGGGTTTTGACAGCGGGCGGCCGCGAGCTGATGGCACAGCCTCGGGGGCAATTTCTTCGCGACGTGATGCTGAGCCACTGGTATCAGCATCGCGGGCAGTTCTGCGTGTATCTCCGCATGCTGGAAGTGCCGGTGCCGGCAAGCTGGGGACCGAGCGGAGATGAGCCGCCGCTCTTCATGCAGCAAGTCAAGAGTGCCTAGCAGGAGGTGCAGCATGTGCCCTGTTTGTCTCGCTACGGCCGCGGTGATCGCTGGAAGTACTGCAGGGACCGGCGGTCTGGGTGCTCTGGTCGCCAGAACACTTTTCAACAGCAAGAATGGAACGGATTTGCCCACACAAATCGAGGAAATGGAGGTTCGCGATGGCATCGACAATGACTCAGGTAAAGAATCCGAAGGCAGTGTCGCACGCTGAATGGCTGGCCGCCCGGAAGGAGTTTCTTGCCAAGGAGAAGGAGTTCACGCGCCTGCGCGATGAGCTGAGCCGGCAGCGCCGGGAACTTCCCTGGGAGAAGATCGAGAAATCCTATACGTTCGAAGGGGCGCGAGGGAAAGAGTCCCTCGCCAGCTTATTCGATGGGCGCAGCCAGCTGATCATTTACCACTTCATGCTGGGTCCTGGATGGAGCGAAGGCTGCAAGAGCTGTTCGTATCTGGCGGATCATTTCGACGGGATGACGGCTCACCTGGCGCATCGCGATGTTACTTTCGTTGTGATCTCGCACGCTCCCTATACGGAAATCGCCGCATTTCAGAAGCGGATGGGATGGCAATTCCACTGGGTGTCTTCGTTCGACACGGATTTTAACTATGACTTTCACGTATCGTTTAAACCCGAGGAAAGAGTGGACGGGAAGGTCGAATACAACTACAAGAGGATGGAGTTTTCCAGCGACGAAGGACCCGGCGTGAGCGTGTTTTTCAAAGACACACAGGATGAGATTTACCACACCTACTCAACTTATGAACGCGGTTTGGACATCCTGGTGGGAACCTACAACTTCCTCGATCTGGCACCGAAGGGTCGCGATGAAGATGGCCTTTCGTTTTCGATGGCCTGGGTTCGGCACCACGACAAATACGATGGCGGCTATTTTGTCGATCCGAAACAAACCTACGAACAACCCAAGCCCGCTAAGGCGTCTTGCTGCTCGGGAGACGCGCACTAAGGAGTTGCCGGAGTTCTTCGCTGTATGTGGGAGGAGCTCCGGCAATTGTGTTTCCGGCCGCGGGCTTTCGATGAGCGGTCTGGTCGTCTTGGGCCCGCCGTCTTAGGGTTGGGCTTCATCTACGAGCTTTTCCGCCTGGGCCATTGAATCGAGCCGACGTTTCTTCTCGGCTTGTACCTCGACGCCTCCTGGAAGCCAAGTCGCGGGCGAGAACCTCTTGACGCGTTCGTCTACGACCTGGGCGAAGGTCGCGCCAATCGCATCGACAGCGGTTTTGGCTTTCGGAAGCATTTCGTGGAAGTGGGCGATCTCTTCCTGAGCTTGCTCGGGATGGTAGCCGAGGCGATCGCCTGATTGCATGGCATCGATGAGCGAGTCGGGTGGTGCCGCAACGGGTGACGTCTTCTGCATCGCATCGTAGGCGCCGCGCAACCGGACCATGGCGCCAGCGAATCCATCCAGTTCAACCCGCTTGGCCACGAGCGCAGGGTTACGCCGCACTTCGACCGTGATCCGATGGTCGACGCTTGTGTGATCCACGGGAATCACCGTGGTGAGCGTGTTGCCCTCGTAGCTCCATCCATTCTTGCCAAGCGGGCCAGCCTGCCGGATCGCGACGCCATTTACGGTGACTGCTTCCGGCGGCCAGTCAGCGGGCAAGCGCAGCTCGTAGGCGCGCGACTTGAGCATGCCCGGGAAGCTGCCCTTTACCGGCCCAATTTCGACGCGCAGCGCGCTTGCGGATTCGGTCGCCTTGATCGGCGTTTGCGTAAAGACCCCGCGCTGGTATTCGGTGGAGACTCCCGAATCTTCATAGACGTCGTAACTGGCGCTCTGTCCGTCTTTGAGTGGCCAGACATTGAGAATGAGGGGATCGACCGGCTTTTGGCCTGTGTAGAGCATGGGAGGCTGCATGGGCACGATGGCGCCGGACTGGAGAAATACGGGAGTTTGTTCAATGGAGTAACTACGCTCGAACGTGGCGGGTCCGCTGAGATGTTTGCCGCTTGGTTCTTCGATCCATTCGCCTGCGGGCAGCCAGACTTTTTCTGTCGCCAAACCGCTTGTCTTGTCCTGGGGAGTTACGACGGGAGCAACGAGCATCTTGGTACCGAAGAGATATTCATTTTTACTGGTGTAGGCTTCATTCACTTCGGGCCAGTCGTAGTAGAGAGGGCGGAAGAAGGCGACCCCTGTGTCGTAGGTTCGCCGCGCCTCGGTGTAAATGTATGGCTGCAAGGCATAGCGCTTTTGGAAAGCGGATCGCAGCACTGCCGAATAGGGCTCGGGATAGGCCCAGATGCGGCGTTCGCTGTCAGGATTCTTAGTGGTGTGCGTACGCAGGATGGGACTGAATGCGCCGAACTGCACCCATCGCGTGAAGAGTTCCGGATCGACTGCGCCGGGCATGTGGCCGCCAATGTCGTGACTCCAGTAGGCATAGCCTACGTTGGCTGCGGTTGCAGTGAACCATGGCTGAAAGGCCAGCGAGTCCCAGACGGAGACGGTGTCGCCGGAAAAGCCGATCTGGTAGCGATGATTTCCGAGGCCACCCCAGCGATGAAACAGCAGTGGGCGTTTGCCTTCGCGTTGCTGATCAGTGAAGTGCACGTAGTTGAGCCACCAGGTTGGATTGACGCCGGGAAGCCTGGTAGTCGGTTCCTGCTGCCAGTCGAGCCACCAGAAATCGATCCCCTGTTTTTCCAATGGATGATGGAGGAGACTGATGTAGTTTGTGGCGTATTTTTTGTCGGTGATATCGAACGGTATGTATTTTCTGGTTGCGGGGTCGATGCCCATAGCGTTGGCCATCGCGGGATAGGCTGTTTCCCATGGCTGAACCCCCGAAGCGGGATGCATGTTCAGGCTGGTCTTCAAGCCGTCGGCATGAAGCCGGTCAAGAAACTTCGTTGGATCGGGGAAGAGAAGCTTGTTCCATGAGTAGCCTGTCCAGCCCAGGCCTTCGCCCGCCTGATCCTTCTCGCCCATAGCTTTCAACTGCTCTTCATTGATGTGCCAATCCATATCGATGACGAATACGTCGAGCGGTGTGTCGTTCTCGTGAAAGCCGCGAATGATTTCTTCGATTTCCTGATCGCTGTAGGCCCAATAGCGTGACCACCAGGCTCCAAAGGCAAAGCGAGGCGGGAGAGGGATGCGGCCTGCCACCTTGACGTAGTCGCCCAGGGCCTTCTTATAGTTGTGGCCGTAGCCGAAAAAGTACCAGTCCTGTCGATCGCCAGCGGGGCGCTCCATGACCCACGGCCACGGGCTCTTTTCGCCCTCTTTGAAACTGAAGTCCGCCGAGTCGAAGAGCGGTCGTGTTGAATCGTCGACGACGGCCCATCCGGATCGGGACACCAAGCCCTGTTCGATTGGCTCACGCGTCTTGCTGCCGAGCGCGCCGTCGAGGGTGCGCGTGGTGCCCTGCAGATTGCCGGGGTTGTCGATGCCCGGATGCCAGACGACCTCTTTGCCATCAACGTTGAGAATGATCTTGAGATTGTCGGGCGTGAACCGCGGGTCTACTCCCGGGGTCGAAACCGGGGTATATGTGAGCGTCAACGCATCTGTTTTGATCTTCAGATGCCGGCTCGCGCCCCTCTCTTCGATCTCGCGCTCGAACTTGGGGACGGGAAGCCGGCGATTGATAAAAACGAAGGATGCATGATCCTCGAATTTGCCATCGGCCGCCCATTCCATGCGAATCAATTCGGGCGTAAGGACTGTAAAACGCGCGTTGCCCAGGGTGACGATTGCGCGAGGATCGGCGATGGGGTTGCCGGAGGGAGTCGGTTCCGTTGCTTGCGCTTCAGGATGAGTCGGCGCAACTTTTGCGCGCGGCGCCGTAGGTTCAACAGATGATCTTTGGGGCTCGGACGGCTGCGCCCATGCTCCCGTCATCATTCCCAGTGCGATTGAGATTACGGCAAAGTGATGCAAAGAAGTGTGCACGGTTTCTCCCTCGAATTTTGACATCAGTGGAAGCGTACCACTCAGGGCCGGGGAGAAACGCCCAGCCGGATTTCAGTAGCTGAAGGATGACCGAGAACGAAAGAGGAGCGCAGCAGATGCGCTCCTCTCACGCTGGGAAACACGACCGGCTCAGGAACGAGTCAGCACCAGAAGCCCGCTTTGGAGCAGACCCTCGGTAAGTCGATCGAGTGCCTGCGGGAGCCGATTGGCGATGGTTCGACAACTCATGCCGAGAAGTGCAGCCGCTTCGTGATGCGAATACTCCTGCAGCACAACTCTGCTGAGTAAATCCCTGTCGAGTTGGTTGAGTTTCCCGAGGCAAGTCTCCATATCGAGGACAAAGATTACTGTATCTTCGAAGGTCCGCAGGGTCTGGCTGGATGCACCTCCGCGCAGAATTGGATCACCGAGAATGGAAGGCGATCTGCCGATCTGCATCGATGAGTAGAGATAGCGTCGAAGCAGGCTCTCCGTATGCTTTCGATAGAAGGCCAGAGAAACGATTGGTTCGGGCGCGGGACGCGCGCTCTTCTGAATCGCAGGCGGACCTGGTTTTCGCGTTAGCTCCTCTCTTGTTGCAAAGATGACCCACCCGGAATCCGAAGTGGCTGATCCCCAGAGTGTTGGCAATTGGAAGGCGGCGCTCATTCTGCACCTCCCGCGGTTTGGGCAACTGCCCAGATTCCCGGCAGCGGGCCGCGTCGAATGCGACCGGGCCGTTTTCGTGCCGCGGGATCTGGATGCTCGCGCAGCTTTGATTCGCAACCGTGGCAGTAAACATTGAGCTGACCGAGGGCACGAAGCCAGAGGCACCCACACCCCTCGCAGACTTTCAGTTGAATGGGTATTTCCAAGATGGATTCTCCCTAAATGCTTGCCCTGCCGCCACTGTATGTTCTTTATCGCGGGGCGGCAGTATCTGGTAGATCAGCCGAGGCCAATCAGGCTTCTCTTGTCCTGATGGGGGATTGCCTTCTGTGCCGTCTCGTTGTATGTCATGTGGAGGCAGCATTTCCGGAAGTTTCGCGGTTTCTTGAACTGTTGCATCGTCAAGGTTTACCTCTTTCTTCAGGAAATGCCCAAGCGCGCAAGTCCAGGAAATCTCGCGCGGTTTGCCCGTATGCGCATTGGAAGGCGCTTTGGGACAGGAAGAGATGACACTGCGTGAATCTGAAGCTTGTTCCGGAGACCTACGAGGAACGGCTTGATTGGCGTGTCATTCCGCACCCGGAGCCGATCGAAATCGAAGCTCCCTCCTCAACTTCCAGCAAATCTGTGCGAGATGATGTTTCGCCAATGTAGTGGGCTTTTTCCCATGGGTCAACGCCTGCGCCAAGATTTCCCAGCCTGCTCTTTGGAAGAGATGGCTCCAGGGTGAGATTTCAAGCGAATGCGGGGTATTTGTATTGCTCCGAGAAATTGGAGACCATTTCACTCCATTTCTGGTAGTGGAATTTCCACAGATGAAAATTGCCCAGATGCACGAACGATTGAGAATGGAACTGGCCCGCAGAATTCAGCGAGGGACACTGAGTGTGTCTTTGCTGGCGCGGCAGTCCGGTATCGGCCAATCCCACGTTTCGAATTTCCTCAACAATCGTCGGCAGCTCTCATTGCGGGCGCTGGACCGCATCCTGAGTGCGCAACGGATGAGTGCGGGAGATTTGCTGCCCGGCGTTACGAAAACCGAGCCATTCGATATGGAAGCCGAAATCTGTCCTGTACCGGTCGTTTCGCATGCCTCGGCCGCTGCCGAGCCGTATATCCGCGGCACAGCCATTCATTCCATGCTGTATCTGCCTGCGCCGACTTTTGAATTGGCACGCAGGCATGCTTCGAGCGCGCGGCGCACATGGCAGCGGTTTGTTGCTGTGCGCATTTCTCAAAAGGAAGCGGCCCCCATGGATCCGGTTGTGTCGCCTGAAGCGCTGGTAGTCATTGACCGGCATTACAACTCGCTGCTTCCCTACTGGCCCCATCGGCCGACGCTCTATGCAGTGCGTCAGCAGGCTCATCTTGCGCTTCGGTATCTGGATTTTCAGGCGGGGCGTCTTGTACTGAGGACGCATAACCTGGCCTTTCCGGTCGACGTTGAGGAGATCGATGATGACAATTCTCCAGGAGAATACATCGCCGGACGGGTGATCCTGATCCTGAATCAAACCTGAGGAGATTACGCGTCGGAAGCGGAGTACACTTGCAAATTGATCATCGAGCCCTTTGCCGCATCACACACAAACGCGCCGGAGTGTAGGAGCTAATGGTGACATCGCCGGCCGACAAACCTGCAGCACCGCACAGATGCTGCCAATCTTCGCGAACGAAGGCGCGGGCTATGGATACGGGACCGTCGTGTTGCACAAAGCGGTGCAGGCCGGCGACTCTGCTGAACGCCTTGAGTAGGTGATATGGAACCGGCGCACGCGACAGATCGTTGATGAGCCATCCCAAGGATGCATGCGACTCCATCCAACCCAGGAACCGGACAATGGCTTGGTCGCGGAGGTGGTGTGTGAACAAGGAACTCATCACAATGTGGAAAGGCTTCGGGGGCTGGTAATCAAAGACGTCGCAGCAAACCCATTCGATGTTTTGGGAGGGGTTAGAGAATTCCTCGGCAATCGAGACTGCATCGGCGTTGAGGTCGAGACCAACGAGTTGAATCTCGATGCGGCGATCTGCTGCCCAGCGTGCCACGCGACGAAGACTATCGCCGCCTCCGCAGCCTACATCGAGAATTCTAATCGGCGCGTCGTGTTTGAGTGGAAGAAAGGCATCGAGCCAGCGGAGGATTGGACGGTAGCCGAGGAACCACCGATTGAGTTTGGCGAGATCGATGAGACAGGCGCGCATGTCTTCGCGGCTGCACGGCTCATCCATCAGCTCCGTGAGCTGAGCACGCGCATGGAAGTCAAGAAGCTCAGGCTGCATGAAACAGCATGGTCTCAGCGGTGACGCCGGGACCGAATGACATTGCACAGCCGCTCTGACCCGAGTGCGCCTGCTGCAGGATGCGCTGGAGGACAAACATGACGGTGGCAGACGACATATTCCCGAAGCGGGCGAGGACTTCGCGCGAGTAAGCGAGAGCTTCCGGCGGAAGACTGAGACCTTTCTCCACCGCCTCGAGAATGGATCGGCCGCCTGGATGAACAGCCCAGAGATCGATTGAGAGCGGATCGCGGCCACGCGTCACGCGTGAGCCCAAATCTTTGAGGGCGCTGGTTAAGGCCGCGGGGACTTTGCCGGACAACTGCATGTCGAAGCCCATCTCGCGAATTTTCCAGGTGATGAGGTGACTCGTTTCGGGAATGCCGACAGCAAGAAAATTGTCGATGGCAAGACCGGTTGAATCGGCGCTGACGAGGGACGCTGAGCATCCGTCTGCGAAGAGCAGAAACGACAAAAGCTGCTCCAGTTCCTGCGTCTCTTGCATGTGCAGGGTGCATAGCTCAAGGCTGATGACCAGCACGCGCGCATCCGCCTCAGACCGTACGATATGATGCGCAGCCTTCAGCGCGTTAATAGCCGCGTAGCAGCCCATGAAGCCGATCATGGTGCGTTCGACGCTGGTGGACAGGCCAAGATGCTGGACTGCTTCAATATCCAATCCAGGCGCATAGAGGCCTGTGCAGGAAGTAACGATGACGTGAGAAATGCTCTTTTTTTCCTTCTCAGAGAGGCTGAGCTTATTGAGGGCGCAGCGCATTAACTGCGGAGCAAAGCGCTCGAAGGCTTGCATGCGGCGCGTGGTTTGAGGAAACCGGCCCCGCACGTACATGTCTTCACTGTCGCGCCACGCTCCGGTATCTGTTTCGATCGGCTGAAGAAACGAATATCGATGTTCAATGGCGGACATTCGCGCCATACGACGGAACAAATTGCGCACCGTGCCTTCGGGGAGCATGCTGTCAGCGAAGTCGATGAACGCGCGATGCACGTCGTGAGCGGGAACTGCGGTCGCGATTCGGTTGATATGCGCGGTGGCCATCGTCTGCATTCGTCCAGTGGCAGGTTGCCACAGTCATTCTTTGACATTGCGCAGCGGGATATGTCACCCAAATGTCATGGCTTCCTTGAGCAAGATGACGCCAAGATGAACAGTTCAAGCTTCGTCAACAAAATCGGCCGGATTAGAAAATAATGTGAAGCTTGAAATGAAGTTCAGATGAATGGTCCCAGTCGGACCATTACGCTGTTTGGCAAGGATGATCTCGGACTTGGCACGGTCGGCTTCGGATTGCTCTTCGTCACGGTTGTAGTAGGCTTCGCGGTGAATGAAAGCGACTACGTCGGCGTCCTGTTCGATGGAGCCGGATTCGCGGAGATCGCTGAGCATGGGGCGCTTGTCGTCACCGCGACGTTCGCTGGCACGGGAAAGCTGCGAAAGCGCGACGACCGGCACGTCCAATTCTTTGGCCAGTGCTTTTAAGCCGCGTGAAATGGCTGAGACTTCCTGTGTGCGGTTTTCATAGCGCTTGCCACCGGCAGAGGGCAGCGTGGCCGACATCAGCTGGAGGTAGTCGACAACGATCAAGTCGAGACCGCCGGAGTTCTGCTTCAACCGCCGCGCCTTGGCGCGCATTTCTGCGAGAGAGATGCCGGCTGTGTCGTCAATGAACAGGCGCGCTTCAACGAGCTGCTCCAATGCACGCTGAAGTTTGCCTTGGTCTTCGCCGCTGAGGAAGCCGGTTTGGAGGCGGCGTTGATCGACGCGGGCCTGCGAGGAAAGCATTCTTCGAAGCAGCGATTCTTTGCTCATTTCGAGACTGAAAACGGCCACGGTCGACTGGCTCATGACGGCAGCCTGCTGCGCGATGTTGATGGCCAGAGCTGTTTTGCCCATGGAAGGACGCGCAGCAATGATGATGAGTTCGCCCTTCTGGAGGCCGCTGGTCATCCGGTCAAGTTCGATGAAGTGCGTTGCGAGACCCGTAACCTCGCGGCTCTGTTTGTAGAGGTTGTCGATGGTGCCGAAGGAGTGAGCAACTATCTGGTCGAGACTTTGAAAGCCGTGGGAGATCCCTTTCTCACTGACCTCGAGAAGTTGCGATTCGGCAGCGCCGAGGACTTCGAGAGCCGTCTCGCTCTGGTCAGCTGCGCGCGAGATGGCCAGAGCGCAAATCGACATGAGCTTGCGGAGAAGGCTCTTGTCTTTGACGATGCGAATGTATTCGTCGATGACGGGCCGGAGCGGCAGCCCTTCAGTGAGCGAGGCGAGGTAGGCGACGCCGCCTACGGCTTCAATCTCTTTGTAACGGGCCAGATCGTTGGCGAGTGTGACGATGTCGACGGCGCGCTGCGCATTCATTAACTCGCTCATGCGCAAGAAGATGCGCTGATGCGAATCGAGAGAGAAATCTTCCGGCTCAAGCTTTTCAGCTGCCTCAGAGTGGGCGCCGTTATCAAGGAGGATGGCGCCAAGAATGGTCTTTTCGGCATCAATATTTGCCGGAAGACCAGCGTCGAGCCTCAGGTCGGGGATTGTAGCCATAGTTCGAGTGTAGGCCGAATCCGGCGGATGCGACGCGTGTGAATCGCCGAGAAAAATTGTGGGAATCAAGCTCGTCGATGGCCGGAATCGGTGAGATCTTATCCGATCAAGAGCTGAAATTCGCGGATCACGTTTAAGTAGTTGGGCGCCAGCGAAGAACGGGCTTACGCGCCGCGCCCACTTCGTCGAGACGTGAGACGCGCGTGGAATGCGGTGCGGTCTTCACGACGTCTGGAGTTTCTTCGACTTCTTTCGCAATGGATCGCATGGCGTCGATGAAGAGATCGAGTTCCTCGCGTGACTCGCTTTCGGTGGGCTCGATCATGAGAGCGCCATGCACGATGAGCGGGAAGCTCACGGTGTAAGGGTGAAAGCCATAGTCGATAAGGCGCTTGGCGATGTCGCCAGTTTTGACGCCCTTTGCGGCCTGCCGCTTGTCGCTGAAAACGACCTCGTGCATGGACGGAGTCTTGTAGGGGAGTTCGTAAAGATCTTCGAGCTTTTTGCGGATGTAGTTGGCGTTGAGGACGGCGTCTTCAGTGGTCTGGCGCAGGCCGTCGGGGCCATTGGCAAGGATGTAGGCCAGAGCGCGGATGAACATGCCGGTGTTGCCATAGAAGGCGCGTACGCGGCCAACGGATTGCGGTCGATCATAGTTCCAGGACTTCGCACCGTTCTCGGATTGGACAAGAACGGGGGTTGGGAGAAAGGGCTCGAGGAAGGCCTTGCAGGCAACCGGGCCGGAGCCGGGGCCACCGCCGCCGTGGGGCGTGGAAAACGTCTTGTGCAGGTTGAGGTGCATGACGTCGACGCCGAAATCGCCAGGGCGCACTTTGCCGACCAATGCGTTCATGTTGGCACCATCCATGTAGAGCAGGGCGCCTTTGGCGTGGAGGATGTCAGCAATTTTGTGAATCTCGTTTTCGAAGACGCCCAGCGTAGAAGGGTTGGTGAGCATGAGCGCAGCGGTGTCTTCGTCGACCTGACGAGAAAGGGCTTCGAGATCGATGCCGCCCTCGGCGTTGGACTTGAGGTTTTCGACCTGGTACCCGCAGATAGCCGCGGTGGCGGGGTTGGTGCCGTGGGCCGAGTCGGGGATGATGACCTTGCGTCGCGGATTGCCCTGCGACTCGTGCCATGCGCGGACCAGCAGGATGCCCGTGAACTCGCCGTGGGCGCCTGCAGCCGGCTGGAGGGTGATGGTGTCCATGCCGGTGATTTCGATGAGGCAACGCTGGAGGAGGTCAATGATGTCGAGGACACCCTGGGCAAGAGCGTCGGGGCGATACGGATGCGCTTCGGCGAGGCCTTCGATGCGGGCCACGACCTCGTTGACGCGCGGGTTGTACTTCATGGTGCAGGAGCCCAGCGGATACATGCCGAGATCGATGGCGTAGTTCCACGTGGAGAGGCGCGTGAAGTGGCGAATGATTTCAATCTCGCTGAGTTCGGGGAGCAGTGCCGGCGTTTGGCGACGCGTGGCGCCGAGCAGTGTGACGAGATCAACGTCGGGTACGTCGAGCGGCGGTAGCTTGTAGGCGCGTTTGCCGGGCGAGGACTTTTCGAACACGAGGCCCTCGTTCTGCGTCTGGTGAGGCCGGACCTTGCCGATGGCGGTATTGGTTGGAGCTGGTGTCGTGGCCATTTGGTTATGCCTCCACCGGTGTTGCAGCGAGCGATTTGACAGCGGCGTCGATGGTTTCGCGCGGCATGACTTCGGTTGCGCACCAGAGTGTGGCGTTCTTCAGCTCGGGATACCAGCGGCTGAGTTCGATGCCGCCGACAATCTTCTCGTCCATGAGGCGCTTGCTCCACGATGCGGGGGCTTCTTCAGTCTTCAGCACAAATTCGTTGAAGCGCGGCGCGCCTTTAAAGAGCAATTCGACACCGGGCTGACTGGAGAGTCTGCGGGCGGCGTAGGCAGTTTTGGCGAGATTATGCTGAGCGAGCTCGCGGATGCCTTCTTTGCCATACACCGTAAGGAAGATGGTGGCCATGAGTGCGACAAGGGCTTGATTGGTGCAGATGTTGGACGTGGCCTTTTCGCGACGGATGTGCTGCTCGCGCGTGGAGAGCGTGAGAACGAAGCCACGGTTGCCATTGCTGTCGACCGTCTGGCCGGCAAGACGGCCAGGCATCTGACGGAGGAACTGCTCCTTGGCAGCGATGACGCCGCAGAAGGGGCCACCGTAGCTGAGGGCGACGCCAAAGGACTGCGCCTCCATGCTGACGATGTCGGCCTCGAGGGGGGGACGAACGATACCAAGTGAGACAGCCTCGGCAATGGACACGATCAGCAACGCACCTTTGGCGTGCACGATTTCGGCGATGGCGGGAATGTCTTCGATGGCGCCGAAGAAATTGGGGCTCTGGACGAGAACGCCTGCGGTCTCTTCGGTGACGGCGGCGGCAAGTGCGTCGAGATCGACGCGGCCAGTTTCAGGGTTGTAACTGATTTCGGCGGTGGGCATCTCGCGATGCTTAAGGTAAGTCGCCATCACTTCGCGGTATTCAGGATGGACTGTTCGGGCGATTACCGCGTGATGACGGCCGGTGACACGCATGGCCATGAGAATAGCCTCGGCGGCGCCGGTGGATCCGTCGTACATGCTGGCGTTGGCGACGTCCATGCCGGTGAGCTCGGCGATCATGGTCTGGAACTCAAAGATGGCCTGAAGGGTGCCCTGCGTGATTTCGGCCTGATAGGGCGTGTAGCTGGTAAGAAACTCGCCGCGCTGGACCAGAGAGTCGATGATGACGGGGCGGTAGTGACGGTAGGCGCCGGCACCGAGAAAACTGGCGTAGTCGGTGGCGTTCTTGTTTGCGGCCGCCTTGAAGTAGGCGATGATCTCGCTCTCGGCCTGCTGGCGCGGCACATCGAGGTCGCGTTTGAGGCGGTATTCGGCCGGGATGACCGAGAAGAGGTTGTCGATGGAGCGCGCACCGATCTCAGCGAGCATCTGTTCGCGTTCGGCGGGGGATTTGGGAAGGTAGCGCATGAGGCGTTGGTCCTCGGGGAGCACGATTATGAGCAAGGGACTAGGGACTTCGACCGCACCGACTTCATCACTGCACCGAGCATTCGTCCAACCTCGCTGCAGAGTCTTTCAGTCGACTGAAGCAATTGAATCGATCCGAAGCCAAGCATTTTGGCAATCTCGATTTGTGTTTCAACTTCGGAATTTGAACCACGGGCGTTGCCAAGGAATTGCAAGTATTCGCCCCGAGACGATCTGCCATAACCCTCCGCGATGTTGCTGGGCACAGAAACCGACGCTCTGCGCAGCTGGTTAGTCAGTCCGAACCGTTCGGAAGCCGGAAAAGCCGAGGTCAATTTGTAAACAGCGGCGGTCAACTCCATCGATCGCTGCCAAACTGCGAGGTCCTTAAAAGACTGGCCCATGGATCCTCCCGTTCGAAGTCAAATCCGTGCCCTTAGCTTCCGGTTTCTTCGGAGACGAATTTTTCGTAGGCTGCGGCGTCGAGGAGCTTGTCGAATTCTGTCGGGTCGGAGAGCTCGACCTTGATGATCCAGGTGTCGTGCGGAGCGGCGTTGATTTTGTCGGGTTCGGTTTTGAGGGCTTCGTTGACGGCGGTGACGGTGCCGCTGACCGGCGAATAGAGATCGCTGACAGCCTTGACGCTTTCGACGGAGCCGAAGGTCTGATTGGCTGTGACAAGGTCGCCCACCTTTGGCGCGTCGACATAGACGATATCGCCGAGAGAGTTCTGCGCATAATCGGTGATGCCGATGGTGCCGATCGTGCCTTCGAGCACGATCCATTCATGTTCCTTTGTATAGCGGTAGGTGGTGGGATACGCCATGCAGGGTCTCTCCTTGAGAAGACAACGAAGATGTAGTGTACGACTTCAAACCGGCGAGCGGCGGTGAGGAAAACGGGCGCTTGCGCTGAGTGAAAAGCGAGGGCGGCGGATTGCGACGATGCTATTTCGATGCGGCAAATCCCGCATAGGGTTCGAGGGGAACGAGGGCAACGAGTTCGAGCATGCCGGCACGGCGGATGGGCAGGCTTTCGATGGCTGCGTTCACTTCTTCGATGGCAGCGGCTTCCCAGAGCAGGACGGCGCCGGGCGTATCGCCGCGCTTCCAGACCTGGCGGAGCAGGCCGATCGCGTAAAGCTCGCGGACGCGCTGGCTTTCGCCAGAGACGAGTTCGGCGGTAAAGGCCTCTGGGGGGAAAGCGTCGGTGCGGCGGCGCGAGATGGAGAGGAATTGCATGATTCGATTTTAGAGGAAACCGCTGCGTGGAATGAGGCTGGAGTCAGGCGGCGCTGGTCTCGAAATCGGTGGTGAGACGGCGGTAATCCATTAGCATTTTGGCACGCCAGATGACGATCATGCCGAAGGCGAGGATGAAGAAGATGCCGGCAGTCTGCTGACCGGTGAGGATGGTGTCGAAGTAGCCGCGCGCGGCGAAGCGAATGACGGCGAGGACGAGAATGACCACGAGGAATGCGCTGGAACGCTTCATCATGACAGCGTCGCCCTGGCGCTCGAGGCGCGTGGTGAGCAGCAGAGGCCAAGCCAGCGCGATGGCTCCGATGGCGAAGGCGAGGCCAGCCCAGGCCCAAGGAATGCGGAAGCCGGGGACGACGAACATGGAGAATCCGGTGGCCATGCCAAGAGGCGGAATGATGATTTTCTTGAGCGAAACGGCGGTACGCGCCTCGCGCAGGCGCCAGATGGTGACCGCGACGAGCCCAGCGGCCGAGATGAGGATGGATTGAACGGGGGGAAGCGCGAGCATGGATCCATTTTAGGAGAGGGATTGCCGCGATGGGAACGGTTTGTGCGAGGGGGTTCGCAGTCGAGTGAGCCAGATCACACAAGCATGGGGTCCCTCCCCCGGACTCTGGGAGGAAAGTCTTTTGTTTCAAGACTTTGGCGAGGTGAGGTGGCCGCAAAGTCGTCAGGGCTTTGGGGTTAGCCGCAGAGTCGTCTCAGGAAAGGGGTTATGGGCCGGCCGGGGTGCTGGCGGGTCGGGCGGGAGCTTGGCCTGGCACAGATTCACAGTTTCACAGGTTCACAGTTTCACCGCAGAGACTGGGGGGGAGGGGGGGTACCCCTTTTTGACCCTTATCTCCAAGATTCCCGGCGGGTTAACGCTGAGAAAAGCAGTTCTATACCGGGGTTATGCGCACATTTGACGCATCCGCTTAAACGCGCATTTGCCGCAAAAGGAAGCGGCGACCCGGAGTGGGATCGCCGCTGCTTGTTTCGATTGCTGGATCCAGTTTACGCGTTTGCGGGGTATTGGAATGCAACGGAGCGCGCAGGATGGGAGTCGTAGGTCATCGGTATGTTCCGTTTTGGGAATAAGGCAGCGAAGAGCAGCAAGTTCGCGCCGCTGCGCGGCGTAGCGAGTTAGCGGGTCAGCGGGTCGGCGAGTCAGGGAAATGGTGGCGGAGCGAGGTAAGACTCCCCAACTGGATTGGCTAGGAGTACATTTGCTGAGAGAGAACGCTAAATGAATCCCCTTCCAGCCCCGATTGTTCCTGGCAAGACCGAAGCTGAACGCTTCGACAACGCGCTGCGCAAGGTGTTAAGCGTCCCGAAGGAAGAACTGGAGCACAGCGAAGCCGAATCGCGGAAAACACTCAAAAAGAAGACCGGACCGAAGAGACCTTGATCTCACTCATGGAACCAGCTTCGTTCACTGTTGAGTTGCTTGAGCATGTACCGCCTGAGAAGTTGAGGCATTTCCTCAATCTGTGCGCCGACAAAGGCGCATCCATAGAACGACAATCGGACCGGGTATTCCGAATCATTTGCGCTACCCCGAAAGCGTTGACATCCGTCGGCCATCTCGTGCTCTGTACGTCAATGTCGAAATTATGCCAAGTGATAGCCACATCTGGCGGCGCAGAAGTGCGGGCAAGTGCATATACATCTACCATTAGCCGCTAACGGCATGGAGTTGCGAAGCATCTTACTGCCGAAATCGTGGCAATAATATACTTGACGCACAAGTCGATTTGCGCTATTCTGTTCTTGGATCGAATGTGCGAAACATGAAAAAGCCCGTAACTCTCCAGCAGGCAATGGTTTACTTCTCTGACTCGGACCGCGCGTTTGAGTATGCGAAGTTTCTGCGCTGGCCCGACGAGAAGGTTACGTGCCCTCGCTGTGATTCGGATAGCAACTCGTTTGTGAAGACTCGGAAACTGTGGTTTTGCAACGGTTGCAAGAAGCAATTCACCGTCAAAGTGGGAACGATTTTCGAGGATTCCCCCATCGGCCTCGACAAGTGGATGGCCGCAGTCTGGATGATTTGCAACTGCAAGAACGGAATCAGCAGCTATGAGCTTCACCGGACCCTTGGGGTCACCCAGAAGACGGCATGGTTCATGCTTCACCGGATTCGTGAGCAATGAAGTCCGGCGGCCTTATGAAGATGGGCGGATCGGATAGCGGGCCTATCGAAGTCGATGAGACATTTGTCGGCGGGAAGATAAAGAACATGCACCGTTCGCGGGTTCGCGAGAAGTACAAAGGGCAGGCCACATCCGGTGGAGCTGCAACGAAAGCCATCGTCATGGGAATGCGTGACCGTGAGACTCGCCAGGTCAGAGCTAAGGTCATTCCCTGTGTCAGCCGCGAGGTTCTGCAGAACGAAATTCTCAATCACATCGAGAAGAAGTCTACTGTCTATACCGATGCGGCCAGCGCTTACTACAAGCTGGCAGAGAAGGACTTCATTCACGACACCGTAAACCACCTGAATGAGTACGTTCGCGGACAGGTTCACACTCAGGGAATCGAGAATTTCTGGAGCCTCTTGAAACGGGGCCTCAAAGGTACCTACGTTGCAGTAGAGCCCTTCCATCTGGACCGTTATGTGACGGAGCAAGTATTTCGCTTCAACAATCGGGCGACGAAGGATAACCCGCTCGCCGATGAAGACCGCTTCGCGCTGGCGATGTCTCAGATCGTTGGCCGTCGCCTCACCTACACCCAACTGACGGGACAGGGAGCAGACTGACACACGGCTGGGACGGTGGGGACGCGGGAAACGCATCACTTCTCGCTCTCTGCCTTCTTGTTAGAAGGCTTCGGTTTCACTACTACCTTTGGAGCGCGAAAGAGCTTGCTCATTGTGGATTCAAAGCTCTTTCGTGCTTCCGCGCCTTTTTTGTACTGAGGCTTTTTCATGGGACTATCACCGCATACGGGAACCTTGCAGCAAAAGTGAGATGGATTTTCACTTCGTCGATGGTTTTTCTGCCGTTAAGCAGCAACGAGATGTCAATGTCCATGTCCGCTTCCGGCATCTCTTTTTTGGGTCCCTTTTCCCTTACAATCTCCGGTATTATTCCCTGCCCCCTCGATTCAGAATATGGGTTTTCGTAGTTGACCCATTTGGACCAATCGACCAGGCCCAGCACAAGGTCCTCAGTGTGACCAACTTCAATTTCGATTTGATTTGTAGACCAATTGAGCCAATAGGCGCGTGCAATTTCACACTCCCAATGACCTGGAACTGAATACTTGATGTGAGCCGAGAGAGCGGAAGCATCTACCCCGTCCGAGTTCACCGGAGCCACGGGGTTTTTGAACCGCACAATAATGCCATCACGACTAACTTGGTCATACGTCTGTGCTAGAACCCACGCGCCTTTTTCCTCTCTAAAAATCATCGAAGCTGATGCAATGTTCACTTCTAATCGTGGGCGCTTTGGTGGGCTCGTGTAGGTATCGATTGGTGTGTACGGCTGGGGCGCAGGCGCTTCGTGATAGTCCCCCGCAACCTGGATCAAACGACCAAGGTTATCGCGGCCAACTTGGTTCCCCGAGTTTCCCGTCAATGCTGAGGGAGCCGCCGTAGATCGACTGCTGAGGTATTTTGCGATTCCCCACCAAACCCAGAGAAGTGCACAAGCGCCCCACAGATAGGGCATATAGGGAGGCAGATGTGTCTTAAGCCATCCGTCGCCGATGGCTATTGCGAGCTGGAAAACACCGTTAGTCACGGTTGTCGCTCCCGCCGCAAGTAATTTGGAATCCATTGCGATACTTTAGCACTTTTTTGTGTGCCAAGTATATTATTGCCGAAATCGTGTGAATGGAATGAGGTGTTTGCGGGAGAGTTTGCGGGCGAGGGCGTGACAGGATTTGCGCTGGTGCGAGGAGCTGTGGTCGACGGGGCCTGGGCAATTCACGCATGGGAGAGTTAGGTCCACACTTTGACGAGGGCTGAGCCGAACTGCACTGTCACGAGGGTGCAAACGGCGTACACCGGAAGGCAGGTTGCGGAGGACGCACTCAATCTCAAGGCTTTTTTCAGTTCAAGGCTTTTTTCAGGGTACGCAACAACGATTCGCCCGGAATGGGAATCGAACTCGCAGGAGTACTCATGAAAACGATTCGAGCAGTTTTCGCACTACCCATCCTGGCAGTGGCTTTGGCGAGCCTGCCGGCGATGGCCCAGGATCATCCCGACAACCACACGTACAAGCACCACACCGAATGGAAGGCGGGCGCAAAGATTCAGCAGGAAGACTGGAACCGCGGCGATAAGGTGGACTATCGCGAGCATCATCTTCGCCGTCCCCCGGAGGGACACGAGTGGCGCCAGATTGACGGCAATTATGTGCTGGCAAGACAGGACGGAACCATCGTTTCGATTCGTCAAGCTCCGCACGACCACTAAGCTGCTGCGGTTTCCCGTGGAAGAACGATCCCGGCCCGATCCTGTGCGAGGGGGCCGGGATTTTTCGTTTCCTCTGCATCTCCGGCTGGAGCGCACGGGCTGGATGGAGGCGGGGTAGGCGGGGCGGGCTAGTCGGGGTGGGTTATTCGGAGCGCAGGGCCTGCATGGGGTCAATTTTGGCGGCACGGCGGGCGGGAAGGTAGCTGGCGAAGCCGATGGCGGCGAGGAGGGCGACGACGCTGACGGTGAATGCCGTGAAGTCGAGCGGCTGCGTTTGATAGAGCAGGCTGGCGATGAACCGGGAAGCGGCCCAGGACGCGACGAGGCCCAAGAGAATTCCGGGGAGAATGAGGAATGCCGCCTGGCGGAGGGTCATGGCGATGACGTTGGCCGGCGAAGCGCCGAGCGCCATGCGTACGCCGATCTCCGTGGTGCGGCGACTGACGGAATAGTTGAGCAATCCGAAGATGCCGACGGCGCTGAGCAGCAGAGCCAGGGCCGCCAGGGCATTGGACAGGGTGGCCAGCAGGCGGGTGCGGCTGAGGGATTCCTTCACGGCGTCGGAGACGGGCATGATTTCCATGACGTGCGCGGCGGCGCGCTCGCGAAGGATTTTGCGAAGAGCCGCGACCGAGCCGTCGATGTCGCTGGTGCGGAGGAAGAACTCGACTGGATGCTGGAAGCCGTCGTTTTCTTTGATGGGCAGATAAAAGAGCATGGGTGCGCTGTCTTCGATGCCGCCGAAGCGCGTATCGGCGACGACGCCGATGACGGTGAAGGTGGTGCGATTGTCGTTGCCGGTGAGGACCTGGCCGAGCGGCGAACCCGACGGGAAGAAATAGCGCGCGGCGGAAGCGCTGAGGATGCATACGTTGGATGAGCCCTGCCCATCCTGCGGGGTGAAGTCGCGACCAGCCAGCAGGCGCGTGCTCGCGGTCTCAAAGAAACGCGGAGAGACCCAATCCATGAGGTAAGAGAAATCGGATTCGTTGCGGGGAGCGGCGCGGAAAGCGGAGTGCGCTCCGGAGCCGTACCCGACGTTTCCCAGAGCATGGGCGACATCTGCGCTGGCGGACTGGATGCCGCGGGTGTGATTGAGCTGATCGAGGAGGTCGTCGTAGAGCGCTTCAGTGGCGCGCAGTTTTTTGCCGTCCTTGTCTTTGTCGAAGGGGACGACAGGGATGTCTGTTGCGACGAAGACGCCGCCACTGAGGGAGAAGCCGTTGTCCTGGGTGAGGGCGCGCAGAAGGCTGGCGGAAAG
>Ga0210385_10000300_pt1 | contig 41331 bp, 23 predicted proteins | sample IncBWH26OmetaG_FD_160107 | JGI IMG/M metagenome (GOLD analysis project Ga0210385, IMG submission 160107) | Forest soil microbial communities from Barre Woods Harvard Forest LTER site, Petersham, Massachusetts, United States - Inc-BW-H-26-O ...
CCACGAATCCGAAACCCATCAGTGCCAGCCCGGTCCGAATCCAAGCCAGCAGCGTGCGTTCGGCTGCGAGGTAGTCGCTCAGGCTCGCTCGCGGTGATGTTTGCGACGGTTTATCCATGGGGATGGACTCCTTTCCGCCGGGCAGATCGAAGGCCGCAGAGCTACAGAAATGAAAGAAGGGTAGGAAGAGATGTTTTCAGCGGCCTCGATGCGAGAACCTTCAAGGCCGCCGATGAAGACTAAGTTTTACCGCTTAGGCTACGCGCTCAATCGTTACAGACTCCAACACCACCGGCGTCCGGGGCTTGTCCTGTGCCGCCGTGGGAACTTTGGAAATCTTGTTTGCGATCTCCTGTCCTTCGACGACCTCACCAAAGATGGTGTGGTTCCCGGTAAGCCACGGCGTAGGCGCCACGGTAATGAAGAACTGGCATCCGTTCGTGTTGGGTCCGGAGTTGGCCATGGCCAGCTTGCCCGGCTTGTCGAACTTGTGCTTTGAACCGCTCGTCTCGTCCTGGAATCGATAACCTGGGCCGCCCATCCCATTCCCAGCCGGGTCCCCGCCCTGGATCATGAAATCGGGAATCACACGGTGGAAGATCGTTCCGTCATACAGCTTGCCGGAGGACTTGGCCCGCGTGGTCGGGTGTGTCCATTCCTTGCCGCCTTCGGCGAGTTCGATAAAGTTCTTGACCGTAATGGGCGCCTCAGCCTCGAAAAGGCGAACGGTAATCTTGCCTTCTGTTGTCGTGAATACGGCGTAGGTTCCGGGTGCGAGTGCCATGCAATCTCCTTCAGTTGAATTGCTAAGTAGGGAACTACCGGCAGTGCATCGGATGCACGCAGACAGATCCAATGGAAGTAATTACGGTTTGGGTGCAGCCGGCGCAGGTTGCGGCGGCGCTGCCGGTGCCGGAGGCATAGGTTGGCCCTCAGGTACGATTGTGACTTTCTTCAGCACTACGGGCGTGAGCGGTTTATCGCTTCCGTCGCGATCGACACCCGCAATCGCGTTCACCACGTCCACACTTGCATCGTCGCACTGTCCAAAGAGCGTGTAGTGCTGGTTCAGCGAAGGATAGGCCTGCGTCGTAATGAAGAACTGGCTTCCATTCGTGTTGGGGCCGGAGTTGGCCATGGCCAGGCGCCCCGCTACGTCAAAATTCAAATCCGGATCCAATTCGTCGTCGAAAGCATAGCCCGGATCGCCCGTTCCATTGCCTGCCGGATCGCCGCCCTGGATCATGAATCCCGGGATCACTCGATGAAAGGTCGTCCCGTCATACAGCGGCTTGTGGTGTTGCTTCTTGCTGGTCACCGGATCCGTCCAATCCTTCGTTCCCGTGGCCAGCGCTACAAAATTTGCCACAGCATTGGGTGCCTGTTTCTGAAAGAACTGGCAGGTGATGCGGCCCATCGAGGTGTCCATCACAACTGTCGGACCGTTCGGCCGAATCAAAACGGCGGCCGTGGCTTGCGGCGCATCCGGAAGTTCGGCGGGTTTCGTTGAGTCCTGCCCCAGGGCGCATGCGCCCGCGGCGACGGCGAATACAGTTGCAAGAAAGAAATACTTGGGTCTCATGCCACTTCTGAGGTTAAACGATGGGGCAGCGAGACTGCCAGCCTGTCCCAGTCGCCGTGTATCTTAGCTCAATGAGTGATTTCAGCCTGAAACTTCCCTTTGGGCGCACGGTGACCCTCGCTCTCGCATTGTGTTGCCTGGCAGGTTCTTCAATTTTGGTACAGGCGCAAGCGGATAAACCGGCTCCTCCGGCCGCCAAAACTTCGGGCGGAGATAAGCCCGCAGACGACAAGTCCGCCCCGCCCCCGCTCCCACCCGATGCCCATACGCAGCAGTCGATTCAACTCGATGGGAAAGTCCTGAAGTACACCGTCACCGTAGGCGCTTTGCCCGTGCGCGACAAAGATGGCAAGACCGCCGGCGAAGTCGTCGTCACTGCGTACACCGTGGACGGCGACAATCGCCCGGTGACTTTTGCTTTGAATGGCGGACCCGGTGCTTCGTCCGTCTATCTGAACTTTGGAGCGATCGGCCCTAAGCATCTGCAGGCTGGAAACGAAGGCGATAGCCCTTCCGATCCCACTTCTCTCTCTGACAATCCTGGCACCTGGCTTGATTTCACCGATCTTGTCTTCATCGATCCAGTGGGTACAGGGTTCAGCCGCTCAACGGTCCCCGAAGCGGATGGCAAAAAGCTCTTCTACTCGACCTCGCCTGACATCCAATATCTTTCACGCGTCATCTACGACTGGCTCGTAAAAAACGATCGGCTCGGCTCGCGCAAATATCTTGTCGGCGAGAGCTACGGCGGTTTCCGTGGTCCGCGAGTTACCTACTATCTGCAATCGCAGCTCGGTGTGGCCATGAACGGCGTCGTTCTGGTGTCGCCCTATCTCAACCCGTCCGCCGACGACAACGAGGACCTTTCGCCGCTTCCCTGGATGCTTACACTGCCTTCGATCACCGCGGCCCACCTGGAGCGCGAAAAGAAACTTACGCCCGAAGCAATGAAGGATGTAATCGCCTACACCCGGGGCGACTACGCTGCGGCGTTGCTCAAAGGTCGCTCGGACCCCGACGCGCAAAAGGCCATGATCCAGAAAGTGACCGACATGACTGGCCTCGATCCGGCCTTCGTTAAATTCTCTGGCGGCAGGCTGGAAACGGGCGCTTATCTGCGCGAGGCGTTCCGTGAAGAAGGGAAGCTGAGCTCGATTTACGACTCCAACGTAACTTCGTTTGATCCCTTCCCGTTCGCGCCAGAACAACGTGCCAACGACCCCATCCTCGCAAGCATCATCGCACCCATGACAACTGCGATGGTGGACTTTATTACTCGCACAGTAGGCTGGAAAGTCGACGCGCGCTACAACGCCCTTTCCTACGATGTCAACCGGCTCTGGGACCGCGACGACGATCTCCGTACCGGCTCTGTCCCACAGCTCCGCGAGGCCGTCGCCGCCGATCCCAAGCTGCGCGTCATGATTGTCCATGGATGGAATGATCTTTCCTGTCCTTTCATGGGCTCGGTCCTCACCGTCGATCAAATGCCGGTGATGGGTGATCCCACGCGTGTATCCGTACACGAATACCCGGGCGGTCACATGTTTTACACCCGTGAGTCTGGCCGTTTGGAACTCCGCAAAGATGTCATGGATATGTACGCGAAGCACTGAATCTCATTGCGTCACAATCTGCACCCGGAAGGCCTTGAGGCTCCAAATCCTCAGGGCCTTTGCTTTTACGCGCCAGGATGATCACCGTCTCAATCCTGTACTTCGTCACATTCCCATTGACGGGCTACCCATAGATAACCTATATGTCAGTCATGGCGAAGAAACCCGATCTTTTGCCCGGCACCCTCGACATGCTGATCCTGAAAACCCTCACCCGGGCACCCCTGCATGGCTACGGCATCGCGCTCTCCATCAAACGGCTCTCAGACGACGTTCTCACCGTCGAAGAAGGCTCGCTCTATCCGGCATTGCAGCGCCTGCTGCTTCAAGGGTGGGTAAAAGCCGAGTGGAAGATGACAGAAACCAACCGCCGTGCGCGTTTTTACACTTTGACCGCCGCAGGCCGCAAACAGCTTGGACTCGAAGTGTCGCAATTCGAACAGATGATTGAAGCGATTGGCCGCGTCCTCAACGACGCGCAGGAGGCCTGAATGGCTACAGTGTCGGTCTTCTTCAAAAAGCTCTCGCTTCTTTTGCGCCGCAATCGCTTCCACAGCGAATTGGAAGAAGAAATGGCATTCCACCGTGCCGAGATGGAAAGGGAACTGATCGCCTCCGGCACTGCGCCGCAGGTCGCCCGCGCCGCAGCCCGAAAGCAGTTCGGAAATTCAGCACGCCTTAACGAACAGAGCCACGAAATCATCGGATTCAGCGTCGAGTCTGTCTTCCAGGACCTCCACTACGCCTTCCGCCAGATGCGGAAAAATCCCGGATTCGCGCTGACCGCCATCTTCATCCTCACCCTTGGAATTGGCGTTACCGTTGCCATCTTTGGCTTCGTTGATGCCGCATTACTCGAGCCACTGCCCTTCACGAATCCCAACCGATTGGTCTCCGTCGACGAAAAATCCTCCATGTTCCCGCGCTCCAATCTCTCTCGCGCCGACTACGAAGATTGGAAGCGCATGAACCATTCCCTTAGCTCGCTCGAGGTCTATGCAGGCAATGGCTATCTGATGGCCTCGCCGGATGGTGTTGTGCCGGTTCCCGCCGTGCGCGTCAGCGATGGCTTCCTCTCCACTCTTGGCGTCCAGCCCTTCCTCGGTCGCGTGTTCCTGCCCGGCGAAGACCTTCCCGGCAAACCAAAAATTGTCATCCTTACCTACGGCACGTGGCTCAAGCGATTCGGCGCGCGCCGCGACATCGTGGGCCACTCCGTGACCCTCAGCGGCGATGCCTACACCATCGTCGGTGTCCTGCCCCGTGAATTCGCCTTCGCCCCGCGCGGCAACGGAGAGTTCTTCGTCCCCCTGCTCGACAAGGGCCCTGGTTGCGAATCCCGGCGCAGTTGCCATAACCTCGACGGCATCGGACGTCTGAAAGATGGAGTCACCCTCGAGGCCGCGCGCGCCGAAATGGAATCGATCGCGCAACAGCTCGCCAAGCAATTTCCAGACTCCAACCTCGGCCAGGGCGCCAGCGTGTTGCCCCTATCTGAAATCATCGTCGGTCCCATGCGGGCCATTCTGCTCACCCTGCTCGCCGCAACCGGCTTGCTTCTCCTCATCGCCTGCGTCAATGTCGCCAGCCTTCTGCTCGTGCGATCCGAAAGCCGTCGCCGCGAAATCGCCGTACGCGGTGCTCTGGGAGCCACGCCGAAGCGTCTGGTGCGCCAGTTCGTTACGGAAGGACTGCTCTTGGCCATCGCCGGTGGCGCGGGAGGACTGCTCGTTTCAACCTGGGTCATGATCCTGCTCACCAAAATGATTCCGGAAAATCTTGCCGCCGGCATCCCCTTTCTCAAACTCGTCGGCCTCAACCTCCACACCTGCCTCTTCGCCGCAGCGGTCATGCTCCTCGCCGCGCTCCTGCTCGCGGCAACCCCCATCCTGCGCCTCTCGTTTCAAGACATTCGCGATGGGCTCGGCGATGGCGACCGCGGCTCCGCCGGCAGCCTCTGGCGCAGGCTCGGCGCAAATTTGGTCGTCGTTGAACTCGCCATTGCCGTCATCCTTCTGGTCGGCGCAGGTTTGCTCGGGCAAAGCTTCTACCGCCTGCTCCATGTCGACAACGGCTTCGATACCTCCCACCTCGCCACCGTACAGATCAATGTGCCCGACAAGCTCTATCCCCAAAACGCACAGTTGCTTCCCCTCTATCGCGAAATCGAACGTAGGCTGCTGGCGCTGCCGGGAGTGCAGTCCGTCGGCCTCACATCCAATCTCCCCGTCGACTGCAATTGCAATACCGATTGGATCCGCATCGTCGGCAAGCCCTTCCACGGAGAACATAACGAGGTCAACCAACGCGACGTCAGCCCCAATTACTTCGCCACTCTCAAGGCAAGGCTTGTTCGCGGACGCGTCTTCACCTCAGACGACGTGGATCAAAGGCCGCACGTCATTGTCATCAATCAGACCCTCGCGCGCAAATACTTTCCCGGCGAAGATCCCATCGGCAAAAAGCTGGCTGATGACGGTCTGACCCCAAATTCATTCCGCGAAATCGTCGGTATCGTCGCGGATCTGCGCGAAGGCGGTTTGGATCAGGAACTCTGGCCGGCCGAATATGCGCCCATCGATCAGACCGCCGACAATTATTTTGCCGTCGCCGTCCGCACCACGCAGGATGAAAAGTCCATGCTGCCCACCATCGTCGCCACACTCCATGGCATCGATCGCAACCTCGGCGCGTATGGCGAACTCACCATGACGGATCAGATTGAAACGACGCAATCGTCTCTTCTCCACCGCTTCTCCACCTGGCTCGTCGGAGGATTTGCAGTTATGGCTTTCGTCCTGGGCGTTGTCGGCCTGTATGGCGTCATCGCCTACTCCGTGAGCCGCAGGACGCGAGAGATCGGCGTCCGCATGGCACTCGGTGCGCAACGCAGTGCCGTTTACGGCTTGGTCATGCGACAGGCAGGATGGCTGACGGCGCTCGGAGTTGGCATCGGGCTTGTTTGCGCTGTGGGAGCTTGCATGTTGATGCGCAGCGTGCTGTTTGGCGTTCAGGCCTGGGATCCGCTGACGCTGTTTGGAGTGGCGCTCGTGCTTGGAACAGCCTCAATGGCCGCAAGCTTTTTGCCGGCCTATCGCGCCGCATCGGTCAGTCCCACAGAAGCCTTGCGGACTGAGTAACGCAGTTCGTTCCCCATCCTTTCCACACAGAATGCGGAAAGGATGGGGCATCCCGCAGCTGTTGCGAGGCCTACACCAGCCGCAGGAAGCTGCTCGGCGCGACATGTGCGCCAGGGAATACCCCTTCAAGATTGGTTGCTCCCAGCGTGCGCAACACCACTTCTCCCAGAACTTCGCGATAGTCGGTGGTCAGCGCCAGGTCGCGGCCTTCATTGAGCTGTTCGTTTGCCAGCCCAGGCCACTTGCCGTAGACCTTGCCGCCCTTCACTTCGCCGCCCAGCACAAACATCGCGTTCGCATGGCCATGGTCGGTTCCGCCGGTTCCGTTCTCGTGCGCCGTCCGCCCGAACTCCGACATGGTCACCAGCGTAATATTTCCAGCGCCATCGCCCATATCGCGCCAGAAGGCAGCAATGCTGTCGGAGAAATCGCGCAGCCTGTTCGCCAGCTGACCATTGACGCTGCCCTGGTTCTGATGCGTGTCCCAGCCGCTTACGTCGGTGAACGCCGCTTCCACTCCAAGATCGGCCTTCAACAATTGCGCAATCTGCTTCATATTGTTGCCAAATTCGGAGTTCGGATAATTGGCGGCGGCTAATGGTACGTACTGGCCTGGGTTTGCCGCGCGCAACATCTTTACCGCCTCAAACGTTTCATCTCCAGCCGAGTGAAGAATGCGGTCTCCGCTGTCGGCATACATTGCCTCAAATGCACTGGCAGCAGGCGAGGGAACTGGGCCGCGGCCCCCGACTGCAAACGTATTTACATTGTTCAGAGCAATGGCAGGCACCGAACCAGCCAGAGTCCGTGGAACATCAGCACCGAGCGCCACAGCACGAAACGGCGTGTGCTCGCAATGGCATCGCTTGTCTTCTGCTTGCAGTGCACGATTCAGCCAGCCATCCTGCGTGCTTTTCAATCCAGGAGTGCCCGATTCCATGTAATCCTGCGCATCGAAGTGCGAACGCGACATGTCAGGCGAGCCCACCGCTTGCACCACGGCGAGATGACCCTGCGCATAGAGAGGCTGGAGGGACGCCAGCGACGGATGCAACCCAAAGAAGCCATCCAAATCCAGCACCTGGTTCTGTGGAATCGCTATGCTGGGCCGCATCGCGTAGTAATTTTTCTCGCGATAGGGAACCACGATGTTCAAGCCGTCCGCCGCACCGCGCTGAAAAATGACAACCAGCCGTCGATTCGGAGCGGTCTGGGTCTGCGCCAGCACCGAGCGCACCAAAAACTGCGGAATGGCCGTCGTGCCGGCCAGCGCCAGCGCACCCTTGTGGAGAAAGAAGCGGCGATTCATCTGCATGGTTCCCATCCTTACTAGCGGCGCTGAAACTCCGGTGAACCGATCAGGAGGCCTGCCAGCAATTGATCTTTCCGTTCCAGCGCAACAGCATTGGCCGCAGGCTTTTGTCCCGCCCGCGCGATAGCCGCTACCGGTTGCGGCACGGCGCCATTGTTGCTCTGCCCCATCTGTTTCTGAAATTGATCGAGCACCGCAGCGCGCGTCGAATCGCTCACCCCGCCGGCGACTAGCATGGCTTCTAAGCGTGTCTCTTCCGCAGCGGGATCGGCGTTCTGTGCTACAGCCGGCTGAGCTGGATCCTCCGTCTGCGGCTTCCAGTCCGTCGTAACGCCTGGCAGGCGGTTCGCCGCAAGGTTCAGCGCAAAATTCATCCGGTCGACCAGCGCCCCCGTACTCACCCACGACGAAGACTTCCAGTCATAACCCGTCGGCGGCACGCAGCCATACAGAGGCATTCCCATCTGGCGCAGCGCCTCCGCAATTGGCCTTAGATTTGCGGTATTCGCATTGGTCGCGCGCACCGCTGAGACCACAAATTCAAGCGGGGTTTTCACCTTGGCGCGATACGTCGTGGTAGACCAGAACTCCGGCGAGCGATACAAAGTGCGCAGCATCGCAGTGATGTCGCCGCCGCTTGACAAATAGGACTTCGCCAATCGATCCACCAGGCTCTGCGGTGGTTCATCGCTTACGAACCGCAGGGCAAGCTCGCGGGAAAGGAACTGTGCCGTCGCCGGCCGAGTGGCCAGGTAATGCAACAAGTCTCGGCCTTCCATCTCGCCGCGATCTTTGAACTTTTGTCCCAGCGCCTTTACATTGCCCGGTTCGTGACGATTCGGATCAAATGCGAAACCACCGCCACGCAGCGGCTGCTCAACAGTCCAACCCGTAAGAATGCGCGCCACCTGTGTGACGTCTGCCTGCGTGTAGCCGCCGTTCACGCCCAGTGTGTGCAGCTCCATCAGCTCGCGTGCGTAATTCTCGTTCAGACCTTGGTGAACCTTCTTCTGATTTCCGGGCCGGCGCGCCGCAGCAATCTCTGCCCGCTCCGCTGCCATCGAATGCGGCCCGATGCTCTCGGAGTTGTCGAGATACATCATCATTGCGGGGCTGTGTGCCGTTGCTTCCAGCAGATCTTCAAACTTGCCCAGCGCGTGCGGTCGAATCACATCCCGCTCATAACTCACCAGCTCATAGGGCATCGTCTCGTTCTTGCGCAGGTAAACATTAAAGTGATTGAACCAGAAGTCCGTCATCACTTCCTGCAGCTGCGCCGTCGAATAGATGTCGCGCGTCAGGCGCTGCGCAATCAATTCCTCGGCAACCACGCGCTCTGGATTATCAAGCGCCCCGATGAGCTGTTTCTGCTCAGGGGTGAGGCCCGCAGCCAGCTGCACCTTCTCGAGCGGCTTCAACGCATGAAGAAATGCATCGATCTCCGACTGGCGCATGGCCGCGAGGCGCGCTACCCGCTGCCCCGGTGGCAAGTCGAGCACGGCATCGATCTCGGCTGTGGTCACAGTCAAAGTCGGTTCGTTGTCTGCGGTGGCCATGTTCATCTGTCCCGGTTCGCTTGGCGCGGACGCGGCACTGGCGGGTTCCTTGGCCATTGGCACGGGATTTTCTGCGCGTTCTCCTTCGCCGCTCATGGTGTTCGTTCCGCCCATTGCAGCGGGCGGCTGCCCGGCGGGCGCCAGAGGCGCGTTTGCCGCTACTTCCTTGTTCTGCGCCTTGGCCTGCTGCTTCGCCGACACCCGTTCCATTTGGTTCTCGTAGATAGCGTGCTCAATGCCGCGCTCCGGAACCGTGTATTTGCCGTTCAGCGCCTGGCGGATAAGCGCATTGCTCGGCAGCCGAAAGAGCAGGTCGGCGGTGTTCCACTGCATGGCCGGATACTCGCTCAGGCGAGCGTCGAGATCCGTCAAATCCAGGCTTTGCGGGTGCAATTGCTGCTCGAACCAATTGTCCAGGCCGATCGCACGTAAAACGTCTACATCGCCTGGGCGAGGACCGAAGGTGAAGCGGTTCAGTGCATGCATGATCCGTTCATCACCCTTCAATTGAGTAGATTGATAGGCGGCACGGCCTTTCGCATGCCCCGCGGCCGCGGTCGGTGATGCCGACGGCGCTTGCGGCCAACCCGAGGTCGCCGGGGCCGCAAGAACAAAACAGAGGGCCGTAGCCACTGCCTGGCGTAAACCTAACATTCTTCACGTTCCTGGAATGGGCGATAGGCCGGGCACGGGACGCAACCCGGGCGGCTGTAGGCAATGACGCCATTCTACGGAGAAAGTTGTGGTAGGGAAGGTCTCTTAAGTTACAGAAATAAGGAGACGGATCGCCTCAGCCTTGAAGAAGGCGCTGGTGCTGAACAAGGAAAGGAACTAACCGGGCGCACACTCTCTAAAAGTTAAAGTCCTGTAGAGAAATCAGCTTGTATATAACTGGTCAAGCTCCGGTTCAGCAGCCCTTCTTGCAGCGCGCCATGATGGCCGAATGCAGACGGTCGCGCAGGTCGTTCGGCAAATCGTAGATCTCATGGGACCGGTAAATTTCGATGGTCTTCCGTGTCGTGTTCAGCGTGACCTCGCAGTGGTCGCAGCCACGGAGATGCTCTTTGAGGTCAGCGCGCATCTCCGCAGTCACTTCATCATCGATCAGGTCATCGAGTTGGGCCAGAAACTCAGTGCAGGTCACTTCTCACCACCCTTTTTCTGCCGGAAGTAGCGGGTAAGCCGCTCGCGCAACTGCAACCGCGCACGCAACAGCCGCGATTTGACCGCCGGAACGCTCAGCCCCAGCGTTTCCGCCGTCTCTTCCGTAGAAAGTCCTTCCACATCTCGCAGCACAAACACCACTCGGAATCCTTGCGGCAATCCTTGTATCGTTTTGCGCAGAATCTCGGCCAGTTCTGACTGCGTATAGTTCTGTTCCGGGTCGGGAGCCCAGTCCGCCAGGTCGCGCGGTACGCTGCCTTCTTCGGTCTCCACATCCTCGTCGATCGAGACCATTTTGCCGGTGCGCCGCTTGCGCAGGCGCATCAGGCTTTCGTTGACTGCAATGCGTACTAGCCATGTGTAGAACTTCGAGTTTCCCTGGAACTGTTCGAGCTTCTCGTACGCCTTTAGAAACGCATCCTGCATTACGTCTTCGGCGTCTTCACGATTCTGCGTAATGTGCTGCGCAATCCTGAAGATCTGCCGCTCGTACTTGCGTACCAGCGTGTCGTAGGCCGAGACATCACCTCCGCGGACCCTTTCAACCAGGGCCACATCGGGATGCTGCTCGTTTTCTCCTGCAATTGGTTGGATGGTCGCCATGGCGGTTGGTTGCGAGAAATCGTCCGGGGAATCTGTCACTGTCTTCAACTCGATTTTCTGCCTCTCCAGTGTAACGGACGCTGGGGCAGGGTACCAAGACACGCACACCCGGGATTTCTTCAGTCCGGCAGGTGAATGCTCCCGTCTTCAGCTAACTGGAAATGCGGATTCCAGGCCACTTCCCAGGCATAGCCGTCCATATCGGCAAAATATCCCGAATATCCGCCCCAGAACGCGTCCTCCGCTGGTTTCAAGATTTTCGCCCCAGCCGCTTTCACCGCGCCGAGCACCGCGTCCACTTCCTGCCTGCTGCGGGCGTTGTAAGCGATGGTCATTCCGGAGAAGCCCGTTCCTTCGGTTTCCGCTCGAGCATCCTTCGCCAGCTCCGCTCGAGGGTACAACGCCAGCGCCATCCCTCCCGTCTGAAAAAACGTAATGGCCTCATTGCTTGCATTGGATTTCCGCCATCCAAGCCTTTCAAAAAAGGCCGTGCTTTGTTTCAGGTCCTTGACTCCAAGCGTCAAAATGCTGATCCGCTGTTCCATGGGCTGCCTCCATGAGCCGCCAGTTCACTACATCGGGCGTTGCCACGCCAATTCCTACTTCTGCATTCAGTTTGGTACCAGCGGTAATTCTGCTGGTTCGCGAATGCTCCGTGAGGGCAAAACCAGCTTACAGTGAATCTATGAGGTCCCCCGTTTCTTCCGCCTCCGCATCGCTTCCCGCTCGCCTTCTGGCGGGTTTGTTGGCCGCGCTGCTGACCGTCACGCCAGTCATCGGGCAATCCGCCGACTCATCAGACACACCGGCAAAGCCTGTAGCAAAGCCGTCGCACTCTACGACAAAGAAAAAGACAACGCACGCTGCGAGGAAGAAGCACACCACCGGCCACTCCACCGCGAGTGCACGCACCCGTAGCGCCCATGCCGTGAGCGCCCGGCGCCATCGCGCGCCTTCCGCTCGGGCTATTCGCATCAAGCAGGCATTCGTTGCTTCTGCTGACTTGCGACCCATGGCGCAGCAGCTCGCCACCATGCGTACACCTGCCGCTTACGATGGCGTCACCCGCTTTGCCCACGAGCACTCCGGCGATGCCGAGGCTGCCGCTTATCTCGCGCTGGGCCATGCCTATCTCACAGATCGCCGTTTTGCCGAGGCGGCAACGAGTTTCAACATGACCAATAAGGTCAGCGACGTTCTCGACGATTACGCGGACTTTCTTGCAGCTCGTGCCGATCACGAAGCAGCGAACGAGGCCGCAGCAGAGGCGCTGCTTAAAGGCTTCGTCCAGAAATATCCAACCAGCGTCTTCGTCGTGGAGGCGCCGGAGCTCGAGGCCCAGGTTCTGTTGGCGATGAACGACCTGCCCGGCGCAGAACGCGTGATCGCAGCCGGTTTGCAAACCGCATCGGCTGACCGTCCCGGCTTCGAGTTCGCGCGGGCACAAGTTGCCCTGGCGCGCGGCCAGAAAGTGGACGCCGACCGTTTCTTCAAAACGGTCCTGCTCGACCATCCTCTAAGCCCCGAAGCGGAAAAGGCGCGCGCCCAACTTACCGCCGGCGGCGCCGAAGTGAATCTCACTTCGACCGAATTGCGCAGCCTCGGCGATGCCTACTACAACGCCGGCCGCTATGGATTAGCTGCCGATCAGTATCATGCGCTCGCCCGCCAGGCCGGTTTGCCTGAATCCGAGCGTGATGCTTTTGCCGTGGCCGCTGCCGCCTGCGATCTGAAACTCAAGCGCCTCACCAAGCCCCAGGCAGAAGCGCTGGCCAACACAGACGACGACAATGGCGCGCGCCGTTCCTATCTATTAGTAGAACTGGCCCGCACCCGCAACGACCAGGCCGAACAGCAAAGCCTTGTCGAACAGATGAAAGCGCGCTTCCCGCAAAGTGAGTGGCTTGCCGAAGCGCTCTTCTCCAGCGGCAATATGTATTTGCTGTCCCGCGATTACCCTAAGGCCGTCGCCTATTACAGTTATCTCGCGGCGCACTTTCCTCAAAACAAAAACGCGGCGCCCGCACATTGGCGCGCCGGATGGCTCAGCTACCGGCAGGGCCTCTACCCCGATGCCGCGCGCATCTTCGACGAGCAGATTCACCTGTACCCCAGCGCTGCTGAAACTGTAGCCGCGCTCTACTGGCGTGCCCGTCTCTACGAAACACAGGACCACCGGCCCGCGTCCGCCGCGGCGAACTACCGGGCAATTGTCAGGGTCTACCAGCACTTCTTCTACGCGCAGATGGCGCGCAAACGTCTCGCCGTTCTTGGCTCGTTGCAACCGGTCGCGGCACCCGATTTGGACACCATGAAGGCACCGCCGGTACCGCCTCTCGACGAAAGCTTTCCTGAAGACAGCGAGCATCTCGCTAAGGCACGTCTCCTCGCCAACGCCGGGTTGAATGAATACATCCCGCGTGAGATCGCTGCCGACCCGGACTCAGGCAAGTGGAGCGCATTGGCCGAGGCGCAGATCTATGCATCCTTCGGCGAAACTTTCCGCGCCATGCGTGCGCTCAAGCGCGCATTGCCTTACGCGGCCACTGCATCCATTAGCTCGATTCCGCTTCCATACTGGCGTATTCTTTTTCCCGAACCGTATTGGAATACCATCAAGACAGAGTCGGCCAAAAACAATCTTGATCCTTATTTGGTCGCTTCCCTCATCCGGCAGGAATCCGAGTTCAATCCTTCCGCCGTTTCTTACGCGAATGCCTGGGGACTTATGCAGTTGCTTCCTTCCGTCGGCAAGGCGATGGCCAGGGAAGAAGGCATTTCCCACTTCGAGACTTACCAGCTTCTCGATCCCGACACCAACATTCGCCTCGGTACCCGCTATCTGCGCCACATGCTCGATCACTTCGGCGGGGTGTCGGAGTACGCGCTCGCTGCCTACAACGCCGGCGACGAACGGGTGGCTGATTGGGAAGCAGCCGGTCCCTACACCGGTATGGATGAATTCGTTGAGTCGATTCCGTTCACCCAGACACGCGAGTACGTCGAGGCGATTCTGCGCAATATTGAGACCTACCGAGACATCGATGCTGCGTCTAATGAACAGAGCCGATTAACCGCGGCTCGATGAATTGGAATGAAACGTAATCTTCACGGGCATCCAATACGCCGGATGTTGCGCCTCTAAGAGCTCGAAAACATCCAGCTACCGCAACTTTGCGATTACTGTTGTTTCTATCCAAGTGACCCATTCGATGTAGCAGAGTACCCCGTTGGGTACGGGGCTTAGCCGGATTCCATTTGACGCAACGCCCCGCTCACGGCAAGACTGAATTCCAACCAGAGAACACACACCCTCTGGCGAACCATTCGCAGCCTGCTGTTGTTGCACAACAGAGCGGTGGGATCAATTGAACGCTGCTCCGTTACGTCGAACACCCGGAGGGCAGGATGTCAACCGACTTGCAGTATCTCGAAGAATGGATCCCCGAACGGATGGACCCGGGTACGGTTTTCGTCCTGGAGAATCAGTCCAAGCTGGGCAACGCCCAAAATCCCTACGTCGCTGTCATGTCCTGTCCGCGTTGCGGCACCATGGGCTTGATTACGCGTCGCCAGCTTTGCGCCGGCGAGGCCATGATCTGCGGCGGTGACGTCTGTTCCGCGGAATATAAGCTCGACGGGGAAAACATCCTCTTTCGGCATCCTCAATAGTCTTACCGCAACTCGACCACCGCCCTGTGGCCCTGCATCTGCGATTGCGGTTCTACGTGTAGACTCCGACCAGTACCGTCCTCAATCTCTCTTCGGCACTGCTGCTTCCGGGGCGGCTATGATAATTCGAGAGCAACGCGCATCACTCTGCCGCCCGGATGGCGAAACTGGCAGACGCAGCGGACTTAAAATCCGCAGACCTTTACCGGTCGTGGGGGTTCAAGTCCCCCTCCGGGCACCAGTAAGAACCCCACAAAGTAAGCGGCTGGCTGGCCCTGACTCCAGGTCGAGAGACGCTCCTCGACAAACGCGGTGGACTCCGAGCCTTATCTAAACTTGTGTGTAGATCTTCACCTTCCCATGTTCAAGGATGGCGGACAGGCGTTCAGCCTTGATTTTGAGCGCGCTCGCCTCCACGTACGCATGTTCTGTCAGGCCACGGTAGCTTCCGTAGGGATGCGATTGTGTCACTCTGAAATGTGTCACAACTGCTGCTTCCCGGCCGTCCATGCACATTACGCTTGGAGCTGTCTAAGGACGAAGGAAATGCGCCTTTCACCGATCTTGATGGCAGCGCTCATCGTATCTCAGTCGGTGAGCCTCAGACCACTCTCGGGGGCACAGAAACAGAAGTTGCCACGCATGCCCAAAGCTGCGCTGCTGCTGGGCTGGCCGTCCGATCAGCTTACAGTGACCACCCGGGATCAGATCTCAAGGTTGCCGGGAAAAGCGAATTCCTGGATGATCTCGCCCAGCATTTCCGCGGACGGACGGGTCATCGCCTCCGCACTGCCTGGCAGTGATGATGAGCTCTCAAGAAGCGAGCATTGGTTCACCGTCGGCACCTACTCCGTGGCGGACCACAGGTGGACCGAGTATCCGGGTCTTGAGCTTTCGCATGGCGCTGTTTCGATCTCCCCGGACGGAACAAAATTGGCCTGTGTTGCTCGCACCAGCACGAATGGCCCAAGCCTCTTCCGCATCCTTGACCTGACGACACGTAAGATAACTGATGGCCAGCCCCCGTCAGAGAAGAGCGATAATGCCATCACCTGGTCCCCGGATGGCCGACGTGTCGCCTTTAGCGCGAACGTCGAGATGCCAGGGGATGAGCCCCCGGTCCCCAGAGTTTTCGTGATGGATGTCGAGACCGGACGGGTCTCCGTGATCGCAAACGGCTGGGGGCCTTCCTGGTCTCCGTCGGGAGAATGGATTGCATATTTTTCAAATGCTCCGCACCTGCGCGACAAGCGAGGATCGTGGCATTTCACTGGCGCGAAGGGGATCAGCCTGATGCATCCCGACGGTACCGAGCCGACTTTCATTCACAAGTTCGACTGGCCCATGAACATCAAGCCCGTCTGGTCTCCGGATTCCAGAGAGCTTTTGCTCACTTCCTTTCCGGACGACTTGACCGGCAAATTCGACATATTCATGTTGGACATTGCCACTCGCAGACTCGCGAGGGAATTCAGGCACCCTCCCTTGATTTTCGGGTGGGACGGAGTGAATTAGAACACGCAGGGGATCCAGGACTCGCAGCAGAATTTTGCGCCGGCCGATGGGGGAGATTTTAGGGCAAAGATCTCGGAGAAAAGAGTGGGGTGTAGGTTCCCAAAAAAACGGAAGACTTACACAATTTCTTTCACATCGTACGCGGGAAGACGATCGACTAATTTCTTATCAATCAAGAACCGGCAGGCGCAGCGGACTTAAAGTCCACAGACCTTAACCGGTCGTGGGGGTTCAAGTCCCCTCCGGGCGCCACGCACTTACAGCTTTGCCAATACCGCTTCGATCCGCCTTACACCCTCACGCTGTAGAAGTGTGCTCAGGCTGAAGCTGGCGCAGCGATGCGCACTTTCGTACTTGCGGAGGTCGGTCGCGCTTTGTTTTGTCGCAACAGTGACATAGCATGACCGGCAAATTGAGGAAATGCTGCCGTCGGCTCGGGACCCGTGAAGAAACAAACTACGCTGCGGATTGGCCAATTGAGACTCGATTCATGCTCCCGAACTTCAGACAGAGCTAAAGGGTTGGATGCATTCCATCTCGCCGCGAAAGGTTTATTTCCCTGAACGAGCGAACCTGTCCACTTCTCAGCCGCGCCAAACAGCGGAAACGCGGACTCATGTGGTCCATCGAAAGAAAAGACGAGGCTCGTGAGAGCCCCGTCAAATGAAACGAACTTCCGATGTCGTCGGCAGGGCGCCGAAGCGCTTCGCGGCCATGTTGGACGATCACCCAGCGTGGCCCAATTGGCGTGCAACTGCCACCTTCAACAATTGTTTGCCGCGAAACACTCTCGACTTCATGCTCGAAAGCGTTACGTTGAGAGTGCGCGCCGCGCTCAGATAGGGAACATCTTCCAGTACACAGAGCTGCAGTGCCTTGCGATGACCATCATTCATCCGCTTCATCGCCGAGCGAACAATCTCCTGTCGCTCCTGGAACTCGAAGCACTCTTCGGGATTCTTCGCTTCATCCGGAATCTCAAACACCGCGCTCTCACCCTCTTCATCCGGCGCGTATTCCAGCGACACCATCACCTTGCCTCGCTGGCTGCGCATATGCTCTCTGGCCGTGTTCTGGACGATCGCTCCCAACCAGGTGCTCATCTGCGAGTCGCCTCTAAACTTCGAAAGATTCACATACGCCTTCAGCAGCGCATGCTGCACTACATCCTCGGCTTCTTCGTAGGAATTCGTAATGCGCTTTGCCAGCCATAACAGCCTCGAACGATGCTTTTCCGAAGCTGCCAAATAGGTGCCAAGCCTCTCCGCTTCTTGTGCCGGCGTTAACGCGGCAATTTCCGGCTCTTTGCCTGCTTCAAGGAACTGGGATCCGTCCTCAACCACACTCGGACAAATCGCGCCGTTCTTCAATGCCGGATCGACAGCCGGGGGGCTGTGAGGATCCGCGGCTGGTCCTTCTTCCAGTACTGGCAGCGTGCCCGCAGACAGCGTTTCAAACTCTTCCTCGATGTTGACTTCAGCAAGAGAGAGCGGCAACGGCGAATAAGCATCCGCAGTTTGGCCCCAATGGGCCGTATTCGATAGAGATTCAGGGGCGTACATGGAATTCTCCTCCGTTCGGGAAACCTTCGAGATCATGAATGGTTCCGGCGACAGCAGATGCGCCAACAAACCAGCGACTGCGTTACCGAGGGACCTATGCCTGGAAGGGAACGGAAGGAGGAGATCTAAAGGGTAGAAGGGGACTGACGGAGGCAACGTCGCTCTCAATGCGTGGCGCACTGAGCACGAACTCAACAAACCGACTCGTGAGCACTGCGGGGGCCGCCACCGTGAAAACGTGATCCAGTTCCGACTTTGGCGGTGCCTGCACCATCGCCGACACATCGCGCAAATTGCTTTGCTGATCGACCCACAGCCGCGCGACTAATCCCCGTTTCAGAGGGTCTGGATCGTTCTTGTAGCGTGTCAGCCTGTCTCCATAGCCCCACGCCACAACCGCGACGGTCATGAAGATCAGAAGTACCGTTTTTAAGTTGAAAATGAATCGTGAAGCAGAGGGAATTGCCGCGTATCTGCCTGCCGGATGTTCCCGGCTTTCCATCGCGCCCGGGAGGGCAGTCCGTTCGGCTCGTGCAGGCAAAGTGTCAATCATTCCCTTGGTCCTCGGGTACGACACCACCCCTATAGACTCAAATTCGCGCCGAAGGTTGCGCAAACTTTGATTGGGGCAGCTCTTCGAGTCTGGTCCGGGCCAGACATGGCCAAAATTCGGCCGATCCCCGCCTCGGACACGAGGAGCATACCACGGATACGATGCAAACCGACCCAAGAGAGGTACTCACAATGGGCCCCCTCCGTAACCAGGCCGATCTATCGCTCAATCTTCCCGTGACATACCTGCTATCACGAGATCCGGGAATCAGGCCCGGGCGCGCAGTATAGGCTGCTTGGCAGTTTCCTTCGTAGCCAGGTACCGATCCATGGCTGCGGCAGCTTTACGCCCTTCGGCTATGGCCCAAACCACGAGAGACTGCCCCCGCCGCATATCTCCGGCAGCAAAAATGCCGTCCACGGACGACAGAAAATCTGTCGTCGCAACGTTGCCCCGCCCATCCAGCGCCACGCCCAACTGCTCGATCATTCCGTTCCGCACCGGTCCCAGGAATCCCATGGCCAGCAACACCAGGTCCACGTCCAGTGTGAACTCGGTTCCACCCATCGCCTCGAACTTCGGCGGCGGTCCCACACGGATGCCGTGCAACTGTGCAACGTTGCCGCTCTCGTCGCCGGTGAACCGCACACTGTTGATGCTCCAGTCGCGGACGCCGCCTTCTTCGTGCGAACTCTCCGTGCGAAGCTGCATGGGCCATAGCGGCCACGGTGTCGACGCTGCACGCGTGTCCGGCGGCTTCGGCATGATCTCGAATTGATGTACGCTCTTAGCTCCGTGCCTGTGGCTCGTGCCCAGGCAATCCGCTCCCGTGTCCCCGCCTCCAATAATCAAAACCCGCTTTCCTGCTGCGCTGATCGAAACGGAAGGATCAATCCAGTCGCCCTCGTTGCGCCGATTCTGCTGCGGAAGGAACTCCATCGCAAAGTGAATCCCCTTCAGTTCGCGTCCAGGAATTTTTAGGTCGCGCGGTTGCTCCGCGCCGCCACAAAGCAGAATGGCATCGTAGTGTTCCGTCAACGCTTCCACCGGCACATTCACGCCCACGTTCGCGTTCGTCAGGAACGTCACGCCCTCGGACTTCATCTGCTGGATGCGGCGGTCGATCACATGTTTTTCCAGTTTGAAATTGGGAATCCCGTAGCGAAGCAACCCACCAATGCGATCGTTCTTCTCATACACTGTCACCGAGTGTCCGGCGCGGCGCAGTTGCTGCGCTGCGGCCAGTCCCGACGGTCCGCTGCCCACCACGGCCACGCGTTTGCCCGTATTATGCTCAGGCGGTTCCGGCCGAATCCAGCCTTCATCCCATCCTCGCTCCACGATGCTGCGCTCAATCAACTTGATTGAAACCGGAGGCGCATTGATGCCGAGCACGCACGCTGCCTCGCACGGGGCAGGGCAAATGCGTCCCGTAAATTCGGGAAAGTTGTTGGTTGCATGCAGCCGCCGAACCGCATTTTCCCAACGGTTGTTGTAGACCAGGTCGTTCCAGTCGGGGATCAGGTTGTTGACCGGGCAGCCCGTGTGACAAAAGGGAACGCCGCAGTCCATGCACCGTGCGCCTTGCTCGCGCTGCTTGTCTGCAGGAAACGGCTCGTAGATTTCAAACCAGTCTTGAATGCGCTCTTCCGGCTTGCGCCGCGTCGCCTGCTCGCGGTCAATTTCAAGAAACCCCGTTACCTTACCCATGCTGCACCTCTGCCGTTGCCGCCACAAGAGGCAACGAAGTTGTCGGAGCCGCATATTCCGATTCTGCCCGTGGAACTCCGAGCACTCGCTTGTACTCATGCGGAAAGACCTTGATGAAGCGCTGCTGCGCATCCGCCCAATGCTCCAGGATCCACGCTGCCCGTGGGCTTCCTGTCAGGTCGCGATGCCGCTCCAGCAAACCCCGCACCTCAGCCACATCTTCGTCCGTTACCAGGGGCTCGAGATCGACGCTTGTCTTGTTGCAGCGCCGCGCTGAAAAATCTCCCTGGTCGTCATAAACAAACGCTCGGCCGCCGCTCATGCCTGCGGCAAAGTTCCTGCCCGTCGATCCAATCACTACTACGCGTCCATTGGTCATGTATTCGCAGCCGTGATCGCCTACGCCTTCTACCACCGCAGTGGCCCCCGAGTTGCGTACCGCAAAGCGCTCACCGGCGATTCCGTTCAGAAACGCCTCGCCGCTGGTCGCGCCATAGAGCACCACGTTGCCCACCAGGATGCTTTCTTCCGGAAGGAAGCTTGAAGTCTTTGCGGGATACGCAATGATTCGGCCGCCGGAGAGACCTTTGCCTACATAGTCGTTGGTGTCGCCTTCCAGTTCCAGCGTTACGCCCTGGGGCACAAATGCACCGAAGCTTTGCCCGGCCGAACCCGCAAACTTGAAGTGAATCGTCCCGTCCGGCAATCCTTCCGATCCGTAGCGACGCGCGATCTCGCCGCCCAGCATCCCACCCACCGTGCGGTGCACGTTCCGAATCGCGAAGGTCCCTGTGACCGGCGTCTTCGATTCAAGCGCGGGCTGCGCTTTGGCAATCAGTGCGTGGTCCAGTGCTTGTTCAAGTCCGTGATCCTGTGCCTGCACCTTCCGCCGTGCCACGCGCGAGGGCACCGTCGGCACGTAAAGCATCGCCGACAAATCGATCCCTTTGGCCTTCCAGTGCGCGTCAGCAATCGACGCATCGATCTTGTCTACGCGTCCCACCATCTCGTTCACGCTGCGAAAGCCGAGCTTCGCCATGTGCTGCCGCATCTGCTCGGCAATAAAGAAAAAGAAATTGATCACATTCTCCGGCTGCCCTTGGAAGCGTGCCCTGAGAACCGGATCCTGGGTCGCAATCCCCACCGCGCAGGTATTCAAGTGACACTTGCGCATCATAATGCAACCCATTGTTATTAATGGCGCTGTCGCAAAGCCAAACTCTTCTGCGCCAAGTAGCGCAGCGATCACCACGTCGCGCCCGGTCTGCAGCTTTCCGTCGGTCTGCACCTTGATGCGCCCGCGCAGATCGTTCAACAGCAACACCTGCTGCGTTTCTGCCAGACCCAGTTCCCAGGGCAGGCCGGCATGCTTGATCGAGCTCAGCGGCGAAGCGCCGGTCCCGCCGTTGTCGCCGGAAATCAGCACCACGTCGGCATGGGCCTTCGAAACACCTGCAGCCACCGTGCCCACGCCTACTTCCGACACGAGCTTCACCGCAACCCGCGCCTTTGGATTCACATTCTTCAGGTCGTAGATCAACTGTGCCAGGTCTTCAATCGAATAAATATCGTGATGCGGCGGCGGCGAAATCAATCCCACGCCGGGAATCGAGTGCCGCGTCTTCGCGATCACCTCGTCCACCTTGTGTCCCGGTAACTGGCCGCCCTCGCCGGGCTTCGCGCCTTGCGCCATCTTGATTTGCAACTCGTCGGCGTTCACAAGGTAATTCGTCGTCACACCAAAGCGTCCGCTCGCCACCTGCTTCACCGCGCTCCGTCGCGAATCGCCGTTTGCGTCCGGAGTAAACCGCTCTTCGTCTTCGCCGCCCTCACCGGTGTTCGACATGCCTCCCAGCCGGTTCATGGCAATCGCCAGCGTCTCATGCGCTTCTTTACTAATCGATCCATAACTCATCGCGCCGGTCGTGAACCGCTTCACAATCTCTTTCGCCGGCTCCACTTCCTCCAGCGGAATCGGTTCATCGGCATATTGCAGTTTGAGCAATCCGCGCAGCGTACACAGCGTCGCATTCTGGTTGTCGATCAGGTCGGTGTATTCCTGAAACGTCGCCGGATTATTCTGCCGCACGGCATGTTGCAATTTGCTGATGGTTTGCGGATTCAGCAAGTGATACTCGCCGCCTTCGCGATATTGATAGTGGCCGCCCACCACAAGCTCTGTCTCTGAATCGTGCAACGGCTGGAACGCGTACTTGTGCTTCATTCCCGCCTCGCGCGCCAGCACATCCAGCCCAACACCTTCAATCCTCGACGCCGTGCCCGAGAAGTACCGGTCCACTAGCGTCTGGTTCAAGCCCACGGCCTCGAATACCTGCGCGCCCCGGTAGCTTTGCAGCGTGCTGATGCCCATCTTCGAGAAAGTCTTCAACAGGCCCTTGTTGATGGCCTTGATGAAGTTCTTCTCCGCCTGGCTCCCCGTGATGCTGATCGGCAACAGGCTGCGCCGGTTCAGGTCGTGCAGAGTTTCAATCGCAAGATACGGATTGATGGCGCTCGCGCCGTAGCCAATTAGCAGAGCAAAATGCATCACTTCGCGGGGCTCGCCGCTCTCGATGATCAGCGCTACCTGGGTGCGCGTCTTGTCCCGCACCAGCCGGTTGTGCACTGCAGCCATTGCAAGCAAACTCGGAATCGGTGCATACGTCGGATCCACTCCGCGGTCCGAAATAATCAAAAGCGTGTAGCCCGACGCCACGGCATGCGCGGCGCGATTGCTCAAATCTTCCAGCGAATGCTGCAGTCCCCGCTCGCCGTCTTCCGCGCGGTAAAGCGCCGGCAGCGTCGTCGCCAGCAGATCGCCCGACGACACGCGCCTCAGCTTCTCGAGATCGCGATTGGTCAGCAGCGGATGCGGCAACTTCAGCGTGTGGCAGTTCTCCGGTGCCTCATCAAGAATGTTCCGCTCGGTCCCGATGTAGCTGATCAGCGACATTACCAGCTCTTCGCGAATCGGATCGATCGGCGGATTCGTTACCTGCGCAAACAACTGCTTGAAGTAGTTGAAGAGCGGCTGTGGCCGGTCCGACAAGCACGCCAGCGGCACATCCGTGCCCATCGACCCCACCGGCTCCTCGCCCTTGGCACCCATCGGCTGCAGCAGAATGCGTATATCTTCTTCGCTGTAGCCGAACGCCCTCTGCCGCCGTAGCAGCGTCTCAGGATTCGACGCGATCGTCCGCGAAGGCTCCGGCAGTTGATCCAGCGTGACCTGCTGTTCCTGTAGCCAGGTTCCATAGGGCTGACGCGCCGCAAGCTGCTCCTTGATCTCCTTATCCGAAATGATCCGCTTCTGCACCGTGTCTACCAGGAACATACGTCCCGGCTGCAGACGCCCCTTCTTGCGGATATCTTCGGCCGGCACATCCAGCACGCCGGCTTCCGATGCCAGCACCACCAGGTCATCCTTCGTCACGATGTAACGGCCCGGTCGCAGGCCATTGCGGTCAAGCGTTGCGCCAATCACACGTCCGTCCGTGAAGGCAATCGCCGCGGGCCCATCCCACGGCTCCATCAGCGACGCGTGGTACTCGTAGAACGCGCGCTTGTCCTCGTTCATGTCGGGATTGCCCGACCACGCTTCGGGAATCAGCATTGCCATCACATGGGGAAGGGAACGGCCCGACTGGTAAAGAAACTCCGCTGCATTGTCGAGCGACGCGGAGTCACTGCCTTCGGGCACGATCACCGGAAACAGGTCTTCAATCATTTCGCCGTGCAACTCGCTGCTGAGCACGGACTGCCGCGCATTCATCCAGCTCACGTTGCCACGTACTGTATTGATCTCGCCGTTGTGCGCAACATACCGATAAGGATGTGCCAGCTTCCAGCTCGGAAAGGTATTAGTCGAAAAGCGCTGATGGACCAGGCACAATGCGCTCGTCACCAGCGGGTTCGCCAGCTCGAAATAGAACTTTTCAATCTGAGGGGCCAGCATCAGCCCCTTGTAGATAATCGTTCGACACGAGAAGGAGGGAACATAGAAGTCGTCCTTGCCCTCAATTTCCGACTCGGCAATTTCGTTCTCTGTTTTTCTCCGCACCCGATAGAGCAACCGCTCAAACGCATCCTCTTCCAGGTCCTTCGGCTTGCCCACAAAAAGCTGCTCGATGTAGGGCTGCGAGGCACGCGCTTCACGGCCAATCGCGTCGCCATTCACGGGCGTATCGCGCCAACCCAGAACCGTCAGCCCTTCTTCGCGCGCGATCCGCTCAAAAACACCCTCGCATTGCAGTCGGCTGTGCTTGTCCACCGGTAAAAAGCACATCGCCACGCCATATTGCCCGCAGCCCGGCAGCTGCATGCCCAGCTCACCGCATTCGCGTGCAAAAAATACATGGGGAATCTGAATCAGGATGCCCGCACCGTCGCCGGTCTCCGGATCGCAACCCGCAGCACCGCGATGCGTCAGGTTAATCAGCACTTCCAGACCCTTCCGGATGATGTCGTGACTCTTCTCGCCACGAATGCTTGCCACCAGCCCCATTCCACACGCATCATGCTCATTGTGCGGATGATAGAGGCCCTGGGCATCAGGGAGACGGCGATGCGATCTATGCATGGCTACCTTCTTCTCGATTGTGTAGTGCTGTGCGCTGTGCCGCAGTGTGAGATACACAGCAGCCTTGGCGCTTCCGGTTGGAATCGCCAAGTTGAAATTTGTAGAGACCCTTGGTTGGGAGCCTCATTGCGCTTGGGGCTTCGCTGAACTCTTTACTATAAATGAAATGAACGTCAAGCGAAGAAGTTCTTTTGCTTGCGAACACGATTCCGCGCTGCTGCCAGGACGGTATCAGGCTTCAAATTGAGCGGTTCCCTGCGAATGCAGAGGCTCCTCCGAGCGCTACAGCCTGCAGATCAGTAATTCGCGTTCGTAGATCATCTCCGGGGGCAGGTGATCATGCAAATTGATGAATAGCTCTTCGTGTGCCATCACTTCCTTGCGCCACCCCGCTCGATCCACTTCCATCAGCTCGTCGAATGCTTCCCGCGAAAACTTCAGTCCCGTCCAGTCAATGTCTTCATATTGCGGAACCCATCCGATCGAGGTCTCGCGCCCGTGGGTCCGTCCGTGGATGCGGTCCACAACCCATCGCAGCACGCGCATATTTTCGCTGAATCCCGGCCACAAAAACTTACCCTCCGTGTCTTTCCTGAACCAGTTCACGACAAAAATCCGCGGCGTCACTTTCAAGTCCCTTTGCATGCGGATCCAGTGCCGGAAGTAGTCGCCCATGTGGTAGCCACAGAAGGGAAGCATTGCCATCGGGTCGCGCCGCACCTGGCCCACGGCTCCTGTCGCTGCCGCCGTCGTCTCCGAGCCCATCGTCGCGCCCGCATACACTCCGCTCGACCAGTTGAAGGACTGATACACCAGCGGCAAAATGGTTGACCTGCGCCCACCAAAGATAATCGCGCTGATCGGCACCCCATCCGGCGATTCCCATGCCGGATCAATGCTCGGACACTGCGATGCCGGCGCCGTAAACCGCCCATTCGGATGCGCCGCGGTCCGCCCCGTTGTCTTGCCAATCTCCGGCGTCCACTTCTCGCCGCGCCAGTCCATGCACTCCTTCGGCGGTTCGTCCGTCATGCCTTCCCACCACACGCCGCCATCCGGCGTCAGCGCCACATTGGTGAAGATCGTGTTCTTCGCCAGCGACGCCATCGCCATCGGATTTGTCTTCGCGCCCGTCCCTGGAGCCACGCCAAAAAATCCTGCTTCGGGATTGATGGCGCGTAATTTTCCAGTCGCATCCGGACGAATCCACGCGATGTCATCACCTACCGTCCAAACCTTCCAGCCCTTCATCGCTTTGGGCGGAATCAGCATCGCAAAATTAGTCTTCCCGCACGCCGAGGGAAACGCCGCTGCTACATACGTCTTCTCGCCCTCCGGACTCTGAACGCCCAGGATGAGCATGTGCTCCGCCATCCAGCCTTCATCGCGGGCAATATTGCTCGCAATCCGCAGTGCGAAACACTTCTTGCTCAAGAGCGCATTGCCACCGTAACCTGACCCGTAGGACCAGATCTCGCGGCTCTCCGGGAAATGCACAATGTACTTCGTGTCGTTGCAAGGCCACGGCACATCCTTATCGCCGGGCTTCAGCGGCATCCCCACCGAATGCATGCAGGGCACCACGCGCTTCTCGTCCTTGTCGATCTCGGCAAATACCGGCAGCCCAATCCGCGCCATCGTTCGCATGTTCGCCACCACATAAGGCGAATCCGTTAGCTGTACGCCTATCCCCGACATCGGCGAACCCACCGGCCCCATGCTGAACGGCAGCACATACATCGTGCGCCCCTGCATCGACCCGCGGAAAAGCTGCTTCAGCCGTCGCCGCATCACGTAGGGGTCTTCCCAGTTATTCGTCGGCCCTGCTCCCGTGCGCGAAAAGGAACAGATAAACGTCCGATCCTCCACGCGGGCCACATCGCTTGGCACCGACCGCGCATAAAAACATCCCGGCCACTTCTTCTTGTTGAGCCGCACAAACGTTCCATTGGCCACAAGCAAATCGCACAGCTTGTCATATTCCTTTTGCGACCCGTCCACCCAGTGAATTGCGTCCGGTCGGCACAGGTCCGCCATCTTCTCCACCCAGCGAATCAGGTGCTTGTTTGTGGTCAATGGCTTTTCATGGAGGGGGGTTTCAGAAATGATTGCGGATTGCTTCATGCCGTAAGAATTTCTCCAGCCCTTGGCATTGCCGGCTCCATCCAATCCCAGACCGCAACAATGCACCCAGACAAGGGCGAAGTATACCAGCCTGCCGCGGGCCACAGTCGTGACAGCCCGTCTGCGCCCACACTTGCAATTGCGCAGGCCCATACTGCTGGTATATCAATGCGGATGCCATGAAGATTTCATTCTGCAAATCTCTTCCCCTTTGGTTCAGCTCCCTTTCGGTTGCGCTGCTTGGAGTTTCCGCAAGCGCTGCACTACCTGCTTCAAATGCTTCGAGTCATCTGCTGGCCCCCACCAGTCTCCGCTGCTCCGGTCGCATCGAGCCGCTCGCCATCGCCGAAGCGCATCCCCAATTTTCCTGGCAGCTCGCATCCGCTTCTTCCTCTCTCCACAACGTCGGCCAGTCCGCCTATCAAATCCAGGTTTTCGATCAATCCCGATCCCTCTCGGTCCCCGCGTGGGATTCCGGCGTCGTCCCTTCTCCTGCTACTTTCGACATTCCATATTCCGGCCCGAACCTTGCATCTCAGCACCCCTATTCCTGGCGGGCGCGCGCGTGGGATGAGAATCATCACCCCAGTCCCTGGAGCGCCCCGGCACACTGGACTCAAGCCCCTGACTGGCACCCGCAGTGGATCTCTGCACCCGGCGACAACGCAAACAACGACGGCCCGCTCCCCATCTTCCGCAAGGATCTTTCCGTGCACGGTACCGTGGCGCGAGCGCTTCTCTACGTATCGGGCCTTGGTCAATACGAATTGCGGCTCAACGGCCGCAAAGTCGGAGACGACGAACTCACTCCCGGCTGGACCGATTACCGCGAGGCCATCGACTACGACTCCTACGACGTCACCCACCAGCTCCGCACCGGCACAAATGCGCTCGGCGTTCTCCTGGGCAACGGCATGTATCGCGTTCTCAAAACCGACGGCCGCTACACCAAGTTCACAGGCACCTATGGCCCGCTCAAGTGCGCCGTTCTCCTGCATCTCGAATTCGCCGACGGCACTTCGCGCAACATCGTCACCGATTCCACCTGGAAAACCACCGCCGGCCCCATAACCTTCTCCTCCACCTACGGTGGCGAAGATTACGACGAGCGCCGCGATCCGCGCGGTTGGGATCAGCCCGGCTTCAACGACGCTTCCTGGCAAGCAGCCAGTGAAACCGATGCCCCCGGCGGCAAGCTCGTTCCCGAAATCGCGCCGCCGCTGCGCACAATCCACACCTACACGCCTATTAAGGCAACGCAGCTTCGCCCCGGCACCACCATCTACGACTTCGGACAGAACTTTGCAGGCTGGCCCGTCCTCACCGCTTCCGGTCCCGCGGGCTCCGTGGTCAAGCTCATTCCCGGCGAACTGCTCAACCCCGATGGTTCCGTTTCGCAGCGCAGCTCTGGAGGCCCGCAGTGGTTCAGCTACACGCTGGGCGGTGGCGCTCCGGAAACTTGGCATCCCCGATTCAGCTATTACGGATTCCGTTATGTGCAGGTCGAAATCGCCGGGCAGGGAACTGCCGGGGCTCAGCCCCGCATCCTTCGTCTTCGCGGAGAAGCCGTCCACTCTTCATCCACCCCGCTGGGATCTTTCGAAAGCTCCGACGCGCTGCTGAATCGCATCCACACCCTCATTCTGCGCGCCATCGAAAACAACTCCGTCAGCCTCTTCACCGACTGCCCTCACCGCGAAAAACTTGGCTGGCTCGAAGAATCGCACCTGCTTGCCTCCGCCATGCTCTACGATTTCGATTTCGCAGGAATCTATGCTTCCACCGCGCGCAACATACACGATGCGCAAACTTCCGATGGCCCCGCCGCCGGACGGGTCCCGGAAATCGCGCCCCAATACGTCGTCTTCGGTGTAGACAATGGCGTCTTCGATGACTCGCCCGAGTGGGGCAGCGCCGCAGTCCTCGCACCCTGGTATGTTTATCAGCGTACCGGCGACCGCACATTTCTCGCAGCGCAACTCGACGTCATGCGCCGCTACGTCGCCTATCTTGGCACCCGCACCCATCACAGTATCGTCGCGTACGGTCTCGGCGACTGGTACGACATCGGCCCTGGCGACCCCGGCATCTCCAAGCTCACCACCCCGGGTGTCACTGCAACGGCTACCTACTATCAGGATCTTCGCGTCCTCGAACACACGACCGCTCTGCTCGGCATGAACACTGACAGCTCCGGCTATGCGCAATTGGCCGATTCTGTCCGCGACTCATTCAACGCACGCTTCTTCGACGCATCGCGCCATCTTTACGACAAGGGCAGCCAGACCGCGCAGGCCATGCCGCTCGTCGCCGGTCTCGTTCCCGACTCCGAACGCAGCTTCGTTCTCAATGCTCTCGTTGCCGACATCCGCGCCCACCACAACCACGTAACCGCGGGCGATGTCGGCTTCCACTATGTCGTCGAAGCACTGCTCGAAGGCGGCCGTTCCGATGTCCTCTACGACATGCTCAAGCGCACCGACTCACCCAGCTACGGCTACCAGCTCGCGCAGGGCGCCACATCCCTCACCGAAGCATGGGATGCCAATCCAGACAGCTCTCAGGATCACTTCATGCTGGGTCATGCGGAAGAATGGTTCTATCGCGGCCTCGGCGGCCTCGATATCGACTTCGCACGGAAGGGGAACAAACCGATCATCCTGCGCCCCGTCCTGGCAGGCAATTTGTCTTCGGTGAAGGTGCGATTCGACTCCGTCCTGGGGACAGTCGAAAGCAGATGGCAACGATCGAAGGGCGTAGTAGCCTACGATTTCGACATCCCTCCCAACACGACCTCAATTCTCGAAGTTGCTGCGCCGTCCGAAGCGGCCGTCAGCGTTAATGGGGCCGACCTCGGCCATGCTCCCGGCATTCAATTTGTAGAAAGCTCGGGCGGTATCGTTCACATCACTGTGGGTTCGGGGCACTATCACGTCATCGCTCCGAACCCACCCTCCATCAATCACTGAGCCGCCACAGCTACCACGCGCACTGGTCCTATCAACCCTGAAGCGAGAAGCTTCGAGTTTGCCCTGTACGGCTTCACATCGGCGAATGTGTACTTCGTCGCGCCCGGCTGCTGATCGCCGATCATTCGATTCACCCATGAATTGGTTACCTTAATCGTCAATTGGTTCACGCCAGGCTTCAGCGCAGCGGTCGCGTCCACACGATACGGCGCGTGCCATACCTGGCCCAGTGGTTTTCCGTTCACGTCCACTTCCGCCAGGTTCTTCACATCGCCCAGGTCGATCCAGACATGCGCGCCCTTCTTGAACCAGTCCGACGTCACCGTCACCGAGTTCGTGTAGGTGCCGGTCCCCGAGAAGTACTTCACCCCCGCATCCGCGCTGTCGCTCCACGAGCTCAGTGCATCCAGCGTCACAGTCGGCGGCGCGCCCCAGTCCGCAGGGAACGTCACCTTCCACGGACCCTGGACCGTCGCCAATTCCGTTTCTGTCTTTGCCGGCAACGTGTGTTGCATCTCTCTCGTCGGCTTGCGAAACACGACAAACACGGTGCCCCAACCTTCCAGCTTCAACGGCACGGTCGTCCGCCCATCCGCAATCTTGAACGAGACCGGCTCCGATGTGCCCGTCTCCGGATGCCAAAGCTCCGCAGCCTTGCCCGCTACGCGGAACGTTGCATCCAGCTCCACGCCGTTATCGCCGCGATTGTCCACGAAATACAGATCGCCGTCCGCCAGCTTCCGGTGCGCAAACTCCAGATCCGTGTCCGGTGCCGGCTTTGTGTAGTCAAAGTCAGGAGCCACATGCTGCGCATTCAGTGCGTCAGTCAGGCTCTGGCCCGCATACACCGTGCCTTTGCCCACTTTGTGGACTCCAGTTCCGTCGCCAAACAACTCATCGTTCAGCTTCGTGAACTCAGCCTGGTCGTCTGCAAGACTCGGATCATCCGCGGGCTTGGCCCCGGCCACTACTGCGCCTTCCTCCACCAGTTTGTGAATCGCGCGCAGTACCGGCAATGACATGTGCTTGCTGAATGCATCCAGCCCCAACACGTGATAACTCATGCCGCTCGCCGTCGTAATCTTTCCGTTGCTCACGCTCAACATGTGGATCAATGCATCCGCATTGATGTAATCGAACCCGTACCCGGCCGGCACATCGGGCGAAGAATGTTCAAATTCTGCGGTCACGTTCGAGTCTTCACCGTAGAAGTACAAAATGTCCGCGCCAAAGTGACCCTGTTGCAGCATGTAGCTGGAGCGCGCCAGGTAATTGATCCACGGCCCTGCCTGCTCAGCCCACGTGTCGTTGCGATTGAACCATTGCCCGAAAGGTCCAAGCGTCAACCCTGGCTTCTTGTCCACCAGCGGCTGGTGTGCCGACTCGTGAATCACAAATCGGTTGATGCCGTTCAACAATTCAGCATCCGCAGTCGGCTTCAACGAAACTGGCGACCACGCCCACGGCGCCGCCGCAGCCGTCATCGATTCAGCAGCGGCCAGGTTCTGCCCGAAGATATGTGCCACCGACGCTGATTCGCGATCGTCCGCGTTGTAGCCATACTGGATCTTGTTCACGCCCGGTACCTGGGTCCACATCGCGCTCATGGGCACTTCGTTGAACTTCTTCACTTCCATGCCATCGGCGATCAGCGCGCGTCCCGACTCATGCGACTCGCCATAGTGGCCCATGCCGCGTTCATGCAGAGTTTCTTCCAGCTGCTTGTAGTGTTCATTCGCAGTCAGGTCCTGAATCGTCTTGCGAAAATCCCACAGAAACCGGTCGCTCGCCGCGGCGCTGCCCACCACTTGCCCGGTCAAAACCGGCAGCCACGGCGTGGGATCGTATCCACGCAGCGTCTTAAATTGCTCGATCATCCGATCTGTCCAGTTCTCCGATCCTGCCTCCCAGCTGTCATTGATCACGTACCGGATGCCGCGCTTGCCCATCATGTCCGCGCCCACCGTCTCCTTGTAGCTGTCCAGATACGTGTCAAAGTACTTCTTCACAAACCGGTGATCCAGCTTGTCCACTTCAAGTCCCGTGGCTTCCTTCGTTGCCGGATGGTTCGTGATGCCCAGCAACGAGTAGCCCAGGCGCAACACAACCCATTCGCCCGCCGGCGGCGTCCAGTCCAGCGTTCCGTCCGCATGCATCTTCGAAGTCAAATCGACCACATCGGCCTTCGCAATTGCATCCGACGCCGGCACATCGGGCGTCGCCCACTTGTAGAGATCAGACTCTGTGTCGAATGCCGCCTTGTCTTCCCAGTGATTCACCCGTGGACCTGGATGCAGCACCAGCTCGGCCATCTCGTAGTCCGTTGCCTTCGGTGGCAGCTTGATCCCAAACGATGTCGGATCGATGTCAGCTGCCCATGCCGGAGGCGGTGGTGGCGGCGTCCGCTTGAATGTCACACGGAAGAACTTCGCTGTCACCGCTTCAAACCCGATCGTATGTTCTGGCGCTTCACCACCAGGCAGCTTTGCGATCTCGCGGAAGGTCACTCCATCATCGCTGGCCTCCAATGTCCTGTCCGGTGCTCCCGTCCCCGAAATCATCTCCTGGATGCGATTCGGATCCTTCGCCACGTACGTCACGGCCCGGATCGTCTGCGGAGAATCAAATTCGTATTGAATCCACGAAGTCTGTCCCGCCTCGGGTATCGGAATCTTCGCCGTCTTTTCAAGATCCCCATCGCTCAGCAGGGCATAGTCCGGCGAGCCTCCGCTTGCAGTCATCTTCGGATGTAGCGATTCCAGCGAAACATTGCTGGAAGGTTTCCTGTAGGCCACCACCGCCGCATCGGCGTAAAAGTGCGGCGTTGCTTCGCCGTCTCCGTTCGATCCCAGCATGTCCCGGATTCCAATGTTCTGGAAAGCTCCCGTCGCCTCGGGCGGATGCGCCAGAGTTCCCGTGAAGGGCTTCCCGCCTTCCACTACCGTCTCGCTCCACACATATTTCTTCATGCCTTCCGCGGCCGGCACCCACGGTCCGCCCGACTCGCTCCAACCTGGGGAACCGGCGATCGCCTCTTCCATGCCCAACTGGTCCGCCAGCGCGGTCGCGTATTTGAATGCCGCCTTCCAATCCGGCGTCATGTAGGCCAGCCGCTCCTTCACCACCTGCGGCGTCTGCAGCGCAGCGTCAAAATTCTGGAAACCCGCAATCCCCACCCGATGCATCCACTCCAGGTCCAGCTTGATGCCTTCCTGCGTGATGTTCCCGTTCATCCAGTGCCACCACACGCGGGGCCTCGCTCCTGAAGGCGGGTTCTCAAATCCGCTTTTCAATTCGTCCGGCTTGCTCTGTGCTTGCACGGTAAGGATTCCGAAGATCAGCACCAAAGCCATCTTCGTCAGGCGCGAAACTGCGTTCATCATCGGGTATCTCCAGGGGTGCAGAGGGTCGGTTGCGAGGCGCACAATTGCCCGGATTGGGTCTGTAGGATGCGGGGAAATTGCGCGCTCAGCGAGCGCCCAAAACATTAGCATGGGCCACCAAAGATTCGGAAGGAAAATTATTTTCCCATAGAACTTTTCAGATAAAATCCGGCTCAGAAAGCCGCTGCTCCACCCGTCACACTTTTGCGGCAACTCGTTTCAATCTGCTATCAAGGAACGCCGGCGAACTTCCCCTCAGGAGGCGCTCAAACTTCATGCGAGCTTTCTACGTTTTCCGTTTGTTCCGCCAGGTTTCCCTCATCTTCTGCGTCACCGTCTGCGCAATGCGCCTTCCTGCCCAGGCGCCGCCCAAAACCAGCCAGGGCCTCGCAGAACTCCATCGCAGCTTCGCCCACCCGCCCGACTCCAGCCGCATTATGATGCGCTGGTGGTGGTTCGGCCCCGCCGCGGAGAAAACCGAAATCACCCGCGAAATGGAGCAGATGAAAGCAGGCGGCATCGGCGGCGTCGAAATCGCCACGCTCTACCCACTGGCCCTCGACAACCCTGCCACCGGCTTCCACAACACACCCTGGCTTTCCTCCGAACATCTCGACGCGCTGCGCTGGGCTGCCAATGAAGGTCGCAGGCTCGGCCTTCGCGTCGACATCACCCTCGGCAGCGGTTGGCCCCTCGGAGGACCTGAAATTCCTGTCACTCAGGCCGCCGGAAAACTCCGCATCGAATCCATCGCCATTCCAGCCGGCGCCCCCTTCGTCCAGGCCCCCTTCATCGACACCGGCGAAGCGCTCCTTGCCGCATTCCTTCTGACGGACTCATCCGCACCCACCGATCCCTCCCACACAACACCTGTTTCTTCGCCCATCGCAGGCCGCTACAGCTTCGCTGCCTCCGATCAGCCGCGCCATCTATTCTGTTTCATCTCCAGCCGCACCGGCATGATGGTCAAGCGCCCCGCCGCCGGGGCCGAGGGGTTTGTCCTCGACCACTATGATCGCGCTGCGATTGAAACCCATCTCAACACCGCGGGCGACAAACTCCTCTCCGCCTTTGGCGACCATCCGCCTTATGCCGTCTTCAGCGACAGCCTCGAGGACTACGGCTCCGACTGGACTCCCGCACTCCTCACCGAATTCCAGGAACGCCGCGGCTACGATCTTCGTCCCTACCTGCTTTCTCTTCTCACCGACGACGGCCCCGACACTGCTGCAATCCGCCACGACTGGGGCCAGACTCTCACTGAACTCGCCGACGACAACTTCCTCAAGCCCATCCACTCCTGGGCCGCCGCGCATCACACCCTCTTCCGCTCGCAGACATACGGCTATCCTCCTGTCACACTCTCCAGCAATCGCTTCGAAGATCTGCCCGAAGGTGAAGGCAAAGCGACCTTCATGATGGCTCGTGAATTCTCCGACACGCGCTGGGCCGCTTCTGCGGGACACCTTTACCACCACTCGGTCATCTCATCGGAAACCTGGACCTGGCTGCACTCGCCCGCCTTTCGCGCCACTCCCCTCGATATGAAGGCAGAAGCCGATCTGCATTTCCTCCAGGGAATCAATCAACTCGTCGGCCACGGCTGGCCCTACTCGCCGCCGTCGCAGCCGCGAACCGGGGCGCCCACAGACAGGTCTTCGCCTGTGGAGACTGAACCCGGCTGGCGCATGTATGCTGCCGCCGCTTTCGACGCGCACAATCCCTGGTACTTCGCCATGCCCGATCTCGCGCACTACCTACAGCGCGTCAGCTTCGCACTACGCCAGGGCGAACCCGCCAACGATGTCGCACTTCTACTTCCCAACGACGACGTCTGGGCCTCCTTCAAAGCAGGCCTGCACCAGGCGGCCTCTCCCACATCGCCCGCAGGCTTCGACGAATCCGGCTCGAACGTCAGCGTCGACGAATTCCTCGGCAAGTTTCTCGGGCACAAGGTCATCGCGCAGATCCTCGACGCCGGCTTTAATGTCGACTTCATCGACGCCGACGCCATCGACACCGTCGGCATCCCGTACAAGGTCCTTGTGCTGCCCAACATCGACCGTATTCCCGTCGAGGCCTATGCGAAGATCCTCTCTTTCGCCCGCGCCGGCGGCATCGTTATCGCCACGCAGCGCCTTCCCGCCACCGCGCCCGGCTTTCTCAATGCGAAAGAAGAATCGGCGCAAATCGCGAAAATCTCGCAGGCACTGTTTCACGGCAACGCGGCCACCGCTCACTTCGTCTCTGACGAATCCCAGCTCGGCAGGGTTCTTGCCGCAGCTGCCAAACCCGACCTGACACTTTCCCCGGCAACTCCTCAAATCGGCTTCATCCATCGCAAGCTTCCCGATGGAGAACTCTACTTCGTCGCCAACACCTCCAACGCTGAAGTCCACTCCCACGCGCAATTCCGCGACACCGCCCCGCGCGCCGAAATCTGGGACGCGTTTACGGGGAAGGCCACCGGCCTTCCTGATCCGCACGACGTTGCTCTCGACCTCGCGCCTTACGAGTCGCGTCTCATCTTTTTTTCCGAGGATGCAAGCCCCGTCGCTCCCCAGACGCATCTCTCGGAATCCAAGGTCGACGATCTCTCGCACGGCTGGACAGTCACCTTCGGCAACGGGCATTCAACTTCAGAAATGTCCGATCTCAAATCCTGGACTAGCGACCCCAAAACCGAATTCTTTTCCGGCCGAGCGACCTACCAGCGCACTTTCACCGCTGCATCGCTTGAAGCCGGCTCTCGTTATCTCATCGACTTCGGCACCGGTACACCCATTCCGCTTCCACCCGGCGAGAACCGTCCAAATATGCGCGCCTACCTCGACCCGCCTGTCCGCGAAGTTGCTCAGGTCTTCATCAATGACAAGTCGGCAGGAGTCGTTTGGCATCCACCCTATCGTCTCGATGTGACTTCCTTCCTGCACCGCGGCCAAAATTCCCTGCGCATCGTGGTCGCAAACACAGCGATCAACGAAATGGCCGGCCATGCACTACCCGACTATCGCCTGCTCTGGGCCCGTTACGGCATGCGCTTCGTTCCGCAGGGCATGCAAGACGTCAAGCCTGTGCCTTCCGGACTTCTTGGCCCTGTCTCGCTGATTGAATCGAAAAGTACACCCTAGCGTTCGCGATTTCGATGGTCGCGCCATCGATTCTTTATCAACGATCTTCACGTATTGGAATGCGCTGGGCGCCTACGCCGGTTTTCACGTCTCAATCCGCGCGCTAAAACTGCTGCATTTCTGCGGCAGAAACGTTTTAGCGCGTAGCCCCTCCATCGTTTTCGATAGTGAGAGAACTGCAACCGCGGAGAATTTCAAATGAGAATTAAATTTTCTCTTGACACTCGTCTTTCCGAGTGAGTAGTGTTTCGGCGCATTGGAGTAGGTCTAGGTCTGCCCGCTGTAAGTGTGCTCTCCCTCTGCATTGCACAAGCCACTTCCCGCGAGCAGCTCTGCAAGATCGCGAAGACACTCCCAGGAGGCGTACGATGCGGAAAATCCACCTCTGTCTCGGACTGATCGTTCTGCTGATTGCTACAGGCAGAATGTACGGTCAGGCAGGAGCAACAGGAACCATCCTCGGGACGGTGACCGATAGCTCGGGCGCCATCATCCCACAGGTCAGCGTCACGGTCACCAATACCGCAACCAACGTCGCCTTTCGAACCGTTACCAGTTCCTCCGGCGACTACTTCGCTCCGGCTCTGAACCCCGGCTCCTACAGGGTCTCCGCAGAGGCCAAAGGGTTCCAGAAATCCATCACCACTCCATTCGTCCTGGCGGTTGATCAGAAAGTCAGAATCGATCTCCAGTTGAAGCCCGGCGCAGTCAGCGAAACATTGGAAGTCACTGCACAGGCCGTGGAACTGGATACGGACACCGCTGCGCTCTCTCAACTCGTGAGCCAGCAGCAGGTAGAAGAGCTTCCACTCGATGGCCGCACCTTCGTCCAATTGCTCTTCCTTGGCGCCGGCGCCGTCACCATCGGCGGTGAACAGGGAACCATGCGCCAGGGCGAAGGCAACGCCATCAGCATCAACGGCGGACGGCCCGAGGGCAACAACTTTACCCTCGACGGATTGGTCAATACCGACCAGGCCATGGAAACTCCCGCGGTAATCCTCTCGCAGGATGCAATTCAGGAAGTCAAAGTCGAGAGCGGCATCTATCCCGCCGAATACGGCTTCTCCGCCAGCCAGGTCAACGTCGTCAGCAAGGCCGGAACCAACAGGCTCCACGGCACCGCCTTCGAATCCAATCGCAACAACGCATTCGATGCTTTGCCGTTTCCGGTCTCCAGCAACTACATCACGGCAACACCGACATCCAACCCTGTTCTCAAGCTGAATCAGTTCGGCTTCGTTGCCGACGGACCGGTCTACATCCCGAAACTCTATAACGGCCAAAACCGCACCTTCTGGATGGCCAACTACGAGGGCTGGCGGATGAACAACGGCACGCAGCTCAAAGAAACCGTGCCCAATCCCGCAACCCTTACCGGTGACTTCTCCGCCGAAACCTATCCATCGCTGCCCACAACTACGGTCAACAATGTTCCCGTCGCCCTCCCCGGCGGACCACTGCCGAATTACGGCACCGCTCAATGCACGGCGCTTCTCAGCCTCGGTTACAACTGCATGCCCGTCGATCCAACCACCGGCGCGTCGTTCCCCCAGAACATGATTCCTTCCGGGGACTTCACCTCCCGCATCGGCCTGGTCGCCGTTGCCAACAATTATTGGAATGCTCCCACCGTTCAGAACCAGCCTGAAGGCGTTACGAACTTTATTCAGAACATTCCTGGCCCGCTCACCATGAACCAGCAGACCTACCGCGGAGACCAGAACCTCGGTAAACTCGGCTCCGTCTTCGGCCGCTTCACCTATTCGAACTATGTCAATCAGGCCAACTACAACTCCGGTTCGCCCGTGCTGGGCCTTGAGCAATACTTTGAGAAGGAGAAGTCCTGGGAAATCTCCCACACCATTAACATCGGCCCCAGCAACGTAAACAACTTCCGCTTTGGCTACCTCTCCGCCAACGCGCCCGAAGGCTCCGCGAAGCCGCCGGCATCGCTGGTTTCAGCACTGGACGAAGCCAACACCTTCACCACCTTCGGTCCACTGCAGCAAACCTATCCCAACGTCGGTCTGACCACCTACAACAGCGGCGGCGGCCCAGTGAACTCCTATAGCGGATCCTTTATTCCCGAATGGGAATTCGCCGATTCCTATACTTCCGTTCATGGCAAACACACCCTCGGCTTCGGCGTCGACTATCGCCGCTGGACCATCACCCGCAACCTCGATGACGACTTCTACGGCGACTGGAGCTTCAGCTCCAATACCATCAGCACCAACAACGAGCCCGCCGTCGCAGGCCAGCCGGCTTCCAGTTGCCCCAATGCTACGGGCCTCTGCGGAACCGCCAACGCCATCGGCGATATGATGCTCGGCTACTACTCAGGCTGGGGTGGATTCGTACCCAGCGCACTCAGTCCCACTACCCAGGCCGGCAACCCGCAAAGCCACGTCTACAACTACTTCGCTCCCTACGCCGAAGATGATTGGAAGATCACTCCCAAACTGAGCGTCAACCTCGGCCTGCGCTGGGATTATCGTGCCGCCACGTATGAAGAGCACAACCACTTCTTCTGGCTCGATACGAAGAATCCCCAGGGCGGCCTCTGCTATGCAGACCCGCAGTTGTCCACCGATGGCGTAGCCCCTGGCGTCGGGATCAACGGCGGTCCCATCCTTCGCTACTGCGGTTCGGTCCCGCGGGCCGGCCTGAAGAATCCCTACGCCCCACGCCTCGGCATCAACTACCGCCTTACCGACAAAACGGTCATACGTGGAGGTTACGGGATCTTCTACTCCTCGTATGAAGGTCGCGAAATTGACGACTCGGCCGATATCTTCCCCTATAGCGTCCGGCTCGCCTTGAATCCCTCTACCCAAAACAGCCTCGACACCATCAAGTTCGGCAACAATCTGCTGCCGTCCTTCACCACGCTCGGACCGTTCCCTGAGTCCTCGCTGTCGTTCATCGCTGTCATCGAGTCAGAAAACCCGCTCGATCCTTACGTGCAGTCATGGACGCTTTCGGTCGAACGCGAGCTCGCGAAAAATACCACTCTTGAAATCAACTATGTCGGGACGAAAGGCACACACCTGCTCAATCGCCACGACATCGCGCAACCCCTTGACATTCCTGCTTCCAGTCTCGCGTTCTGCCAGGAGCAGGATTCGAACGGCAACTACTTCAACGCTGTTGGCGCCACGGCAGTTGCTCCATGCTCCATCGTGAGCCGCTTGCCCTATCCCAACTTCAATGGAACCTACATCGACTCCGACTTCCACGGCTACTCGAAATACAACGCGGGGAACGTGAAGTTCGAGCACCGCGCCGGCGACATGGCCATCACCTCGGTCTTCTCATGGGCCAAGAGCATGGACAACAAGTCGGCAACGGCCGGTGCCGGCGCCAGCGCGACCGGTTACGAAGGGTTCATGGATAACTCCAGACCGAATCTTGACTACGGCCGGTCTGACTTCAACGTCCCCTTCCGCTGGGTTTCAAGCTACGTCTACCAACTGCCCGTCGGACGCGGCAAGAAGTTCGGCAGCACCATGAACCGTGCGGTCGATGAAGCCATCGGCGGCTGGCAATTGACCGGTATTTTGACCTTCCAGACAGGATTCCCCTATGAGGTCACTGCACCGGACATCGACGGCATCACTGGATCGGGCGGTATGCGCGCCAACATCGTTCCAGGTTGCAAACTCCATGACAACACGTACTCCGGCAATCTCGCCCGATACTTCCGCATCAACATGGGCTGCTTCACCGGACCGGCATTCGGCACCTATGGCGACACCGGACGCAACTTCCTCAACCAACCCGGCATCGACGATTTCGATATGGGCTTCGGCAAGTCCTTTGCGCTTGGCGAAAAGGCCAGGTTCGTTTTCAAGGCCGATGCCTTCAACATCTTCAACCATCATCAGTACGCGGGTGACGTAGGCGGACTGCTCGTCGCAGGATCGAGCGGTAACCAGAATGTGACAGCCAATGTGGGCTCGGCCAACGGAGGCTTAATCACAGGCGCATCGTCTTCCCGAATCTGGCAGTTCGGTGGAAAGATTCAATTCTGATCTTCTTCCCGCTGCTTTCCTTCGACACCGCCACGCCCTACCCGCGTGGCGGTGTTTTCTGCATAGGAGATAAACTCGATTCATGAAGTGGACCCAATCGACTCTGGGCCTCAACCTGTTGCTTCTTGCGGTCGTTCTCCAGACCGCATCTGCGCAGACCCCCCGGCAAGATCAGTTCGCCCAGGAAGCTGAGGCCGGTCAGCAGGCCTTTGCCCAGGGCCGTTTCGCCGAAGCCCAGGCCATCTACGAACAGCTCGCGAAACAGCAGCCCGCTGTCGCAGAGATTCATGCCACCCTCGCCGCCATCTGCTTCCAGCAGCGTTCCTACGACGAAGCAGTCCGCGAGATCCATACCGCTCTCAAGCTCAAACCCACTCTTCCGCGCCTCGACAATCTGCTGGCCCTCTCGCTGGCAGAACTCGACCGCTTCAATGAGGCTCTCCCTCTTCTCGAGAAAGGATTCAAGCAGACCGCCGATGCCGACACGCGCCGTCTCTGTGGTTTGCAGCTGCTTCGCGCCTACACCGGCCTCAATCGCGACACAGACGCCGTCGAAGTTGCCCTTCAATTGAACAGGCTCTATCCCGACGACCCCGAGATTCTCTATCACACTGGTCGCATCTACGGAAACATTGCCTACGTGACGATGGAGAAGCTCCACGACAAGGCAGCAAACTCTGTTTGGATGCTCGAGGCTCAAGGCGACGCCAACGAGGCCCAGAAGGACTACGACTCAGCCATCATCGCTTTCAATCACGTGCTCGAGGTCGATCCCCATCGCCCTGGCATTCACTACCGCCTCGGTCGCATTCACCTCGCGCGCTTCAATGCAACGCAAAAGCCCGACGACCGCGAAGCTGCACTCCGCGAATTCGAAGCCGAACTCGAAATCGATCCATCCAACGGCAATGCCCGCTACGAAATCGCCGTGCTCGATGCCAACGCGGGCAGCCTCGACGACGCACGCGCCCAGTTCCAGCAGGCGCTTGCGCACTTTCCCGACTTTGAAGAAGCCCTCGTTGGCCTTGCCGGCGTCGATCTCGATCAGCAAAAAGCCGCAGACGCCGTCCCCCTGCTCGAGCGCGCCACCAAAATTCGTCCCGACGACGAAGTCGCTGGTATC